>ENA-ORSB01000070-ORSB01000070.1-human-gut-metagenome-genome-assembly--contig:-NODE-70-length-107161-cov-8.371324_pt1 | contig 107161 bp, 89 predicted proteins | sample MGYA00242180_ERZ509144 | MGnify/ENA primary metagenome ERZ509144 (study PRJEB26280, sample SAMEA2338661) | human gut metagenome | biome: human gut; feature: human-associated habitat; material: faeces...
ATCTCATAAGGGCAAAAATAAGGGAAACTACATATCATTTCACTAATGGACAGGCGGGAAAGCCTATAAAATGGGGAAAGTTAGAGAGATAATTATATAAATTCCAGTTTTTGAAATCGAGAAATCGATATTTGTGGAGGTCGAAGTATGGGATTATTTGATAAATTAAAACCGAATAAAAACAACAAAGATTTCTTTGAATGGTTAGATTTGATCTTAAAGAATGAATTGAATAGTGAAATAAAAGCGATTAACTTTAATTTATATGAAGATACAGATAATAAATGGTCTATTGAATTAGTCGGCACATTTTCATTCGATAGGGATAATGACGATTGGGCTTGTGATGAAGTATTTGCTACAAGAGATAATCCTTTTATGATAGAGCGTGAAAGTGATTGGAAATCAATGGAAACATTTTTTATTGGTTTATTGAATGAATACCTTTCTTTTGGGAAATATGCTGGAAGTTTAAAAAAATATCAAGCAATAGGTATTGGATTTGTTGATGGAGATTTACATATTTTATATGAAAGATAATGTCTGCTTGTTAGCAATAAAAATCGGTATTTTGGAGATGCGTTTAAATGATTTCTAGAGCAGAATATATTCAACAACCATATTCAGGGGAATATATTGAAAAAATTTATGATATAAAAAGTCCATGGAATTCAACTGATTGGACATGGATAAAATTTACCGAAGAAGACGATATTTGGTGTGGTGAATTTCGAGGTAAATATAGAGGGGTATCTTGTTCTACAACATTAGGAATTATTGTTGTTTTGACTTCTGATTATATGTATGTGCTAGATATTTATGGTGGTGAAATTATGGAATATTATTCACAACCAGAATATGTAGATATAACAGTCACACCATTTGGAAAAATTTTAGTTACAGACGGCTATGGCATTGAGATGTTTGCAAATACTAAGATTAGCGATATGGAAAACATAGTTCTTCCCATTAATGCTGATAATTTGAAATTTGTTGAATGGAGAGAGAATATTTTAAAAATCAGTTGTTTTGAATTTTTGACATGGGGAAAAGAAATAGAACTATATTTGAATTTTGAAACTATGGAATGGTTGATAAACAAATAGCGCATGAAATTCAAGTTTGCAGAATCGGAAAAATCATGATTGTTAGGGGCTGTTGGAACGAGAGATAGACTGAAAAATCAGGCCATATTTTCTTGCTTTTGAGGGCGGTTCGAGACTTGAGATAATGAATAAGCCGGATATGGAGGATATGAAGAAAACACTTAACCGAACAGGTCTAATCCATATTGCTTTCAGCGTCGGCAGTAAAGAAAAAGTGGATGAATTGACAATGAAACTGGAAGAAGCAGGATATCCGGTCGACAGTGGTCCACGCACAACAGGCGATGGCTATTATGAAAGCTGTGTTGTTGCAATAGAGGAAAATCAGATTGAAATAACGGTATAACTTTCCACTTGCAGAATTTCATTGTTTGAGAAGTATGATTTTGTTGCCAAGGATGTTAAAATGGATGGCAAGGTTCAACTTATTAAGCTGCAAAAAAGTGAAAATTTTTGATTTGCAGAACTATTTCAGGGGAGGAATGTTTTGATGAAGAAATATAAAATTGCATCAGTGTTGATGATGATTCATGGAGCCTTTATGGAAATAGGCGGCTGCTTTTGCCTCATTCCCATATTTATATTAGGGGCAGATAAGTTTAATATAAATGAGTATATTTCGTTTATTGTTCCGTATTTTCAAGAAAATATGGATTTGATGCTTATAATGGGAATGCTTTATGGTATTGTGAGGGTCATAGGAGCAGTTGGATTGTGGAAAAATAGAATGTGGGGACTGGTATTGTCTATTTTAAATTGTATCATTACGATGATCCTGATGATGTTTATGTTACCTGCAGGTATTATGGACGGAGTACTTGCTTGTAGTTCGCTAATTTTGATTTTAACACAGTATTTTGGGGATAAAAAAATTGTAGAATAAACAACTGCAAGTTGTGGCTTGCTTATTGAGAGAAATAGAAAGAACAATAGAACAATTTCCCGTTTCCGGAATGGGTTCAGTCGGGATATGGTGGAGGAATGTGGCATGGCAGATTTTAGTATAAACGAAATGCAGGAAATGCAGCAGGCATTACAGGATAAGTACAAGGACAGATGGGAACCGATCTGTCCGGAAACAGGACAGAACAAGATGCTTTGGATGGTTGGTGAAATAGGTGAAGTGATTGATATTGTCAAAAAGCATGGTGCAGTGAATGCCCTGACACAGGAAGAATTGAGAAAAGATCTGGTTGAGGAAATGGCAGATGTTCTTATGTACTACAATGATGTCATGCTCTGTTACGGAATTACGGCAGATGAATTGAAGCAGGCATATACCGGGAAGTTTGAGAAGAACATGAAGCGTTGGTAATTTCCGATTTGCAGCATCAAAGATTTTCCGGACATGTACTGCACAGCCGGGAAAGGGCGCTTTCTATTTTTTATGAGAACATAAAAGGAGATTTGCAAGTGGATCATTTTAAATTACATTCCAAATACAAGCCGACCGGAGACCAGCCGCAGGCGATTGAAGAACTGGTGCGCGGATTCCGTGAGGGCAACCAGTTTGAGACGCTGCTCGGCGTGACGGGTTCGGGTAAGACCTTTACGATGGCGAACGTCATCGAACAGCTGAACCGGCCGACACTGATTATTTCTCACAATAAAACACTGGCGGCGCAGCTCTACGGGGAGATGAAGGAATTTTTCCCGGAGAATGCAGTCGAGTATTTTGTGTCATACTATGATTATTATCAGCCGGAGGCGTATGTGCCGCAGACGGATACCTATATCGCAAAAGACTCGGCGATCAATGAGGAGATAGATAAACTGCGCCTGTCTGCCACGGCTGCGCTTGTGGAGCGGAGAGATGTGATCGTTGTGGCATCGGTTTCCTGTATCTATGGTCTGGGCAGCCCGGAGGATTACCTTGGCATGATGGTATCGTTGCGCCCGGGCATGGAGAAGGACAGGGACGAGGTCATCCGTGCGCTGATCGATATTCAGTACACGCGAAATGAGATGGATTTTCATCGCGGCACGTTCCGGGTCCGCGGGGATGTGCTTGAGATATTCCCGGCAAACTATGGCGATACGGCGATCCGCGTGGAGTTTTTCGGGGATGAGATTGACCGCATAACGGAGATTGATGTGCTGACCGGCGAGATTAAGTGCCGGCTCGAGCATTTTGCGGTATTTCCGGCTTCCCACTACGTTGTGCCGCAGGAAAAGATTTTAAGAGCGTGCGATAATATCGAGGCGGAGTTGGAAGAGCGCGTGAAATATTTTAAGGGCGAGGACAAGCTGCTGGAGGCACAGAGAATCGTGGAGCGCACGAATTTTGACATTGAGATGTTAAAAGAGACGGGATTCTGCAGCGGCATAGAGAACTACTCCAGGCATCTGGCGGGGCTTCCGGCGGGAGCGACGCCGCACACACTGATGGATTACTTTAAGGATGATTATCTGATTATTGTGGATGAGTCCCATATCACAATTCCGCAGATCCGCGGAATGTATGCGGGGGATCAGTCACGAAAGAGCACGCTGGTGGATTACGGGTTCCGGCTGCCGTCTGCGAAGGATAACCGCCCGCTGAATTTTGAGGAATTTGAGGGCAAGATCGACCAGATGCTGTTCGTTTCGGCGACGCCGAACGTATACGAGGATGAGCATGAACTTTTGCGCGCGGAGCAGATTATCCGGCCGACGGGACTGCTCGATCCGGAGGTTGTGGTGCGCCCGGTAGAGGGGCAGATTGATGATCTGGTGGGTGAGGTCAACAAGGAGATCAAGAACCACCACAAGGTGCTGATTACGACCCTGACGAAAAAAATGGCGGAGGATCTGACCGATTACATGAGGGAACTGGGGATTCGCGTCAAATATCTCCATTCCGATATTGATACGTTAGAGCGCGCGGAGATTATCCGCGATCTGCGTCTGGATGTGTTCGATGTGCTGGTGGGCATCAACCTTCTGCGTGAGGGATTGGACATACCGGAGATTACCCTGGTGGCAATCCTGGATGCGGACAAGGAAGGCTTCCTGCGTTCTGAGACGTCGCTGATCCAGACTATCGGCAGGGCGGCGCGCAACAGTGAGGGACATGTGATCATGTACGCGGATACGATTACGGATTCCATGCGCGTTGCGATCGAGGAGACGGAGCGGCGCCGCAAGATCCAGCAGGAGTACAACGAGGCACATGGCATTACACCGACGACGATCCAGAAGTCGGTGCGGGAACTGATCTCTGTTTCCAAGAAGATCGCAAAAGAAGAAATGAATTTCAAGAAGTCCCCGGAGTCGATGAACAAGGCGGAACTGACGAAGCTGATCGCCGATATCCAGAAAAAGATGGAAAAAGCGGCGGCGGATCTCAATTTCGAGGCGGCGGCGGAATACCGCGACAAGATGATCGAACTCAAAGGGATGCTGCGTGACCTGTAGAAAGGATAAGACAATGAAGAAAACATCCGAAAGAAAATATATTAAAATCAGAGGAGCGAATGAGCACAACCTCAAAAATATCGATGTGGATATTCCGAGAGATGAATTTGTCGTACTGACCGGATTGTCGGGATCGGGAAAATCGTCCCTCGCATTTGATACAATCTATGCCGAAGGACAGCGGCGCTATATGGAGTCGCTGTCTTCCTATGCAAGGCAGTTCCTCGGGCAGATGGAAAAGCCGAATGTCGAGAAGATTGAGGGATTGTCGCCGGCAATCTCGATCGATCAGAAGTCAACGAACCGCAATCCCCGCTCGACGGTGGGAACGGTGACGGAGATCTACGACTACTTCCGGCTGCTCTATGCGCGGATCGGTGTGCCGCATTGCCCGAAGTGTGGAAAAGAGATCAAAAAGCAGACGGTTGACCAGATGGTCGATCAGATCATGGGACTGCCGGAGCGCACGAAGATCCAGCTGCTGGCGCCGGTTGTGCGCGGCAGAAAGGGCGAGCATCAGAAGCTGTTTGAGCAGGCGAAGCGAAGTGGTTATGTGCGTGTGATTGTCGACGGCAGCATGTATGAACTGTCGGAAGAGATCAAACTGGACAAGAATAAAAAGCACAATATCGAGATCGTGGTGGACCGTCTCATGGTAAAGGAAGGAATTGAGAAGCGCCTGGCGGATTCCATCGAGAATGTGCTTACACTGGCAAACGGACTCATGACCGTGGATGTGATCGGCGGTGAACCGATTCAGTTCTCGGAGAGCTTTTCCTGCCCGGACTGCGGGATCAGCATCGGCGAGATTGAACCGAGAAGTTTTTCCTTCAACAATCCGTTCGGCGCGTGCCCGACCTGTTTCGGACTTGGTTATAAAATGGAATTCGATGAGGATCTGATGATTCCGGATAAACGTCTCTCGATCGCGGAAGGCGCCATCCAAGTGATGGGCTGGCAGTCCTGTACAGATCCGTCCAGTTTCACATACGCTATTTTAAAGGCGCTGACGGAGGAGTATCATTTTTCGCTGGAGACGCCGTACTGCGAATACCCGGAGGAAATCCGCCATGTCCTGATCTACGGAACGGACGGCAGGGAAGTGAAAGTCCATTACAGAGGACAGCGCGGGGAAGGCGTTTATGATGTTGCCTTTGAGGGACTGATCAAAAACGTGCAGCGCAAGTACCGGGAGACCGGTTCGGAGGTCATGAAGCAGGAATATGAGCAGTTCATGCGGATTACCCCCTGCGAGACCTGTAAGGGACAGCGGCTGAAAGCAGAGTCTCTGGCAGTGACGGTTGCGGATAAAAATATTTATGAGATGACTTCCATGTCGGTGAAGAATCTCAATGCCTTTCTGGCGGAGATGAAGCTGGGGGAGCAGCAGCACCGGATCGGCGATCAGATTTTAAAAGAGATCCGTGCACGCGTCGGATTCCTGAATGAGGTGGGACTGGATTATCTGTCCCTGTCCAGAGCGACCGGTACCCTCTCGGGAGGAGAGGCACAGCGTATCCGTCTGGCGACGCAGATCGGTTCCGGGCTGGTCGGGGTTGCGTACATTCTGGATGAGCCATCGATCGGACTGCATCAGCGCGATAACGATAAGCTGCTGGGGGCGCTGAAGAATTTAAAAGATCTCGGCAACACGCTGATTGTCGTGGAGCACGACGAGGATACGATGCTTGCCGCGGACTATATTGTGGATATCGGACCGGGAGCCGGCTCACACGGTGGAGAAGTGGTCGCCTGCGGTACGGCACAGGAGATCATGAAGAATCCGAAGTCGATCACGGGAGCGTACTTAAGCGGCAGAATCAAGATCCCGGTACCGGATGAGCGCAGAAAACCGACGGGATTTCTGACGATCAAAGGCGCACGGGAGAACAACCTGAAAAACATCGATGTGAACATACCGCTCGGGATTATGACCTGCATTACCGGCGTGTCCGGCTCGGGAAAGAGCTCCCTGACCAATGAGATTCTCTATAAGCGGCTGGCGCGCGACCTGAACCGGGCGCGCTGCATTCCGGGAGAGCATGATGAGATTCTTGGCATGGAGCAGCTGGATAAGGTGATTGATATTGACCAGTCGCCGATCGGCAGAACGCCGCGGTCAAACCCGGCAACTTACACGGGCGTGTTCGATATGATCCGCGATCTGTTTGCGGCGACCCCGGATGCAAAGGCGAAGGGCTACAAAAAGGGAAGATTCAGCTTCAACGTAAAAGGCGGACGCTGCGAGGCGTGCGGAGGGGATGGAATCTTAAAGATTGAGATGCATTTCCTGCCGGATGTCTATGTGCCGTGCGAGGTCTGCGAGGGAAAGCGGTACAACCGGGAGACGCTTGAGGTCAAGTATAAAGGAAAAAGCATTTATGATGTGCTGGATATGACGGTGGAGGAGGCGCTGGAGTTTTTTAAAAATGTGCCGTCCATCCACCGCAAGATTCAGACGCTCTACGATGTGGGACTTTCCTATGTAAAACTGGGACAGCCGTCCACAGAGCTTTCGGGAGGAGAGGCGCAGCGAATCAAGCTGGCAACCGAACTCTCCAAGCGAAGCACCGGAAAGACGATCTACATTTTGGATGAGCCGACGACCGGACTTCATTTTGCGGATGTGCACAAGCTGATCGAGATTTTGCGGAGATTGTCCGACGGCGGCAATACCGTGGTGGTTATTGAGCACAATCTGGACGTGATCAAGACGGCGGATTACATCATCGACATGGGACCGGAAGGCGGAGACGGCGGTGGAACGGTCATCGCGCAGGGAACACCGGAAGAGGTGGCGCAGATACCGGAGTCCTACACCGGACAGTATGTCAAGAAATATCTGGGAAAATAGTGGAAACAAGGAGAAGGCACTGGATGCAAACGTGGAAAACACGTGACATACAGTGCCTTTTTTGACAACAGATGTGTTGACATCTGCGGTCAGAGAAATGTTGTGAAATATATGGCATCGAAAATTCATATGGATGAAAATTCGTTATACCCGGGGAGTACCTCCCGGCGTTTAGTGTTTGCGCCGGAAGGTATGAGTTATGAAAAATTATACTAACCGCGGAATATTTGAGGAATATTTCCGGGGCGGTGTATGTTTGATACACCATTTAGTACGTAAAAAAATATAACCCGCAAATGTGATGAATACGTGATGAAAAAATGAAAAAATATGATATTCCGGACAAAAAATGAAGAAATTCTTATTTTTTTCAAAAATGGCGGCGCGGGCGAAAAAAAGCTTTGAAAAATCCCAGTTTTTGTATATAATAATGCTGTATATGTAAAAATATGATTAAATGCATCTTTATGTCCTTTTGGACGTGAAGAAAGATTCAACGAATAGATGAACCATTGGCAGAGAAAAGAAAGGGGCAGATTAGAATATGATGAGTACGGACATCGGTATCGATCTTGGTACTGCAAGTATCCTGGTATATATTAAAGGCAAAGGTGTAGTGTTAAAGGAGCCGTCAGTAGTGGCTTTTGATCGTGATACAAACAAAATCAAGGCAATCGGAGAGGAAGCGAGACTGATGCTCGGCAGAACGCCCGGCAACATTGTAGCAGTCCGTCCGCTGCGTCAGGGTGTTATTTCTGATTATACTGTCACCGAGAAGATGATCAAGTATTTCATCCAGAAGGCACTTGGCAAGAAGACATTCCGCAAGCCGCGCATCAGCGTGTGTGTGCCGAGCGGAGTGACCGAGGTCGAGAAAAAAGCGGTTGAGGATGCGACCTATTCTGCAGGTGCGCGTGAGGTGGCGATTATCGAGGAGCCGATTGCGGCAGCGATCGGAGCCGGAATCGATATTTCAAGACCATGCGGCAACATGATCGTGGATATCGGCGGCGGTACCGCGGACATCGCCGTGATTTCTCTGGGGGGATCGGTTGTCAGCACTTCCATCAAGATCGCCGGAGATGATTTTGACGAGGCGATTGTCCGTTACATGAGAAAGAAACACAATCTGTTGATCGGTGAGCGCACAGCGGAGGACATCAAGATCAAGATCGGTTCCTGTTTCCCACTGGCACAGAATGAGACCATGGACGTCAGAGGCCGTAACCTGGTGACCGGTCTGCCGAAGACGGTAACCGTTTCTTCCGAGGAGACGGAAGAGGCGCTGAAGGAGCCGACACTGCAGATCGTGGAAGCGGTACACTCGGTGTTAGAGAAGACGCCGCCTGAGCTTGCGGCGGACGTGGCAGACCGCGGAATCGTTCTCACGGGAGGCGGATCACTGCTTCGCGGACTTGAGGAACTGATAGAGGACAAGACGGGCATCAATACCATGACAGCGGAGGAGCCGATGACCTGTGTGGCAGTCGGAACCGGAAAGTTCGTGGAGTTCCTGTCCGGAAAGCGCGACGACGATTAAGTTTGACGGCAGTTATGACGATATAAACAACAAAGAGCCCTTGGGATGCGGGAGCGTCTGATGGATTCTGGCGAGAAGCAGGCAGAAGTTACAAGAGGTAACAGAAAAAGGAGCAGTCTATGGTAAAGGGATTGTATACAGCGTATACAGGAATGATAAATGAACAGAAGCGTCTGGATGTGCTTTCCAACAATCTTGCAAATGCAGATACGAATGGTTATAAGAAAGAAGGCACAACGTCCCAGACATTTGCAGATGAGCTGGCAATCAAGATCAAAGATACATCGTCTTACGGTCTTGCGCAGAAGCTGGGTACAATCAGCATGGGCGTTCATATCGGTGAGACGTATACGGATTACAGTACCGGAAGTTTCAAGGTTACCGATAACAGTACGGATTTTGCAATCAAGGGAGATGGATTTTTTGCGATTGCCTACACGGATAAGCAGGGAAATTCATCCGTAAAATATACAAGGGACGGAGCGTTCACGGTCAACACCCAGGGCTATCTGGTGACCAAGGACGGCGATTATGTCCTGAATGCAAATGACGCCAGAAACGGCAACGTGAACGGACGGATTCAGGTGGATCCGACCCAGAAGATCACCGTGGATGAGCTTGGCAATATCTATCAGAACGATCAGCAGGTTGGAACGATCGGCATCGTCGATTTTGCGGATTATGACTATCTGGCGAAGTACGGTGAGAATATGTACGACCTTGTGAACGGAGGAACGGTGACGGCGGCAGACGGCAGGATCGTGCAGGGAACGCTGGAGTCGTCCAATGTGAATGTTGTTTCTGAGATGGTCAATATGATTACGATTTCCAGAGCATATCAGGCAGGACAGAAGGTTATTAACACGATTGATGAGACACTGGATAAGGCGGTCAATCAGGTCGGAAATGTATAGACGGAGGTAGCTGACATATGATGAGGGCACTTTATACTGCGGCAACCGGTATGCTTGCGCAGCAGACGAACGTGGACAATATTTCAAACAATCTTTCCAATGTGAATACGGTTGGATTCAAGCAGGAGAAGGCAGAGTTTAAGTCGCTGCTTTACCAGACCATTCAGACGAAGACAACGAGTGCAAACGGAGAGCAGAAACCGATTCCGGCACAGGTGGGACTCGGAACGAGAGTTGCGGCAGTCACATCCGTGTACACACAGGGAGCGCTGCAGGCGAGTGAGAATGATACCGATTTTGCAATCGTCGGAGACGGATTTTTTGCAGTGCGCTGCGCAGATGGCGAGACACGCTATACCAGAGCGGGAGATTTTGTGTGGGCAGTGGGAACCAACGGCGTTACACTGACCAATCCGGACGGCTATCCGGTGCTGGACAGCAATAACCAGCAGATCGTTCTTCCGGCCAATATAAGTTCCAGCAGTGTGACAGTATCGAGCGACGGCAGAATCGGTTACACGACAGCAAATGGAACTTATGTGAATATGAACCGTCAGATCGGACTGTTCCAGTTTAACAACCCGAGCGGCCTTGAGAAAACGGGTGACAACCTTCTGGAAGTTACAGCAGCTTCGGGTGCGGCAATGAATGAGAATACGACAGCAGGTCTTACCAGAAGCCAGGTTCGCCAGAATTATCTGGAGGCGTCCAATGTACAGGTGGCGGACGAGATGGTCAATATGATTATCGCACAGCGTGCCTATCAGTTGAACTCCAAGGCAATCACGACATCGGATGAGATGCTGGAGATGGCGAACAACCTGAAACGATAAGCAGATGATAAGCGAACGGTAAGCGGATGATAAGCGGAATGGAGCGTAAAGTATGAGTTTTTCGATAGACGGTATTTCATCATTGGTCAGCAATGCACAGAACAGCGCAGCCGCAGGCAGCGCGTCGGCGCTGAAGAATTCGATCAGTAGTGTGTCCTCCGGTTCGAGCGAGGAAGAACTGCTCTCGGTCTGCAAGGATTTTGAGTCCTACTTTGTGGAAGAGGTATTAAAGGAAGTAAAGGAGAATCTCATTTCGGATGATGACGAGGATAAGGATTCTTCTCTCAGTACGCTGACAGATTTTCACATGGACAGCACGATCGAACTGATGGCAGATGAGATTGTGGATCAGGTGGGAGAAAATTATACGCAGCAGCTTTATGAGCAGATGAAACGGAACTATGGCATAGAATAGATGCCGGCAGTTAAGAATGAACGAGGCAGAGGGCGGTCACCGTTAGAGGTGACGGGTTCTCTGCTTTTTTCGGCGGGAGGAATGATTTGGAAAAGTTAGCAGGATATGTGGAACATATTATATACAGAAATGCAGACAACGGATATACGGTTCTCAATCTGGTGAGCGGGGAGGAGGAGATTACCTGCGTGGGAATCTTCTCGGCGATCGCAGAGGGGGAGAACATCGAGGCATCCGGCGACTATACCGATCATCCTACTTACGGCAAACAGTTTAAGGTCGAAAGTTTTGAGGAGAAAGCGCCGGAAGATGAGGAAGCCATCGAACGCTATCTCGGTTCCGGGGCGATCCGCGGAATTGGTCTGGCGCTGGCAGCGCGGATTGTGCGCAGATTCAAGGCGGATACCTTTCGGATTATCGAGGAGGAGCCGGAGCGGCTGGCGGAAGTAAAGGGAATCAGCGAGCGCAAGGCGATGGAGATTGCGGATCAGGTGAATGAAAAACGTGATCTGCGGCAGGCGATGATTTTCCTCCAGCAGTACGGCATCACGATGAACCTGGCAGTGAAAGTATATCAGCAGTATGGACAGGAGGTATACGGGATTATCCGTGAGAATCCGTATCGGCTGGCGGACGACATTGAGGGTGTGGGATTCCGCACGGCAGACGAGATTGCTGTCCGGGTAGGAATCCGCATGGATTCTGATTTCCGGATCCGGAGCGGAATTTTATATGTGCTGCTTCAGGCATCCACAGAGGGGCATACCTACCTGCCGGAGGAGGAACTGACCAGAAGAACCGGACAGCTTCTTGAGGTCGGGGAGGAGCAGATCGAGAAGCAGTATATGGATCTGGCGATCGAGCGGAAAATCATCATGAAGCAGGGCGAAAACCAGACGCAGATCTATGCGGCGTCCTTTTACTACATGGAGGCAAATACGGCAACCATGTTAAAACAGCTCAATGTCAGCTATGAGGTTCCGGATCTGGAAATCGAGGAGCGTGTTCGCAGAATTGAGAAGCAGACCGGAATGGAACTGGATGAGCACCAGATGACAGCGGTCAAAGAGGCGGTGCGCAACGGACTTCTGATTATCACCGGAGGACCGGGTACCGGAAAAACGACGACGATCAATACGATCATCAAGTATTTTGAGATGGAAGGACTCGACATTTTTCTCGCGGCGCCCACCGGACGTGCGGCGAAGCGCATGAGTGAGACAACCGGGTTTGAGGCTAGAACCATACACCGCATGCTGGAACTGAACGGCGGTGTGGACGGTGCGGCAGGGTTTGAGCGGAATGAGCAGAATCCGCTTGAGACGGACGTTGTGATTATCGATGAGATGTCCATGGTGGATATTTCCTTGATGCATGCACTGTTAAAGGCGGTTGCCGTTGGAACGAGACTGATTCTGGTCGGGGATGTCAATCAGCTGCCGAGTGTGGGACCGGGAAGTGTTCTGCGGGACATCATTCGCTCGCACGAGTGCAATGTGGTCATGCTGACGAAGATTTTCCGCCAGGCATCCACGAGCGACATCATTGTGAATGCGCACAAAATCAATCAGGGCGAAGAAGTGACGTTGGACAATAAAAGCATGGATTTCTTTTTCCTAAAGCGGTATGACGCGGATGTGATTATCAGCGTGGTACTGCAGCTGATCAAGCAGAAACTCCCCAAATTTGTGGATGCGACGCCGTACGATATACAGGTGTTGACGCCGATGCGCAAGGGACTGCTGGGCGTAGAGCGGTTAAACGGAATACTGCAGCGCTATCTGAATCCGCCGTCTCCGCAGAAGCGTGAAAAGGAACACGGCGATATTCTGTTCCGTGAAGGAGACAAGATCATGCAGACACGGAACAACTACCAGTTAGAGTGGGAAATCCGCACAAAATACGGTCTGTCTGTGGATAAAGGAACGGGAGTATTCAACGGAGACATGGGAATTGTCCGGGAGATCAACGATTTCGCGGAGACGATGACTGTGGAATTTGATGAGGGCAGAATGGTGGAATATCCATACAAACTGCTGGATGAACTGGAACTGGCGTACGCGATTACCATACATAAGTCGCAGGGAAGCGAGTACCCGGCGGTCGTCATTCCGCTTTTGTCCGGACCGTCGATGCTTATGAACCGGAACCTGTTGTACACGGCGGTCACCCGTGCGCGGAAATGTGTGACGCTGGTCGGCAATGAGGTGACATTTGCACAGATGGTACAGAACACGTCGCAGCAAAAACGATACAGCGGGCTGTGTGACCGACTGAAGGAGGCATAACACTGCCGTGGAATATTTTGGAGAAGAAGATATCCGGGGAAAACGAATGCAGGCGAGAAGCCCTTCATGTTTCGGGATGCAACGGCACAGTTCATTCTTTGGAGCAAAATCCCGTATTTCTTCCGTGCGATCGTTGTCTTAGGTTCCGTGTCTTTGCCACGTTTGAACACCCCACGGAAGCTGTCCGTCAAGCAGCAGACAATGAGCGGACTTTCTGGCAGCACTAACTGCACTCACGCATAGACATCATAAAACCGCGCGAACCGGAACTCGCCGGCATCTGCTATTGAAAATAGGGCAGATGCCGACTCAGACATCGGCTTCGCGCGGTTATGTTTTATGCTTAGAGTGCAGGTAAGTGCTGCACAAAAGTCCTAAAATTGTCTGTAGCTTGCGGACAGCTTCCGCGGGGGGGCTCCAAACTTGGAAAGACACGGATCATCGCAAAGGCAACGGCCGCACGGATTAGAAATACACGATTTTGCGATTAGAATGGATTGTGCCCGTTGCATCCTGAAACACAAAAGGCTTCCGCCTGCGCTCACTTTATCCGGGCAGCTTCTCCTCCCGAAATATCCTGCGGCCGCGTTATGCCTCTTTCCAGCGGTTACGACAGCAGCGCTTTATCGTTTGCAAATTCCTCGCCGCTGACCTTCTCAAACTGATGGAGGAGATCTTCCACCGTCAGTTTCTTCTTCTCTTCCCCGGCAATGTTTAAGATGACACGGCCTTCATGCATCATGATGAGGCGGTTACCGTGCACGATGGCGTCCTTCATGTTGTGGGTGACCATCATGGCAGTCAGGTGGTGATCGGCAATGATCCTGTCGGAAATCTCAAGCACTTTGGCGGCTGTCTTCGGATCGAGCGCTGCGGTGTGCTCGTCTAAAAGCAGAAGCCTCGGCTTCTGGATGGAAGCCATGAGCAGCGTGATTGCCTGACGCTGACCGCCGGACAACAGCCCTACTTTGCTGGAAAGCCGGTCTTCCAGACCGAGATCTAACGTGGCAAGCATCTCACGGTAGACGTCGCGCTCCTTTTTCGTGATGCCCCAGGAGAGACCGCGGCTCTGTCCGCGTCTGGCAGCGATCGCCATATTTTCCTCGATCGACATCGTCGTCGCGGTGCCGGTCATAGGATCCTGAAAGACGCGTCCGAGATATTTGGCGCGCTTGTACTCGGAAAGGCGTGTCACATCATCGCCGCCGATATAGATTTTTCCGGAATCCACCGGCCACACGCCTGCGATGGCGTTTAAGGTGGTGGATTTTCCGGCACCGTTTCCGCCGATCACGGTGACGAAATCGCCCTCCTCGAGAGAGAGGTTCACGCCGTTTAATGCCACTTTCTCGTTGATGGTGCCCGGATTAAACGTTTTCTTGATATTGTCTATTTTTAACATTTCTGCCATGGGGTTACCGCTCCTTTCCTTTGCGTGTGGATTTCAGATAAGGAATGGCAAGGAATACTGCCACAACGATCGCGGAGAAAAGCTTCAGATCGTCGGAAGGAAGTTTTAACCATAAAACCACATTCATTACAATATAATAGATGATCGCTCCGCCGATTACGGAAAACAGCGTGTAGGCGAAAGCGAGATTCTTCCCGGCGCAGAGTCTGCCGAAAATAACTTCTCCGATAATGACAGCAGCAAGACCGATGACGATGGCGCCGCGCCCCATGTTGACATCTGCCGCACCCTGATACTGGGCGTACAGACCGCCGGAGAGACCGACCAGACCGTTGGAGATCATGAGCGCAATGACGGTGTGAAGGTTGGTGTTGATTCCCTGCGCACGCGCCATCTGCTGATTACATCCGGTTGCGCGGATGGCATGTCCCTGCTCCGTGCCGAAATACCAGTAGAGAATCGCAACGATTGCAAAACAGAACAGGATGCATGTCGCAAAAATCTGTACACGGGTGCTGTTGGAGTCGGACAGGTAGCGGAGCGAGACCACCAGAGGGTACTTGTCAACACTGACGGCCTGGTTGGAGCAGCCCATGATGTTTAAGTTGATGGAATACAGGGAAATCTGGGTTAAAATGCTTGCCAGAATGCCCGGAATGCCAAGAGCGGTATGCAGGATGCCGGTGATGAAACCGGCGACCATGCCTGCCAGAAAGGCAAAAATAAGTGCTGCCCACGGACTCATTCCTCCGCGGATCAGCATGACGGCAACCGCACCTCCGGTTGCAAGAGAACCGTCCACGGTCAGATCCGCAAAATCCAACAGACGGTAGGTAATATAGACGCCGAGTGCCATCAGTCCCCAGACCATGCCCTGGGCGAAAGCGCCGGGCATGGAACGGAAGAGGGCAAGCGGGTCAAGCGACATAAAATAATTCATCAGGAAAAACCCCCTTGTAAGGAAAAATATTATTCGGCATCAATTGCCACGTAATCATCCGGAACCGTGATGCCTAAATCGGAACAGATCGCGGCATTGTACTCTTTGGTGACATTCGGGGCGTATTCGATATCCATGGTGGAAATATCCTTGCCGTTTACCAGAATGTCGTAAGCCATCTCGCCAGCTTTGTATCCGATGTCATAATAGCTGATGGAGAGCGTTGCAACACCGCATCCGGAGCAGATTCCCTCCTCGCCGGCGATGACTGGAATGCCTGCCGGGCGTGTGATGTTGTCGACCGCTTCGGTGTTGCCTGCCATGGTGTTGTCGGTCGGAATGTAGATGACGTCTACTTCGCTGACAGCACTCTGCACGACAGAGGCGATGTCGTTGGAATCCGCCACGGTGTACTCCTTGTGGGAGATTCCGTCCTCATCCAGATACTTTCCGAATTCTGTTGCCTGGTACACGGAGTTCGGTTCTGCGGAACAGTAGAGGATGCCGACATTCCTGGCGTCCGGAAACAGCTCCACGAGCATATCTTCCTGCTGGTCTAACGGAGCCAGATCGGAGGTACCGGAAATATTTTTTCCGGTGGCGCCGGTCCAATCGTCAATGTCGAGCGCGGTCGCGTAGTCCGTCACGGAGGTTCCGAGTACCGGGATCGTGCTGGTGGCCGCCGCGGAAGCCTGAAGGGCGGTCGTCGCATTGGCGAGGATCAGATCGTAATTGTTGGAGACAAAGGTGGTGGCAATGCTGGAACAGTTCGCTTGCTCGCCCTGTGCGTTCTGCACATCGAAGGTGACGGAATCGCCCATCAGTTTGGTCAGGGCATCCTGAAATCCCTGCGTTGCCTGATCCAGTGCCGGATGCTCCAGCTGCTGCAGGATACCTACCTTATACGTTTTTTCTCCACTGCCGCACGCGGTCATGGATAAGACCATCGTGGAGACTAATACTGCCGAAACTAGTTTGTGTGCTTTTTTCATAAGCATCTCCTCCTTTATTGCATTAAAGCTTTAATACTTTTAATAGATAAAATTATAATGAGGAAAAGTATATTCGTCAACCGTTCCTTAAAATAAAGAAAGAAAAAATTAAGAAAATGTTTATGGCAAAAAAAGGGCGGACATGCTAGGATAAAGCGGAATCAGATGACCGGGGAGAGCGGGAAATGCAATGCAGGCTGATTTTGCAACAGGAAAAGAAAAAACAGGACGCGGACTGCGGTGGGGGACGGAGACGATCGTTGGTCTCATCTATCCGCCGAGATGTCCGATCTGCGACCGCGTGACGGTGCCGGAATGTGTCCCGTGCAGAAGGTGCGCGGATGCTGTACGGCTTGCCGAGGAACCGGTGTGCAAGCGATGCGGCAAGCCGCTGGATGGCGAGCGGGCGGAATTCTGTCTGGACTGCGGAAAGCGCAGGCATGCGTACTGCCAGGGGAAAGCCGTGTTTGTGTATCAGGGAAATATCCGGCAGTCCATGTACCGGTTTAAATATGCAAACCGGCGCGAATATGCGGCGTATTATGCGAGGGAGGCGGCAGCGCTTTATCAGGACTGGGTTTTTAAAAATCAAATCGAAGTGATCGTTCCGGTGCCCATGTACCGGTGGAAAAAGCGGCGGCGCGGATACAATCAGGCCGAGACATTCGCGCGGGCGCTTGGCAGGGAGCTGGGGCTTCCCGTGGACGCCGGGCTTGTGCGCCGTGTGCGGAACACGGTGCCGCAGAAGGAGTTAAATGGCGGACAAAGAGCGGCAAATTTAAAAAATGCTTTTCAATTAGCAGCAGATATAGTAAAATATAAGAAAATATTACTGGTGGATGATATTTATACGACGGGAACAACGATAGATACCGTTTCGGAGGTCCTGCGGAAGGGCGGCGCAGAGCGGATCTATTATATTTGCGTCAGCATCGGTGCGGGATTTTGACAGGGGAATTCAGGAGGATTGAGAAGTATGGAAGTGAGAAATTGCAGGAGCTGTGGACGCCTGTTTAACTATATGGGGGGAGCGCCGCTTTGTCCGGCGTGTCAGAAAAAGCTTGAGGAGAAGTTCCAGGAGGTAAAGGCTTTCCTGGAGGAGAATCCGAATTCAAGTGTGGAGACGGTCGCTGAGGAGCTGGATGTGTCGGTGAAGCAGATCAGACAGTGGATTCGCGAGGAGCGTCTGTCGCTTTCCGTGGCAGGAGCAGACGGCATTGTCTGTGAGACCTGCGGGAAGCCGATCCGCACGGGAAGATTTTGCGAGAAGTGCAAGAACAATATGGCGAACGCGCTTGCAGAGTCGATTCATAAGCCGGAGCCGCCTCAGCCGCAGGAGACAGAGCGGGATAAAAACCGCATGCGTTTCCTGAAATAATACCAAGAGAATCAACAGGGCCTGGGTATCGGGCTCTGTTTTTTGCTTTGAAAATAAATAGTGCTGTGTTATAATAAAAAAAGAATGCATAATTGCGTGCAATTATGACCTGCGCAGGCTGGAACGGCAGGGCGGAGAAAGGATAACTACTGTATGGTAAATGAAGAACGATTGCGCCACCTGATTAAGATGGCACAGTTTGATACAAATGACGGGAAACAGTGTAAGCCGATGACGCAGTATGCGAGAAAAGATTATGTTTCCATGCGTCTGCTGGGGAGCTTCGTGACAGGAACCATCTGCTACGGGCTTCTGATGGGAATGTGGGGGCTGTATGCGACGGAAGAGCTGCTTGCAAAGCTGAACAAGTTCGATATCCAGGGGCTTGTCATGACAGCGGTAGTGCCGTATCTGGTGTTTATGGTCATTTACCTCGGAGCCACGTGGGTAATATTTAACATGAAATACACAGAGGGACGCCGCAAGGTGAAGAAGTATTACAACAACCTGAAAAAGGTGAATCAGATGTATGAGAGGGAAGAACGCCTCCGGACATCCGATCATAAAGACTGGGATTAGAGCGGGAGGCATGGAATGACAACCTTATTGGAACTCAAAGAAAAATTAGTACGCTTCTACGGAAAATACGAAGTGTACATTACACCGATCGTCAAGTTTATCGTGGCGTTTGCGGCGCTGATGACGATTGACAGGAACATCGGCTACATGGAACTGGTCAGCTCCACACCGGTGGCGCTGATTTTAGGACTGCTCTGTGCCATCCTGCCTGTGGGCGGCACGATCTTTATTGCGGCGGTCGTCATACTGGCGGATATGTATGCATTATCGATTGAGGTATGTCTGGTCGCACTTCTTCTGTTTGTGCTGATCTATTTTATCTATTTTCGTTTTGCTCCCAGACAGGGAATGGGCGTATTGCTGACGCCGATCTGCTTCCGGCTGAATATCCCGTATGTGATTCCGGTTGGAATGGGACTGCTGGAGGAGGCATATTCTGTATTTGCAGTGATCTGCGGTACGGTGGTTTACTTTTTCCTCGACGGAGTCCGGCAGAATGAAAAGCTGCTCGGCGGTGCGGCGGAGGAGAGTGCGGAGGCGAATTCCAAGATCGTGGTGGCGTTAAACCAGCTTCTCGGCAACAAGGAAATGTACCTCGTGCTCGGCATCATGGCTGTGACGCTGATTATTGTATATCTGATCCGCAGAATGTCTATCGCGAATGCATGGCAGATTGCGATTGCATCCGGTATTCTGTTCGAGACAATCGGTTTGATTGCGGGCTATATGCTGCTTGGAATTTCCGGTAAGACGGTGAGCGTGCTGGTCGGCAATGTGATTTCACTTCTGATTGCATTTGTGATACAGTTCCTGTTCTTTAACCTCGACTACTCAAGAACAGAGCGGCTGCAGTTTGAGGATGATGAATATTACTACTATGTAAAAGCAGTGCCGAAGGCTGTGGTATCCGGCACCAACAAGCAGGTAAAGCGTTTCAGCGGGAAGGACGAAAAGGAACGTCTCACGAAGAAGCGTTTTGCGGAAGAGATGGATATCGACGAAGAATTATTAGATTAAGGAAGTGGACCGCGTGCAGAACATGTTAGCTACCCTCGATGCTTTCTGGCAGAAAGCGTCTCTTTATATGAATCTTCCAAAAATCTCCATAACAGATATCGTGGAGATCATAATCATAGCGTTTCTGATCTACTATATGCTGGTGTGGATCAAGAATACCAGAGCATGGATGCTGCTGCGCGGTTTGATGGTGATTCTGCTCTTCGTTCTGTTGGCAGCATTGTTCCAGATGAACACGATCATCTGGATTGCAAGGAATACGTTAAACGTCCTGGTGATAGCTCTGGTTGTAATCTTCCAGCCGGAGATGCGCAAGGCGCTTGAGAATCTCGGACGGAAAAACGTTCTGGCGTTCCTGTTTTCCTTTGATTCCTCAAAGGAGGATACGGGGAAGTTCTCGGATAAGACCATTAATGAAATGGTCAAGGCGTGCTACGAGATGGGAAAGGTGAAGACCGGAGCCCTGATTGTGGTGGAGGATGAGATTGTTCTCTCGGAATATGAGCGCACCGGAATCGCGGTGGACGGTATTCTGACAAGCCAGCTTCTGATCAATATTTTTGAAAAAAACACACCGCTCCATGACGGCGCCGTGATTGTGCGCGGGGACAGAGTCGTGGCGGCGACCTGTTACCTGCCGCTTACGGATTCCCTGTCGATCAGCAAGGATCTGGGAACGAGACACCGTGCGGCTGTCGGAATCAGCGAGGTGAGCGATTCCCTGACAATCGTTGTGTCAGAGGAGACCGGAAGAGTGTCGATTGCGCTCGGCGGTGAACTTTACCGCAATGTAGATGCCGAGTTTCTGAAGAACAAGCTGACGTACATCCAGAGGCGGGAACGGGAATTATCGAAGATTGCATTGTGGAAGAGGAGGCTGAAAGATGCTAAAACGGCTCGGAAAAACGATAACAAATAATTTTAGCCTCAAAATACTGGCGGTCATACTGGCGGTTGTGCTGTGGGTAGTCGTGATTAACATTGACGATCCGACGACGTCAAAGACCTATACCACCAATGTTGTAGCGGAGAATACGGACTATATCACATCGCAGAACAAATATTATGAACCGCTGGACAGCAGCAACGTAGTGTCATTCCGCGTGTCGGCTGCGCGCAGCGTGCACGATGAATTATCCAATGCCGATTTTTCCGCAACGGCGGACATGGAGAATATTGAGTACGATGAGGGAAGCGGAATTTACCGCGTGCCGGTGACGATCACCGCGAAGCGGTATAGCAATAAAGTCTCCGTCGTCTCCAAACAGCTCTATCTGGAAGTGGCGCTGGAAGACCGCGGCACCTGCCAGAAGGCGATTACGGCGGCAACCAAGGGAACCGTGATGGACGGCTGTGCACTCGGCACGGTACAGATCGTGGGCTCCAACCTGTTAAAGGTTTCGGGACCGGCATCCATCGTCAGCCAGATTGATACGGCGGTGGCGACGATCAATGTGGAAGGTATGTCCACGGATGTGACGGATTCCGTTGTGCCGGTGTTATATGATGCCGACGGCAACGTGATCGACACGACAAAGCTGACACTCAGTCTGTCCACAGTCAATATTTCGGCACAGATCTTAAATACCAAGGATGTGCCGCTGGAGTTTGAGGCGAAGGGCGAACCGGCGGACGGCTATGTGCTTACCGGCGTGGAAAGCAGCCTGGATAATGTGCGTATCAAGGGCGAGGCGGCAACGCTCAATACCGTCAGCAAGATCACCATTCCGCAGGAGGTGCTGGACATTTCCGGTATCACCGAGGATCTGACCACAACGGTGGATATCAGTTCCTATCTGCCGAGTCAAACGGCACTTGTGCTGAACTCGGATGCAAAAGTAGAGGTGACCGCGAAGGTGGAGCCGGTTGTCAAGGCGACTTACGAGGTGCCAGTGGCAAACTTTACCATTCAGAATGTGCGCGACGGTTACAATGCAAATTACATGGAGAGCACGGTCGCGGTAGAGATCAGCGGAGCGGAGAGCGAGCTTGCGGGAATCTCTGCAAAAGATATTACCGGAACAGCGGACGCATCCAACCTTGGAGCGGGCGAGCATCACCTGAATGTGGAGATCACGCTGGAGCAGGAGCACTGCTGGGTGACTGGAACAGTGACACTGCCGGTGACAATTACCGACCACAACACCGCCGAAACGGGTACTTCGGATAATACGGATACGACAGACAGTGAGAGCAAGACGAACGATACAGCCGGCACCGCCGCTGCCGGCGATGCGGCTGACAAGTCGGATAAAACCGATAAAACGGATAAGACAGCCACTGAGAACGGTGCAGCTGGAAGTGATGCGGAGAGAAGCAGCAACAATCCGTAAAAAAGTGAAAACATGGAGGAAATAGAACATGGCTAGAATGTTTGGCACGGATGGCGTGCGCGGCGTGGCGGGATCGGAACTGACGATCGAACTGGCAACCAAGCTTGGGCAGGCAGGCGCGTATGTGCTGACGAAAGAGACGGAACATCAGGCGACAATCATTGTCGGATGCGATACCAGAATATCGGGAGGAATGCTTGCCAGCGCGTTGATGGCGGGAATCTGCTCCGTGGGCGCAAATGCCATTTTTGTGGGGGTTATGCCGACACCGGCGATTGCCTATCTGACAAGAAAGCATAAAGTAGATGCGGGTGTTGTGATCTCGGCATCGCACAATCCGATGGAATTTAACGGAATCAAGTTCTTCAACGGCGAGGGCTACAAGCTTTCCGATGCACTGGAGGATGAGATTGAAGCGCTGATCCGCAACAACATGAAGGACGTGGTACTTCCGATCGGATCCGGGGTGGGAAAGATCGAATACCGCTTTGATCTGAAGGATGAATACGTGAAATTTATGGAAAAATGTGTTCCGGTCGATCTGCACGGCAAAAAGATCGTGTTGGACTGCGCGGAGGGCGCGTCGTATTACACGTCCGTCAAGGCGCTCAGCGATCTTGGCGCGGAACTGGTGGCGATTCACACCGACCCGGACGGAACCAACATCAATGCGAACTGCGGATCTACCCACATGGATGAGCTGAAGGCACGCGTTGTGTACGAGAAGGCGGATGCCGGTATCGCGTTTGACGGCGATGCGGATCGTATGCTTGCGGTTGACGAAAAGGGCAATCTGGTAGACGGCGATCAGGTGATGGCAATCTGCGGCAACTACATGAAGCAGAAGGGCAGATTGAAGAAGAATACGATTGTTGTGACGATCATGAGCAACCTGGGCTTTACTCTGATGGGAGAAAAAGAGGGAATCCACGTAGAGAAAACAAAAGTCGGAGACCGGTATGTTCTGGAGAACATGCGGGAACACGGATACAATATCGGAGGTGAGCAGTCCGGACACGTTATTTTCCTGGATGACAATACGACCGGAGACGGGCTTTTGAGCGCCCTGCATCTTCTGGAAGTGATGGTGGACACCGGAAAGCCGTTGTCAGAGCTGGCAGCGATCATGGAGGTTCTGCCGCAGGCGCTTGTCAATGCCAAGGTGCCGAATCACAAAAAAGAGCATTTTATGGAGTATCCGGAGATTGCAGATGCAATCGCGGAACTGGAGAAAAAGTTTAACGGTGAGGGACGCGTGCTGATCCGGCCGTCCGGTACCGAACCTCTGGTGCGCGTTATGATTGAGGGGAAAGATCAGAAGGTGATTGACGAGGAAGCGAAGAGACTTGCGGATCTGATTACGCGCATTATGCTGTAGAGACAGAGACTTTGTTAGGAAAATTATTCATTGGAGGGAAGAGAGCATGGTAAGTCAGAAAGTCACAGTCAAGAATCCAACGGGGCTGCATCTTAGACCGGCAGGAATCCTGTGCAAGGAGGCGATGCAGTTCAAATCACACATCACATTCCGGTACCGCGAGAATACTGCGAATGCCAAGAGCGTGTTGAGCGTGCTCGGCGCATGCATCAAATCGGGCGATGAGATTGAACTGGTATGCGAGGGGGAAGACGAACAGGAAGCGCTTGTAGCGCTTGTGCATGCCATTGAAAACGGACTTGGAGAATAGAAGAGTAAGAGAGGAAAACCGGATGAAAAAGATACTGGTTACCGGCTGTAACGGTCAGCTGGGGCGCGCAATCCGCGCAGAGTATGCAAAGGAAGACGTAACGTTTATCAACACAGATGTGGTGGAGGGTGATGGTGTCACAGCACTTGACATCGCCGATGTGGATGCCGTGCTGGCGCTTGTCCGCGCCGAGCGTCCGCAGGTTATCATCAACTGTGCGGCGCACACGAATGTGGATGCCTGTGAGACACAGTGGGATGCGGCGTATCGCATTAACGCGATCGGTCCACGCAACCTGGCCATCGCTGCTGCGGAAGTTGACGCAAAGCTGATACATGTGTCCACGGATTATGTCTTTGCCGGAAACGGAACGAGACCGTATACGGAATTCGATGAGCCGGGACCGGTCAGTGCATACGGCAAAACAAAGCTTGAGGGAGAACGCTTCGTGAAGGCGTTCGCGAGAAAGTATTTTATCTTCCGCACGGCATGGCTGTACGGGGACGGCAAAAATTTTGCCAAAACGATGTTGAGACTCGCAGAGAACCATGAGGAAGTGAGCGTGGTATGCGATCAGCTCGGTTCGCCGACCAGTGCAGTGGAACTTGCACGTGCGATTCATCACTATGAACCAACGGAGAATTACGGACTGTTCCATGCAACCTGCGAGGGGGATACCAACTGGGCGGCATTTGCGGAGGCAGTGTTTGCGCGTGCAGGGAAGAATGCCCGCGTCAGACATGTGACAAGTGAGGAGTATGCGGCAATGAATCCTGCTTCGGCGAAGAGACCGGCGTATTCCATTCTGGATAATTACATGATGCGCCTGACGGACGGCTATCGTATGGCTGACTGGGAGAGCGCGCTGGATGAATATATGCAGCATTTGGGCTGAGAGAGATACCGACAGAAAAGTGAAAGGATAACCGGAACAGATGAAGAGTGTTGTAATGCGGGATTTGCGTGACTATGTGAGGAAATACTGGGGGCTGCTCGCTGCGTCAATGGCGGCAATGCTGATCTGTTTCGGTTATCTTGTTTTTTGTGGCAACATCCGCATTGATACGGAAGAGTTAATCAACCATCCGGGAAGCAGTCTGGGATGGCTTGCGATCGGACGGTGGGAGCTGGCGTGGCTCAAGCACCTTCTGGGGCTTGGAACACATCAGGTTATAAAAAGCGGGATACTGTTCTTCCTGTTTTTCTGGCTGGGAGCCAATCTTCTGACGTTCGGCATTTATGAGCGCTCCGGGAAAAAGAAAAGCCGGTACTGGATTTTCCTGCTCCTCTATGTGACGTCCAACATCTGGTGCTATCAGATTTATTTTTCCCTGCAGCAGGCGGAAGTGGCGCTTGCAATGCTGCTGTTGATTGAGGCGGCATTCCTGATGAGCGGGATCGGCACCGGAACTGTAACGAATCTGCTCCGGGCTTTTGCGGCGGGCGTTCTGTTATTTATCGGTCTGGGATCGTATCAGGCGCTGGCGGTTTACTACATCGCAGTGTGCCTCGTTTTCTTCCTGGCGGAGCTGACTGCGGAGCGGGAGCAGGGCGGATATCTCCGGCAGATTCTCTGGATGATCGTACATTTTGGTGTGGTGTATCTGTGCTATCACTGGTATATGAGCACGTTTCTGGTGTCTTCGGATTATATGGACAGCCAGATGGGCTGGGGAAGACTGCCTGCGTTCGCATGTATCAAGAATGTGCTGCGCACGCTGAAAAATCTGCTGCTCGGCCATGGCCCCAGAAATTTTTCGTTCTACGGATGCGGCGTAGTGCTTCTGCTTGTGCTGGCAGGAAGTGTGCTTGCCTGCCGGAAAAAACAGGAACTTCCGTGGGAGAAGAAGAAAATCCGGTATTCATTGCTTGGGCTGGCGGGACTGGTGCTTGCGCCGCTGCTTCTGACGGCATACATGGGAGAGATGATCGTGACGAGATCACAGTTTGCGCTTCCGGTGGCGGGAGCGTTCCTGGGAATGTATGTGACGGAGCGGCTTGCGGAACTCTGGAACGGCAGAGACCGCGGTACGGGTTACTGGCTGCTGCTCGTCTGCAGATTGTGCATCTGCCTTGTGATTGCGGTCCAGACCGGCTATGATCTGCGCCTTGCCGTGACCGATGAGATACGCTGCAGGGAGGATGAGCAGAAAACCCAGCAGCTGTTAGAGCGCTTCGCCGGGGCAGACGGAGGGAAACTGCTGCAGCTTCCGGTGGTGTTTGTGGGCTATCAGGAGGCAGATCTCCCGGAGTGGTGCAGGCGGACCGAGATGTATGGCTGGTCGTTCTACGGTTGGGATTACAGTATGGAGAACCCGACCGGAGCGACACACCGTATTTGCGGTTTTGTACAGGCTTATACCGGGAACGTGCTGCGGGAGGATGCGACGGAAGAGCAGAAGAGACACGCGGTGGAACTGGCGGGACAGATGAAGGATTTCCCGGAAGAGGGATCGGTTCTTGTGACGGAGGATTGTGTTGTGGTACGGCTGTCGGAGGTTAAGGAGCAGATGCCGACAGACTGGTGGTAGAGGTGAAACGGCGGTCTGTGTATACAAGCTTGTACTGGAACGGAATCTATGATAAAATGAAGAGACTTATGGCAGTGAAACGGCCATGGATAATAGAGACTGCAAGTATTGGAAATAAATGGAGGATGAGATGAGAACTTATTTGGTAACAGGGGGAGCCGGTTTTATCGGTTCCAATTACATTCACTACATGTTCCGCAAATACGGAGATACGATCCGCATCATTAATGTGGATGTCCTCACGTATGCGGGAAACCTTGAGAACCTGAAGGACATTGAGAACAATCCAAATTATACGTTTATCCGGGCGGACATTACGGATAAGGAAGCCATTGCGAAGATTTTCGCGGAGAACGACATTGACCGTGTGGTTCACTTCGCTGCAGAGAGCCATGTAGACCGCAGTATCAAGAATCCGGAGGTCTTCGTGAAGACGAACGTGCTCGGAACGGCAGTGATGTTAAACTGCGCCAAGGCGGCATGGGAACTTCCGGACGGAACATTTAAGGCGGACAAGAAGTTCCTGCATGTATCGACGGATGAGGTGTACGGTTCCCTCGAGGATGACGGATCTTATTTTTATGAGACGACTCCGTACGCACCACACAGCCCGTATTCAGCCAGCAAGGCATCCTCAGATATGTTGGTAAAGGCATACATTGATACCTACAAGTTCCCGGCGAACATCACGAACTGTTCCAACAATTACGGACCGTATCAGTTTCCGGAGAAGCTGATCCCGCTGATTATCAACAATGCGCTGCAGGGCAAGAAGCTTCCGGTGTACGGCGACGGCAAGAATGTGCGTGACTGGCTGTATGTCGACGATCATGCGAAGGGCATCGATATGGTGCAGGAAAAGGGACACCTCGGTGAGACTTACAACATTGGCGGACACAACGAAAAACAGAATATCCAGATTATTGAGATTATTATTGATACCTTACAGGAAATGCTTCCGGCGGACGATCCGAGAAGAAAGCTGGTAAGCAAAGATCTGATCACTTACGTGGCAGACCGCAAGGGACATGACAGACGCTATGCAATTGCACCGGACAAGATCAAGGCAGAGGTAGGCTGGGAGCCGGAGACAAAGTTCGAGGACGGCATCCGCAAGACGATCGCGTGGTTTTTCGAGCACGAGGACTGGATGAAGAATGTCACCAGCGGTGATTATCAGAAATATTATGAGGATATGTATCAGAACAGATAGTTGATGCAGGCAGCAGTACCGCCTTTTGGGCGATACTGCTTGTTTGCGTTTTAAATTAAGAAAAAATTAAGCTGTGTCCATTACAAATGTTAATGGACGTGGCGTATATTGGATAAAATGGGAGGATTTTTCAGATGAAGGGAATAATACTAGCCGGAGGCTCCGGTACCAGACTTTATCCGCTGACTAAAGCGATTTCAAAACAGATCATGCCGGTGTATGACAAGCCGATGATCTACTATCCGTTATCGACCCTGATGCTTGCGGGAATCCGCGAGGTGTTAATCATCTCCACGCCGCGGGATCTGCCGGTGTTTGAGGAGCTTTTCGGGGACGGAAGCCAGCTTGGCATGAGTTTTTCCTATGCGGTACAGGAGCAGCCGAGAGGACTGGCAGACGCATTTATCATCGGTGAAAAATTTATCGGAAACGATGCGGTGGCACTGGTGCTCGGCGATAATATTTTCTACGGACAGAGCTTTTCCAAAGTGTTAAAGAGCGCAGCGGAGCGCACGGAAAAAGAGCAGGGTGCGACGATCTTCGGCTATTATGTCAGAGATCCGAGAGAGTACGGCGTCGTGGAATTCGATGAGAACGGCAAGGCGCTGTCCATCGAGGAAAAGCCGGAGTATCCGAAGTCCAATTACGCGGTGCCGGGACTTTACTTTTACGATAACGACGTGGTGGAGATTGCGAAAAACGTCAAGCCGTCCGCACGCGGGGAGATCGAGATCACCTCTGTCAACAACGCTTATCTGGAGCGTGGAACATTGAGCGTGGAGACGCTTGGAAGAGGATTCGCATGGCTGGATACGGGAAACCACGACATGCTGCTTGCCGCGGCAGATTTTGTGTCTGCATTCCAGAAACGTCAGGGCTTATACATCTCCTGCATTGAGGAGATCGCGTATAAGCGTGGTTTTATCGACAGAGACCAGCTCATCAGGCTGGCACAGCCGCTCTTAAAGACGGATTACGGCAAATATCTGATGGAAATCGCGGAGGGATTATAGAACATGGGTAAGATCAAGGTAACAGAGAATTGCAACGGCATTGAGGGACTGAAGGTCATCGAGCCGGCAGTATTCGGTGATGCGCGCGGATATTTTATGGAGACTTACAATTACAACGATTTTGCGGAGGCGGGGATTGACTGCCAGTTCGTGCAGGACAACCAGTCAGCATCGAAAAAGGGCGTGCTCCGCGGGCTTCATTTTCAGATCAATTATCCGCAGGACAAGCTGGTCCGTGTGGTAAACGGCGAGGTGTTTGACGTTGCGGTGGATTTAAGAGAGGGATCGAAGACGTTCGGCAAATGGTACGGCGTGCTGCTTTCCGCGGAGAACAAGAAGCAGTTTTTCGTGCCGAAGAATTTTGCGCACGGATTTATCGTGCTGTCGGAGGAGGCAGAGTTCTGCTACAAGGTAACGGACTTCTACCATCCGAACGATGAGGGCGGTATTCTGTGGAATGATGCTGAGGTCGGCGTGGAATGGCCGATGCCGGAAGGAATGACAGAGGCGGATCTGATCTTATCCGACAAGGATAAAGTGCAGAAAAGCTTCGCAGAATATAAGGCGGCGCACGGCATAAAGTAAGGAAAAACATGCGCCTGCAGAGGGATAGAAAGAGATTAGGAGAACATAGATGGCAGGAAAGAAGAAGGATACATCACTGCTTCATCATCTGATCGGAAGTAGAAGCCTGGTATGGAATCTGGCAAAAAATGACATCAAGAAGAAGTTTGCAGGCTCCTACTTTGGTGTGGTCTGGGCGTTCGTCCAGCCGGTAATCACGGTGCTTTTGTACTGGTTCGTGTTTGAGAAGGGACTGAATTCCAAGGCGACGGATCTTAGGACCGGAATTGAGATTCCATTCGTGCTGTGGCTGACAGCGGGACTTGTGCCGTGGTTCTATTTTCAGGAAGCGCTGAACGGCGGCACCGGTGTTCTGGTGGAGTACAGCTATCTGGTAAAAAAAGTTGTGTTCCAGATCGATATGCTCCCAGTGGTAAAAATGATATCGGCGCTGTTTACGCATCTGTTTTTTGTGGCGTTTACGATTGTGCTTTTCATCTGTATGGGATATATGCCGGACTGGTATGCGCTGCAGGTCATATATTATTCTTTCTGTATGATTCTGTTTGCGACAGGGCTTGTGTATGCGACGAGTGCGGTGACGGTATTCTTCCGCGACATGAAAGAAGTTGTGGGAATCCTCTTGCAGATCGGCATGTGGGTGACACCGATTATGTGGAACTTTGAGACGATGGTGCAGATACCGGGATGGGCGATTACCGTGTTGAAACTCAATCCGATGTACTACATTGTTTCGGGATACCGGAACGCGCTGATCAATCACATCGGATTCTGGGAGGATATGGGACTTACCGTATATTTCTGGGTTGTGACGGCAGTGATACTGTTTCTCGGAACAACCGTGTTCAAGAGGCTGCGACCGCATTTTGCGGATGTATTATAGAGAGGAATTTGTAACTGAATGGATGAGTTAGCAATCAGGGTAGAAGATGTCAGCAAGGTATACCGGCTATACAACAGACCCTCAGAACGGCTGTTTGACGCGCTGGGACTTGCGGGAAAAGGCAGATTCAAGGAACATCGGGCACTCGACCATGTCACGTTCGATGTGAAAAAAGGTGAGACGGTCGGAATCATCGGAACGAACGGCTCCGGCAAATCCACCATCTTAAAAATTATCACAGGCGTGCTTTCCCCCACAAGCGGTGAGGTAGAGATCGACGGAAGAATCTCGGCGCTGCTGGAGCTTGGCGCGGGCTTTAACATGGAATACACCGGCATCGAAAACGTATATCTCAACGGCATGATGATGGGATTCTCCAGGGAGGAGATGGATGCAAGACTGGACGATATTTTGAAATTTGCGGATATCGGCGAATTTGTAAACCAGCCGTGCAAGACGTATTCCAGCGGCATGTTTGTGCGTCTGGCGTTTGCGGTGGCGATCAACATTGATCCGGAGATCCTCATCGTCGATGAGGCGCTGTCGGTCGGAGACGTGTTTTTCCAGGCAAAATGTTATAAAAAGTTTGAGGATTTCAAGGCGGAGGGCAAGACGATTATTTTTGTCAGCCACGACATCAGCAGTGTGGCAAAATACTGTGACCGCGTGATTCTTTTAAACAAGGGCGTCAAGCTGTCGGAGGGAAATCCCAAGGACACGATCAACCTGTACAAGAAAGTGCTGTTAAATCAGTCGCAGAATATTGCGAGCGGACAGGTGCTTGCGGACGCGAAGGAAAATGGGACAAAGAAGCTGTGGAAATCCAACTATGAGTTGAATCCGCAGGTGAATGAATACGGAACCGGGGAAGCGGAAATCATTGATTTTGCGGTGATTGACGAGTACGGAAGCTATACGAGCTGTATCCAGAAGGGGACGTCTTTTACTATCCGCTCAAAGGTGCAGTTTCACACCGATATTCAGGATCCGATTTTTACCTATACGTTTAAGACCGTGCAGGGAACCGCTGTCACGGGAACGAACACCATGTACGAGAAGGTCGGCGTCGGACTGGCACGGGCGGGAGAGATCTACGTGGCCTCCTTCAAACAGAATATGGATCTGCAGGGAGGCGAGTATCTGCTGTCCATCAGCTGTACCGGCTACGTGGGAGGCGAGTTCCGGGCGTACCACCGGCTGTATGATGTGGTGGGCGTTACGGTTATATCGGACAAGAATACGGTTGGTTTCTATGATATGAATTCGGAGACGACCGTGGAGCGTGTGGAGGAATAGAATATAGCACAGAGAGATGGAGGAAAAAAGATGGAGAATGCACAGATTCTGACAGAATTGTATGAAGTTATAAAACAGAATACACCGGATCAGTATGCCAGAATCATCAGAGAGCGGGCATCCTACTCTTTTTTGTACCATTTGTCGGAAATTCGTCAGAACCTGATTGGCTGGCTGCCGATTGACGCGACGAAGCGTGTGCTTGAGTGTAATCCCGAGTGTGGAGCGCTTACAGGAAAGCTTCTTTCCATGGCAAAGGAAGTAGTTTGTCTGATAACGGATGACAGACAGGAACAGATTCTCTCTGCACGGTTTGCAACGGACAGCCGCGATGGGCGTCTTATTTTCACACGGGAGATTCCGACAGAAACGCAGTCATTTGATGTAATTCTTATTGCGGGAAGTTTCTACCGGTGGCAGAATCAGTTGACAGATCTGAGAAATCTGCTTTGTAGGGATGGGTATCTCTACCTTGCAGATGCGAACCGTATCGGGCTAAAATATCTTGCAGGGTGTCAGGAAGAGTATGTGGGCGGCTATTTTACAGGGATTAATGGTTATTCTAATATAGATTGTGTGGAGAATTCTGGAAGGTCATATACCCGCAGTGAGTATCAGAGACTACTTACACAGGCGGGCTTTGATGATTTGAAATGGTATTATCCCTATCCTGATCACAAGTTTCCGTCCGTGATCTACTCGGATGACTGGCTGCCCGCCGCGGGAGAACTTGCAGAAGGGCGAAGTAACTATGACAGGGACAGGGTCGCATGTTTTGACGAGCGCGTAATGGCAGATACCCTGTTGGCAGAAGGTGTGTATGGAACATTTGCCAATTCATTTCTGATTGTGGCAGGGCAGGAGGGATAGAGCGGTTGGATAGAACGATTTATTCCAAATATTCCAACGAGCGGGCAGAACGATTCCGCATCCGGACAGACATCGTGGTAGATGTTGCCGGAAGAAAAACAGTATATAAATATGCCGGAACGAAGGCGGCGGATCCGCATGTACGGCGGATAGAAGAGTGCTTCCGGCAGCTGCAGGAAGCCTATCGCGGCAGTCGGATCCGTTTTTGCCCCTGTGAAGTGGAAGAATTACAGGCGGGAAGCCGGGTCAGCTCTCCGTTTGTGAGGGGGGAGACCTTACAGAGCATGATCGAGCGCAGTTTCCGGCAGGGCGACTGGAGCACAGTAGAGACAATCATACGTCTATATGGCAGACGCTTGATGGAGGCGGGGGGAGACAGCCCGTTTACTGTGACGGAGGAATTCCGGAATGTTTTTGGCCCGGCAGGACAGGAGAATGCGTACATCTGTGCGGATGTGAGTGATGTGGATATGATCTTTTCCAATATCTTCGTGGAGACGGGGAATGGCGGGACGGTTTTGGATGTATCGGCAGACTGGACCGTTATTGACTACGAGTGGACATTTCCATTTCCGGTTCCCAAGAAGTTTGTTCTCTATCGTGCCATCTATTTTGCTTATTACCAGATTTTCAAGGCTCAGGGAAGAGACCTTTCGGAGTGGCTTGCGATGGTGGACATTACCGTGGAAGAAGCGGCACAGTTTGCAGAGTGGGAGACACATTTTCAGGAGTATCTGCTGGAAGGAGGTTTTCCGGTGCGCAATATGCAGCGCATTATGGGAACAAAAGTCATACCGTTTGAAGAGCTTCTTGCCGGAGAGCAGACAACAGACGGAGAAGTGGTGAAAGAATCCCGATGGATCCGGGTGCGCAGGCTGCTGTATCATATCGATCGACTGGAACGGCAGGATGGGAGTGTGATCTGCAGTGGATGGGCACTGGCAAAATGTCTGGACGGAAGGTGCATTCCGGTTAATATCCGGATATATGGTCCGGATGAAAAGCAGATCCGGGCAGATGTAACCCGGAGTGACCGGGCAGATGTGGCAGAAGCGTTAAAGCTCCGGCGTGTGGATCGCCCACAGTTTGGGTTTGACTGTGTGTGGATTCTGCCGGCAGGACAGAAATGGAGTATTCATTTTTCCATGGGAAACCGTGAGATCATCTATGAGGGATAAAGTGAGGAATTGATATGTACCAATCAAAAGAAAAGATCCAGACAGTGGTGCTGTTTCTGGCGGATCTGGTATGTTTTGTCATCAGCTATTTCTTCGGAGGTTATCTGTGGCTGGTGCGTTACCGGAATGTGTCGGTAATAAATATGAAGACCGAGCTGATGGAAAGCTTCGGAGTGGTAATGGTCATCTACATGCTGGTGCTTCTGTTTTCGGACATTGAGAAGAATTTTATACGACGGAACCTGGCAAGGGATTTTATGGCGGCAGTGGAAGCCAGCGTAGTCATGATCTTTGTGACGGCACTGACAATTTTTTTGCAGCACAATAATGCAGATGCTTCCCGTGGAGTGTATTTCTGTATTGCAGTGGTTAATCTGATACTGTTTTTTATAACCCATGCCGCGATCAAGTATTACCTTCTAAAGATCTATAGGAATAAAAGAGGAACCAGCCAGATTTTTCTGGTCACAACTGTGGACCGTGTGCTGGATACACTGACAGAGATCGAAAATGCGAAGGACTGGGCACACCGCCTGACCGGAATCGCGGTCATTGATGACAATCAGATTGGCAGATGGTATGAGGGAATTCCGGTCGTGGCAACTTACGATACCATGTACCAGTATGTGAAGGAACAGATTGTGGATGAAGTATTTATCAATGTACCTTACGATACGGGGGAATCACTGGCAGAGGTTGTCAATAATTTTGAAAATATGGGAGCAACGGTTCATATAACGATCGAACTGCTGCGTCATTTTGATGAGTATCATAAGAGTTTTAATATGATGGGCAATGTACCCGTCGTAACATTTTCCAATCAGTATTACGACTGGAAAATGTTATTTGTCAAGCGTCTGATGGATATCGCAGGAGCGATTGTCGGACTGGCAATCACAGCAGTCGTAACAGTATTTCTGGCACCGCCGCTTTTGATCGAGTCACCGGGACCGCTGTTTTTTGCACAGAAGCGGGTCGGGAGGAATGGTCGGTTTTTCAAGATCTATAAGTTCCGCTCCATGTACAGGGATGCGGAGGAGCGCAAAAAAGAACTGGAGAGTCAGAATGAAATGAACGGCTTTATGTTCAAGATGAAAGATGATCCGCGTATCACGAAAGTGGGAAAATTTATCCGGAAGACCAGCATTGATGAACTGCCGCAATTCTACAATGTATTAAAGGGCGATATGAGTCTGGTGGGAACAAGACCACCGACAGTGGATGAGTTCCGGCAGTACGAATCTCATCAGAAGCGCAGACTGAGTGCAAAGCCTGGAATTACAGGACTTTGGCAGGTGAGTGGAAGAAATGAAATCAAAGATTTTGAAGATGTCGTAAAACTGGATGTGCAGTATATCGACAACTGGAGTATTGGATTGGATATCAAAATCATACTAAAGACGATCAAGGTTGTATTTGAAAAAGGTGGAGAATAAGGAGGCAGAATCATATGAACCAGAAGTATCAGTTAGACAGGGAATACAGTATAGCGGAGATTATTCAATGTAATCTACGCAGATGGTGGCTTGCATTGATCTGTGCAGTGGTGTGCGCAGTAGTCCTTGGTGGATATAAGTACAAATCTCTCGAACCGTATCTGGAGCAGAATATTTATGAGAACGTCAGACAGGTTGTGGCAACCTTATATGTGCAGACGTACAGTGATGAGAGTTCCACTGAGCGTGCAAATAATCTCATTCGTATCGCGGAAAGCAACCGTACCTTTGAAAAGGTAAAAGAAAAACTTGGCTGTGATATTGACTATAAGACTTATCAGGCCCTGTTTCGGATGGCGCAGGAAGAGACAGGAGATATTGTGCTGCTCTATTTACAGTATCCGATTGATACTGGAGATTTCAGTATTGCAGAGGAAGAGGATGCCATTGTGTTTGCACAGGCGGTTGTGGATGCAACAGCAGAGAGTGCAACAGAACTTAACGGACAGGAGTGCTTTTCTGTGATCGATGCACCGTATGCAAGTCAGGAGAATAAAAAGGTAGAGAACTACTTTATTTCTGAGGACGATTTCAACCGTGGTGTGATGAAGGGACTGGTTGCCGGATTTTTATTGGGAATTATTGCAGAAGTGGCATTATACTCTTTTTGGCTTGTGTTATATAGAAAACCAAAGAGTGCTGAGGAGGTATGCCAGATTCTGGACGTGCCGGTGATTGACGATGTGAAAACACGAAAGGTCAGTGAGGAGGAAGTATACAAAAAGGTTTCTTTATTCTTACGAAAGCATATGAAAGAAAGAACAAACGGATGCATGCGCATTAATTGCATTCCGATTGGAACCGTGAGGAGAGACGCTGCTTTAAAGCTTGCATTCAGCTGCGCAAATGAGCAGAAGAAAACACTGTTTATAGATCTGGCTATCGATGCAGAGGGAAAAGATGCGAAAAATTCAATTAGTCAATATATTCTTGGGGAGAGCGGAGAGCCGGTACCGAGTGCATTGAATGGTTATCTGGATACTATATGTCGTGATACGGCAGAGGAAAAGAATTTTGATGTTGTGATGCATGAAAAATTCGCCGCTTATTTAAACGAGATGAGCGAAAAATATGATTATATTGTTATTAACAGCCCAAATGCAGGAGCAAGTGCAGATGCTTATGCGGCTTCCAGGCTTTGCAACAGTAGTTTTGTCGTATGCACAAGAAGCGGTGTGGACAATGAGATGCTGTGTCGCCTGAAGAATACGGCAGATGCGCAGGAAATCACAATTGAAGGGGTTCTGGTATATGAAGGGTAGTGACGTTCTCTATCTGAGTTGTGCACTGCTTTTTGTCCCGGTGCTGATCGGCAGTTTCTGGGTACACTTGTTACAGCTTGAGGGAACGGTAAACCGGTTTCTGCATGCCTGGGTGCTCGGCTTTACGACCATGCTGGCTGTGGCACAGCTGCTGCTGGTTCCGATGGTGGCATTGCAGCGCACATTGTACGAAGCGGTTATGCTGTGGAAAATCTTGCTGGAGGTGCTCTCGGTGATTTCCCTGATCTTGCTCTGTGGCAGGGAAATCCAGAAAAGCGGAAAACGGGATGACCGGGGAAAACGGCAGAAGATGACAGCGTGGACGGCTGTAATTGGCATTGCTGCGGCGGTGTTGATCCTGTTACAGGCATATATCCCGGCGAGATATCAGCACAGTGATGATGATGATGCGAGGTTTATTGCGGAGGAAGTATCGGCGGTAGTACATGGGAGCATGTACCGCGAGGATACGATCACGGCAGATTTTATGTACTGGGATACCGGGGAGGTGCGCAAGGATCTGACCTCACCGTGGACGATGTTCGTGGCAATGATGGCATACGATGGAGGAATCGCTCCGGCAGTACTTTCCCATGCATATCTGCCGTTTTTCCTGATCCTTCTGTGCTATGCACTCTATACACTGATCGGGCAGAAACTGTTTGACGGTGACTGGGAAAAGACAGGCGTTTTTCTGATCCTGCTGTCAGTGATTTACCTGTGGGGATATACATCGACGCATACGCTGGCATCGATGATCCTGCTTCGGATCTGGCAGGGAAAGGCAGTCTGCGCCGGTTTTATGATCCCGCTGTTTTTCTATCTGTTTTATCGTGTGATGAGGCCGGATTATGAGAAAAGATGGCTGCCCCTGTTTTATGTGGCAGCTGTGGGAGCGTGTCTGTTGTCGGGAGTCGGAATTATCACGACACCGATTCTGCTTGGAATCTACGGTTTTGTGGATTTCTGCTGTCACAGGGACTGGAAAAAGACACTTATGATTTTTCTGGCAGCAGTTCCGTGTGGAATGTATCTATTGTACTATTTGAGGTAAGAGAAAATGATGACATACATGTTGGGTGTCTGGGGAGAATTTCTGAACTTCATAGGGGGAAGAGTGGGCGCTATTCACTTTGTATTGTTTGCAGCGGCATCACTCTGCTGTTTTTTCCTTGGAAGGGAAGAACGGAATAAGCTGTTCTGGCCATCGGTGCTGGTCGGTCTGTTTTTCTTTAATCCGTTTTTTTATCAGTATATTGGCACCCGGTTTTTAAGTGGCATCTACTGGCGACTACTCTGGATGCTCCCCTGCTCTTTCGTGATTGCCTACACTCTGACGAGGATTCTGTTCCGGTTTCGGAAAAACGTATGGCGCATGGTGGCACTGGTGCTGGCGTGTGTCTGTATTGCAGTGAACGGACGCCCGGTCTTATCGGCAGAGACTTACTCGGAGAGAGAGAATCTTTATGAACTTCCGGATGCAGTGATGGGAATCTGCGATTATGTGCAGGCACATCTGGAGGGATGGCAGGAGACAATGATTGTCCCGAATGAACTGCTCTGTGATATCAGGCAGTATTCTTCGGCCGCATGTCTTTTATATGGAAGGAATGCCGGCGGATTTATCTCGATCATCGGCGATCGGGAGATGCAGGTCTATGAGGAGATGTCGAAAGAGAACCCGGATGTGGAACTGATTACGGACATTGCGAAGGAAACGAACTGCAGATACATTGTATTTAATACGTCATTTCATCAGATACCGGAAGATTTGCGCGGCTATGGGTATGAGAAAGTCGCTGTGATCGACGAGAACTATGCCATGTATTGCAGAATCAGCGAATAAGCAGCAGGGATATGAGGAAGGCAGTCAGACAATATGGAAAAAATAAAAACGATTTTACGGACAAGTGACTGGGAAAAAGTCGGCATTGCAGCTTTTTATGGATATTTTGCGATCAATATCCTCATGAAGGCATTTGCCTATGATCATGGGGATGATATCTACAAGTTTTTCTTTATTTTTGCCATGACATTCTGGGCAATCAAGGTTGTCACGACAAAGTATACCATACGTGAGACTGCATGGATTGCGGTGTTGCTGGGGATCGGTCTGATGCTCTCGGTTATCACCAAACAGAATACGTGGCTGTTGTTGTTTATGACGATCATCGCCATGAAAAACTGTAGTTTCCGGCAGATGATCCAGATTGCTGTCTATCTGCGCGTGTTTTGTCTGTTTGTTCTGGTGCTGGGCTCGGCATTTGGTGTGTTTGACATCGGATTTAAGACGACACCGGATACCAATTATGTGGAGATTCCGGTGTACAGTTTTGCCATGAACGAACCGAATACGGCATTTCTGGCAGTTTTTTTGACAATACTGCTTTTGTTATACTATAATTATGAAAAATTAAATCTCTGGTGGTTCATCGGAACTTCGGCTGTGGCGCTGATCTTCTATGAACTCACGTTCTGCCGGACAGGAATCGCGGTATTTTTCTTTACCTGGGCACTGATCATTTTTGAGAAGATTGCAAAGGACAGGTATAAAGTAATTTTTACGCTTTCTGTTCCGGCGGGAGCCATCTTCAGCCTTCTGGTGATGATTTTTTATGACGGAGGCAACTCGTTTATGCACCTGTTAAATCATCTGGTATCGGGAAGAAGCTATATTATGAGCAGCTACTATAAGGCACAGGGTGTTTCTCTGTTTCCGAGGGTACAGGAACTCTTTTACGGAGAGTATTATGGACTGATCGATAATACTTATATGTATGTATTCCTGTATTGCGGCGGGCTTGTTGCAGTATTCTTCTTTGTATTGGTGCAGAAGACACTGATGCGCCTTTATCGTGAGGGACATTATAAAGAATTGGCTATGATCACGGCATTTGCACTCTATGGAGTGTTAGAGCAGTTTGTAATGAACGGTTTTATGAATCCGTTCATTCTTCTGTGTGGAATTCTGCTGTATCCGGATATTCTGGACCAGAACACTGCGGGCATAGAGAAATGAGGAAGATATGAAAAATTACCGGATTTTACAGATACACAATTTTTATCAGATCCCGGGCGGAGAAGATGTCGTTGTACGCAATGAAAAACGTCTGCTGGAAGAGCATGGGCACAAAGTCTACACCTATTACCGTTCCAACAGTGAACTGAATGAAAAGGGAATTGCTGGAAAGCTGTTATTGCCGTTTACAGCAGTCTTTTCCTTGAAAACATATCGTGAGGTAAAAAGGCTGATCCGTGAGAACAACATTGACATCGTACATGTGCACAATACGCTTACGATGGTCAGCCCGTCAGTGTTCTATGCGGCATTCCGCTGTAGGGTTCCGGTCGTACAGACACTGCACAATTTTCGTATGCTCTGTCCGGCGGGTTCCTTTTTCCGGGATAATGTCATCTGCGAGGAGTGCGTGGCACATGGAATGCACTGCGCGATCCGTCACAAATGCTACCGCAACAGCAAGTTGCAGTCTTTTGTCAGTGCGGCGATCTTACAGATTCACCGGTTTGTGGGGACATACCGGAAAGTCAATTTTATCTGTTTGACGGAGTTCAACCGGAAAAAGCTGCTGGAGTCCCTGGATACCAGACGCGAGATTGTAAAGGCAGACCGCGTCTACATCAAGCCGAACTTTACCTTTGCAGAAGAGATTGTGCCGAATGAAGTACAGGCAGAGGAGGAATATTTCCTGTTTGCCGGTCGTGTGGAGGCACTAAAGGGCATTGATATTGCAGTAAAAGCATTTGAAAAACTGCCGGATAAAAAACTCTATGTGGCGGGAAACGGACCGATGATGGAAGAGATGCAGACTTATGTCAAGGAGCATCATATGGACAATGTTAAATTCCTTGGATATCTGCAGAAGGAGGAGATGTCCGAGAAATTCTATCAGGCGAAGGCGGTCATCATGACATCGCAGTGTTATGAGGCGTTTGCGATGACCATTGCTGAGGCGTATTCTTATGGTGTTCCGGTAATCGCGGGCAGGGTCGGGAATATGGAAGGTATGGTAAAGGATGGGATTACGGGCGTGAAGTTTACCTATAATTCATCGGAGGATCTGGCAGAGAAGGTCAGAAAATTTGACACGATGGATCTGTCTGTGCTCAAGAAAAATGCGAGATCTTTTTACGCCGACAGGCTGCGCCCGGAGGATAATTACCAGAAACTAATAAAGATCTATGAGGATATATCAAAATGATAAAAGCTGTATTTATCACCAATATTCCATCTCCGTATCGTGTGGATTTTTTTGCATACTTGCAGGAGCATTATCCGGAATATGAGTTTCATGTTATTTTTTCCGGTGCAGGAATGGAGAACCGGAAGTGGAGTGTGGAACTTGCCGAACTGAAAAATGCACATTTTTTAAAGTCAAAGACGATCATCATCCGCAAACGTTTTGATGACCGGTATATATTTCTTCCGGTCGGCGTGGAAAAGACACTACAGGAGATCCATCCGGATCTCGTGTTTGCCATGGAGTATAATCCGACGATCCTGCGAGCGGTGCACTGGTGTCAGAAAAAAAAGATTCCGTTTATCAGCTGGACAGACGGTACATTAAATTCCGAAAAAAATATCGGAAAGGTGCAGCGTATGTCCCGCAGTTATATTATAAAGCGTGCGGCAGCGTTTGTGGCGAGCAGTACGGCATCGAGACAGGCGCAGATTGCTTATGGGGCAGATGAAAAAAAATGTTTCATTTCCTATCTCACGGTGGATATTCAGAAATATCTGCAGAAGAAAACGGAGTATGGTGGAAGAGAACTTTTGTATGTGGGCAGTCTGATTCAGAGAAAAGGACTGGATCTGCTGTTTCCGGCACTTGCACAGACCAGGGAGGATATCTGCCTTACGATCGTAGGTGAAGGGCAGGAGAAGGAAGCACTGATGGAACAGGCAAAAAAGCTTGGGATCACATCCCGCATCCGCTTTCTGGGATATGTTGAGGGAGAACCGCTGCGGGAGCTTTACCATAATGCAGATGTATTTATCCTGCCGACCAGAGAAGATTGCTTTGGACTGGTGATCCTGGAAGCAATGTGTGCGTCTCTTCCTGTAATCTCATCAAAATATGCGGACGGTGCGTTTGACCTGGTACAGGAAGGAGAAAACGGCTGTATTATAGACCCGGAAGACACGGCTGCTTTTGCAGCGAAGATTGATCAGATTTTTGCGGATGAAAAGCGGCTTGCAGAGATGGGACAGAAAAGCTATGAGTTCGCGCACGCATTTTCTTTCCAGGAAGTGGCAAAGGGATGTATTGATGCACTGCATTATGTAACAGGAAAGGCATGAGCATGAAGAAGATTTTATTTAACGGACTTGGTAACCGCGGATGGATTGGTGGTCTGTACTATCTGAAAAATATTATATTCAGCTGTCTGCAGAGTGAAGAGATCACAAAGAAATACCGGATTGTGGTACTGATTGATCCGGAACATGCGGATATTTTTACCTGTTTTGGAAACCGAATTGATCTGCGCATCTATGACGGGACGAACAAGGTGAAGCTGGCACTTTATGAGATGAACCTGATCTGGCTGCACGGCGTGAAGTATTGCTACGCACTGGAACTCAACCGCATCGGCAGTCTGTTTGCTTCCAGAGGGATCTTCTGGATACCGGATTTCCAGCATAAGACGCTGCCGGAGTTTTTTAAGCCGGAGGAGCTGGCAAGAAAAGATGTCACGGACCGCAGAATGACGGAACTTTCCAATCCGCTCGTGCTTAGCAGTGAGGATGCAAAGAATGATCTGGAGCGGTTTTATCCGGAACATCAGTGTAAGGTGCAGGTCATACATTTTGTTTCCTACATTGAGCCGGAACTGCGTGCCATCACGCCAAAGCTGGAGCACGAGGTAGCGGAAAAATTCGGGCTGCAGAGAAAATATATCTATCTGCCGAACCAGTTCTGGAAACACAAAAATCATGTGGTGGCGGTAAAAGCGATTGAACTGTTAAAAAAGCAGGGGCTTCTGGCAGATTATGATTTTGTATTTACGGGAAATCTTAAGGATTACCGCAACCCGGAATATATCGATGAATTAAAGAAGATCATGGAGGCACAGCCGGTGGCAGGCAGTATCAAACTGCTTGGTTTTGTGGAGCGCACGGAGCAGCTTTGCATTATGAAAAATGCTGCCTTTATCGTGCAGCCATCTTTATGTGAGGGATGGGGAACGGTACTGGAAGATGCCAAGGTACTGGATAAGGCAGTGCTGCTGTCGGATATTCCGGTGCACAGGGAGCAGAAAAATGAAAAGTGCGTTTTGTTTGATCCGCACGACCCGAAGGCACTGGCACAGCTTCTTGTCGAGACGGCAGAAAAGGCAGACATGCCGGAGCATACTGCATATTTTGCAGGTGACATGGAGAAGGGAATTGCAAACATGTACCGTGAAGCGGAAGCATACGCAAGGGGACTGGAAAATATCTTTGTGTAGACCAAAGGGCTGACCGGCATGAAATCCCCGGAATGGAGATAACGATGAAAAAAATGGTGATAACCGGTGTCAACGGATTTATTGGGAGACACGCAAAGGAATATTTTGAAAAAGAATATGAGATTACGGGACTGGATCTTGCAGCAAATTACAGTGGAGAGAGAGAACCGGACGATACCATGACCTATTATCAGTGCAATATGTCACAGGAATCTGCAGAGATGGCGGCGATTTTTACCGGTGTGCAGCCGGATGTGATCCTGCACTGCGCGGGAAGTGCCAATGTGGGAGCTTCGGTTGTCAATCCAATGGCAGATCTGGATGGAAATCTGCACAGCCTTTATCAGCTGCTGCTTGCCTTGAAATCTTTTGAGAAGAGACCGGAGATTATATTCCTTTCCAGTGCCGGTGTGTATGGCAATCCCAGACAGCTTCCGGTGAGGGAGTCCGATGTAGCTGCACCGATGTCACCGTATGGACTGCACAAGCATATGGGAGAGGAATTGTGTGAGTATTATAACCGCATTCATGGTTATCACATCCGCAGTATCCGTATTTTTTCTGCTTATGGAAACGGACTGCGCAAGCAGCTGTTGTGGGACATATATCAGAAGTATCAGAATACTGGGAGAATTGAACTGTTTGGAACGGGGGAGGAGACGAGAGATTTTATTCATGTCTCGGATATCATGCGTGCAATTGATCTGATCTTATCTTACGATGGACCGGAGGCGGTCATCAATGTGGCGAACGGCGAAGAAGTATCGATCCGGGAACTGGCAGAGATTTATGCAGAAAAGCTGGGCGCGCCCCAAAATATCGTATCTTTTAATGGGGCAGTAAAAGAAGGTGATCCGAGAAACTGGAGAGCAGATATTTCCCTGTTAAGAAAGCTTGGATATGAGAAGCAGATGGAACTTTCCGATGGAATTGCGGCTTATGTGGACTGGGCGAAGGCGCAGGATTAGGAGCGGTGGATATGAGTGAGAGAATGATGGCGCCGGTCGTGTTGTTTACTTATAACCGGCCGGAGCATACGAAACATACGATCGAAGCACTGGCTGCCAATGAGCTGGCGGAGAAGACAGAACTGTTTGTATTTTCCGATGCGGCGAAAAAGGAGGCAGATGCAGCAAAAGTACAGGAGATCCGGGAGTATGTCGGTACGGTGCAGGGATTTGCAAATGTATCGTTGATTGTGCGGAAAGAGAACTACGGGCTTGCCCGAAACGTGATAGAGGGTGTGACGGAGATCGTCAACCGCTATGGCAGGGTGATCGTCCTGGAGGATGACCTTGTGACAAACCGTTATTTCCTGCGTTTTATGAACGATGGACTGGATCGTTATGAGAAGGAAAAACAGGTGACCGGAGTCACCGGGTTTTCCTTTTTGGATGATAGAACAGACTATGACAGCGAATCCTATCTCTGCGGTCTGACAGGGACGAGCTGGTCATGGGCGACCTGGGCAGACAGGTGGAGTTACTTTGATGCGGAGGCACTTGGCTGGGAGAAGTTAAAGACAGATACGGCATACCGAAGACGGTTTAATTATGATAATACCTATAATTTTTATCAACTTTTAAAGATGCAGAAGCAGGATGAGAAGACCAATTCCTGGGCGATCCGCTGGTATTACAGCACTTTTTTACTGGACGGACTGATCCTTGCTCCGACAAAATCATTGGTCGGGAATGACGGCTGGGACGGCAGTGGCGTACACTGTGGCGGGGAGGCTCCGACAGCAGTGCATGCCTTAAAGACGGATCGGGTCATCACACAGTTCCCGGATGTGATTGCAGAGATGCCACAGATCCGTAAGCGGCTCAAAAAAGAACTGATAAAGATCTCAGAGCCGAGCCGGGTAAAGAGGATCTACCATGCCGTATTCCGGAAAAACTATATTGGTCAGGCATAGAGATAAAGAAGAAAATGTTGGAGACAGAGCTTATGAGAGTATTGGCAATTTTTACCTGTTACAACCGGAGAGAACTCACAAAGCAGAGCATGGAGCTGCTCGGGCAGAACAAAAATGTCACCTTTGATTATGTGATTGTCAATGACGGCAGCACGGACGGCACGGATGAGATGCTGGCGGCGATGCCGTATGAGATCGATTTAATCAACGGCGACGGCGGACTGTTCTGGAACCGCGGCATGTATGAGGCGATCGAGCACGCCAAAAAGGTGCATCCCGATTACGAGTATTATATGCTGATGAACGACGACACGAAGTTTGTGCCGGGCATTTTCGACGAGATGCTCCCGTTGTTTGCACCGGATAAGGTCATGGTCGGGGCGATGTGCGGGGATGACGGCAGGATGAGCTACGGCGGCATCAAGTACGTCAAGGGCATCAAGTACAAAAAATACGGCCCGGAGGCGCAGGACATCTGTTTTGACACGTTTAACGCGAACTGCGCGATCATTCCGCATGACATTTTCATGAAAGTGTCGATTGACCCGTTTTATCAGCACAGTATCGGTGATTTTGATTACGGACTCGCCATCAGCCGGATGGGATATGAGATCCGTATTTTCCCGAAGTTCATCGGGCAGTGCAACGACGGCAGCCTGAAGGGAACCTGGCAGGACGAGTCGCTGCCAAAGATGCAGCGCATTAAGCTCAAGGAGAGCAGAAAGGGACTGCCGTTTCGGGACTGGTTCCATTTCCTGCACAAGTATTTTGGACTCGGAACGGCAATCGTGCGTTCCATCACCCCGTATGTCCGCATTATCCTTGGCACGAAGACCAGATACTCGGGCGCATAAGAATTCAGGGAGACAGTGCCGATGAGAACGATTTGCTATGTCATCTTAAATTACAAAACATACGAGGAAGCCGCCGCATGTGCAGAGTCGATCCTTTCGACGCAGACCTGGAAAAACATGCATATTGTCATCGTGGACAACGGTTCCGGAAACGGGAGCGAGGAGTGGCTTGCGGAACATTTTATCGATGAAAAACGGGTGCGCGTGATCGCGTCGGGAGAGAATCTCGGATTTGCCAGAGGGAACAATCTCGGCATCCGCTATGCGAGAGAGCACTATGATCCGGATCTGATCGTCGCTGCAAACAGTGACATCCTGTTTGAACAGCCGGATTTTTGTGAGCGCCTGTTTGAGATCTACGACAGAAAGCCGTATGCGATACTGGGCGCGGATGTTGTGGACGCGACCCGCACGCAGCACTTTAACCCGGTGGCGGAGAAGCGCAGCTATACCTTGAACTATATGCGAAAGCAGATCTTATCATCCTGGATCCGGGCGATGAGCTACCGGATGTCCAAGCTGTTCTTGGGGAAGAAGAACGGAGGCGATCTGTCGCGTGGCACCGGAGCGACCCGCGAGGTGGACGGCGAGGCGGTAGCGGCGGACAGCAGAGTCGGCGAGGAGCGCGAGGGAGTGCTGCTCCACGGATGCTGCCTTGTGTTTTCAAGAGATTTCTTCAAAGTGTATGATGGCTTCTGGGAAGGCACCTTTTTGTATGCGGAGGAGGAGATTCTCTACTATCTGGCGGCAAAGAGCGGACTGCGGATGCTGTATTCGCCGGAGGTCACCTGCATTCATAAAGAGGCTGTGACGACAAGGAAGCTGTACAGCGATGTATGCGATGCCAAGATTTTTTACTATACACAGATCACCAAATCGTACCGGGCGTTTCTCGGTCTGATGAAAGAATCGAAATAGGACAGCTATGAGTGAGGAGAACAAGGTAATCAAGGCCGGCATCGGCTATACAATCGGAAATTATCTGCTGAAGGGACTGAGCTTTCTAACAGTTCCTCTGTTCTCGCGTCTTCTTGATACCTCGGATTATGGTATTTTTAATACGTATCTCGCTTATCAGGGCATTATGTTCCTGCTGGTGGGGATTGCACTGCATACCAGTTTGAAAAATGCGAAATACCGGTACAAAGAAGAATTTGACCGGTATAACTCCAACTGTATTCTGGTGATGCTGGTCAGTCTGGCTGTCTGGCTTTTTCTTGCCAATCTCACATATCCTCTGTATGCGGGACTGACCGGTTTTTCCAGATTCATCATCAATCTGCTGCTGTTTGACAGTTTTGGTACGGCACTGATCCAGTTTTTTAATGTGTATGTCGGGCTGGATTACCGTTATGATTCGTTTTTAAAGATCTCCGCATTCAATGCACTGGGGAACCTGGGAATGTCCGTGATCCTGATTCTGGGATTTTTCAAGGATGACCGTGCAACCGGACGTATCATCGGAAATGCATTGCCAGTGATGGTGATCGCGGTTGTGCTGATCTGGTATTTCTGGAAAAAAAGAAGACCCAAATGGAACCGGGAGCAGGTCACTTATGCAGTAACATACAGTCTACCGTTGATCCCACATGGCATTTCACAGGTGATCTTATCCCAATTTGATCGGATCATGATAAAGAGTATGATCGGAAGTGCAGAGGCAGGAATCTACAGTTTTGGGTACAATATTTTTTCAATCATCAATGTCACGGCAAATTCGCTGGACAATGTCTGGGGACCGTGGTTTTACGAGCAGATGCAGCAGAAAAAGTATGAGGAGATCCGAAGACAGAGCAGCAAATACGCATTTGGAATGCTATTGTTTTCTGTAATGGTTATGCTCGGCACGCCGGAACTTGTGATGCTGCTTGGTGCAAAGGCGTATTGGGATGCAAAATATACGGTCATACCGATTGTCGTAGGCGGCTATTTTATGTTCCTTTATACACTGCCGTCAAGTGTGGAGTATTATCATGAAAAGACGAAATATATTGCCATCGGTACCGCGTGTGCGGCGGGGATCAATATCCTGCTGAATCTGTGGTTTATTTCGCGTTTTGGCTATGTTGCAGCCGCATACACCACACTTGCGACCTATGTGCTGTATTTTGTATTTCACTATTTCATTGCCACGCGGGTACAGGGCTTTTGTATTTTTGATACGAAAAAGATGATCCTGTACGGAATTTCCGCCGTGGCAGCCGGGGCACTCTCCCTGCTTCTAATGGAACATGGATGGATCCGGTGGGGATTACTGCTTTTATGTGCGGCGTGGACATGCCTATGGCTGGAAAAACAATTTCAGATTACGGAGAAGATCAGAAAACGATTTTGGGAAAAATGACAGGAGAAAGAGTATGAAGCGGATAGAAATGTCAATCGAGGAAATACATGAGGTAACACTTGCCATATTGAAGAAAATCGATGCGATTGCGGAAGAGATCGGAATCCGGTATTTTATGGCATATGGATCGCTGATTGGCGTTGTACGTCACAGGGGGTTTATTCCGTGGGATGATGATTTGGATATGATGATGATTCGGGAAGATTATGAAAAATTTCTTGCATACTTTGAAGAGCACGAACAGGAACTTGTGCCATACAAGATTTTTAACAACCGTAACAATGCTGGTTATCCACATATGATTACCCGGGTGTGCAATGTAGAATACCCGATCGAAGTGGATAATGAGATCTCGTGCGGAATGGGCGTTTTCGTGGATATCTATCCAATCGATCCGATGGGAAGCGACGAAAAAGAATGGGAGCGAGTAATGCACTACAGACAGCAGTTGATTGCGGGTAGTTACTATGCTTCGCGGATTCGGTTTGAAAAGCCGGGAAAAAGTTATCGTTGCCTGGATCGATATCTGCTTTACCGCTATGCAAAAAAAAGGGGACTGGCTTATTTCCTTAACAAACTGGAATCCTATAAAAACAGATACCGGTGGGAGGACAGCCGGTATGCCGGATGTATTGTGTGGGAACCGGAACTGTTTGAAAAAGAGTATTTTGAAGAGGTAACCAGACTGCCGTTCTGCGATATGCAGGTCATGGTACCAAAGGAGTATGACCGTATGCTTACGACATCATATGGGGATTATATGCAGCTTCCACCGAAGGAAGCACAAAAACCGCAGCATAACTATACCGCGTACCGCGTAGAAGCGTAAGGAGGAGAAGGATGCAGGCAATTATTTTAGCAGCAGGAATGGGAAAGCGGCTCAAGGAGCTGACACAGGATAATACAAAATGTATGGTCAAAGTGGACGGGATTTCTCTGATCGAGCGGGCTCTCGGACAGCTGGACCGGTTAGGACTTTCTAAGATCGTGATCGTGGTGGGCTATGAAGGGCAGAAACTGATCGATTATATCGGTACACTTGCGGTTCAGACACCGGTCGTGTATATCAACAATGAGATCTATGATAAGACGAACAATATCTATTCTCTGGCTCTTGCAAAAGAGTATCTGCTAAAAGAAGATACTCTGCTTCTGGAATCGGATATTATTTTTGAGGAAGCCGTTCTGCGTGCGCTGGTCGATGATCCAAGAGACACGCTGGCACTGGTGGATAAGTATGAACGTTGGATGGATGGTACGGTCGTGAAACTGGATGAAGAAGATCGCATTATAGAATTTGTGCCTGGAAAGAAATTTAAATTCAGCGAACAGGACTCCTACTATAAGACAGTCAATCTGTATAAGTTTAGCAGGGAATTTGCAAGAAACCGTTATGTGCCATTCCTCGAAGCATACCAGAAGGCATTGGGAAATAATGAATATTATGAACAGGTTTTGAGTGTGATCTCGATTCTGGATGAGCCGGTCATAAAAGCAAAGCGGCTGCATGGAGAACGGTGGTATGAGATTGATGATGTGCAGGATCTGGATATTGCAACGACATTGTTTGCAGAGAGTGAAGATGAGCGTGTCTCTTTGCTGGGGGCAAGGTATGGCGGCTACTGGAGATATCCGAAACTTCTGGATTTCTGCTATCTGGTTAACCCGTATTTTCCGCCACAGAAACTGAAAGATGAACTGCAGGCGAATTTTGATGTACTTCTGACCCAGTATCCATCCGGCATGCGTGTGAATGCGCTGTTGGCGGCAAAAAATTTTGCTGTCCGTCCGGAACACATCGTGGTGGGCAACGGTGCGGCAGAGCTGATCAAAGAGGTAATGGAGCAGATCGGAGGAAACTGCGGATTTATCCGTCCGACTTTTGAGGAATATCCAAATCGTTTTCCTACGGAGAGGTCGGTTATCTTTGTGCCGCAGACGGAAGATTTTTCCTATACGGCGGAGGATGTGATCGCTTACTTTACGGCACACCCGATCTCCGGTCTGGTCATGATCAACCCGGATAATCCGACCGGAAATTATCTGGATCACGGGGAGCGGATAAAACTACTGACGTGGTGTAAGAGGGAGCAGATCATGCTGATCTGGGATGAATCTTTTTCAGATTTTGCGGATGAACCGGATAATCAGATGCTCACAGAGGAACTGCTGGGACAGTATCCAAAGCTTATCGTGGTAAAGAGTATTTCAAAGTCCTACGGTGTACCGGGACTGCGTCTGGGTGTACTTGCTTCCGGAAATGAGACGCTGATCGCGGATCTGAAAAAACGGGCAGTGATCTGGAACATCAATTCTTTTGCCGAGTATTACATGCAGATTGCGGAGAAATATAAAAAAGATTATGTGGCGGCCATGGAGAAGTTCAGAGAGGAACGTGCATGGCTGGCTGGCGAACTGGAACAGATTGCGCATATGCGGGTCTATCCGACCCAGGCAAATTATTTCATGGTCGAGCTTCTGGATGGCAGACGTTCCGGCGATGTGGTGCGTGAGCTGTTAGTCCATGAACAGATCCTGTTAAAGGATCTTACCGGAAAAATAAAGTGTGGCGACAGACAGTTCCTTCGGATCGCGATCAGAAACCGTGTGGAGAATGAGAGAATGGTGAGGGCACTGTCAGGCTGCTTGAACCGGGAAACAGCAGAGAAATAAGGAGTATAGGGTGATAAATATGAATTCTGTGGCAGGTGTTACGGTCGCACTGATCGTACTTAGTATCCTGTTTCTTTTACTTGGTAACAGATTTTTTCGGCTCTTTCACAGGGAAGAGAGACTGCAGTTTCAGTGGCTGTTTGGATTCTTTTTGTTTCTGGCAGTTTTTGCGGTCATAGATCTGATCATAGAAGAGATTCATCCGCCATTTCATGTGCTGGTATATGCAGAGACGACGATATTTGTAATATTAGGGGCGCTCTGTGCGGGATGGTATGTGAAAGAAAACGGAGTCAGATTCTGGGGAAAATGGAAAAAACCAGATACAATCCTGCTGATTTTTTTGATTTTGATCGTTTTACAGATCTGGTACGGCATGAACAACCGCATCTATGGCAGTTATCCTGATACCAGCTATTATAATGGACATGCAATCAATGCCATCTATACGGATACGATATTTGAATATGATGCGTATACAGGTATCTATGTTGGAAAGGCGGTAAAATGGAATGACAGTTATCCGATGCTTATCGCCGTACTTGCAAAATGTTTTGGCATGCATCCGCTTGTAGTCATCAACCGTGTTATTGCCGTGATACAGATTATAGCGGTAAATATTGTTCTTTATGAGATCGCGTTTTGTCTGTCCAATGGAAAACAGAAAGTGGCGGTCTGGACGGTTGGCATTCATGCGGCGATGAGCCTCTTATGCTGGGGATTGACCAGCTTAAACGAATACTTTCTCTGGGTGCGCATGGCAGAATCAAAGTCTATGTTGGCAAATGTCTATCTGCCAATGGCGCTGCTCGGGATTATCCTGATTGCCCAGCAGGCGGAGGACAGATACAGATGGTGGATATTAGCCGTTAGTGTATTTTCAAGTGTCTCCATGTCGTTGAGTGGAATCTTTATCACGATCATGATGCTTGGGACTGGACTGCTTCCGGTTCTGGTTTGTAAACGGAAAGTGAGATACTGGGGCTATACGGTGTTATGCGTGCTTCCGGGAGTTCTCATGGGAGCCATTCGTATGTTGGGATAAAAGGATGTGAAATAAAATGATAGAAGCAGGATTTTTTGGGGGGAATTTTATACAATATTGGGGAAATATGCTGTATGCGGTATTGTATCTGGCTGGTCTTGTGTATTTTGCCAGATATGGATCGAAACTTATGAAACAGATATTTGTCTGGCCGTTTGTAATTCTGTTGCTGACAGCTTATAATCCGCTGGTTATGGGGATAGTGATTGCAAAGACGGACTGGCAGGATCGGTATTACCGGTTTTTCTGGGTTCTTCCGGTTCAGATTCTGTGTTCTTATCTGTTTGCTGTGTTGATCGAACAGCAGAAAGCGGTGAGCAGAAAGGTTGTGGTCGCTGTTTTTGTTCTATGTATGGTTCTGATGAGTGGGAATATGCCGATCCAGAAAATTGCATCGCAGAATATTTATAAAATGGATGGTTATATTCTGGAACTGGCTAAATTGATTGAGGAAAAAAAAGATACGGAACAGCCGGTGATTGTCTGCGATCAGAACGTGTATTATCAGATCAGACAGTATGATGCATCTTTAATCGAGGCGGTCAATAATTCAGAAATGAGTCTGTACGGATGGCTGGATAAGGGTGATATTGATAGCAGTGAGCAGTATAAGAGTGATGGAAATGCCCTGTCGATGTTTGTGCGCGGGGTGGAGGTTGACCCGGATCTCATTCATACTATATTTCAGCAGAGATCTGTTACATTTTTTGTGCGCAACAAGGAGTACTATTCACAGGAGTATATGCAGGAGCTTGATTATTTGTATGTTGGATCTGTGGACGGGTATGAGTTATATCAGTGTGTAGAGAAATAGAACAGGGAGGATGGGAAATGCTTGCAGTGGGAAAGGGAATGGTTTTGGTGTATATAGGACTGCTGTTCCCGCTTTTGGCGGGAATTGGCTGGAAGGCAGTAAAGCGTGAAGAACATCATGGGATTCTCTATGGCTATCTGCTTGGAAGTCTAACAGTTTGGGCAGTCTTTTTTGCAGTGGCGAGATATGTGATCACAGGGAAAAAGACACTGGCAGAGTTAAGTCACATCTGGATGAGTGTGGTGCTGGTCTGGTCAGTAGGAATTATTTTTTTTCTGGTAATGAAAAAGAAGTTTCGGGAGAAACCCCGGAAGATCGGTATAAAAAAGATGCTGCCGGGTGTTCTGCTTGTAGCTGCGCTAACCGTAGTGTGTGTCGGATTTTCTGTAAATGAACAGCAGGATCATACAGTGGAGAATGTTCTGACAATGTATGTGACGGATTCTTTATATGAGTATAATCCCATGAATGGAAAAGAAAAAGATCAGCTGCTCTCGCTTGAGGCGGAAGCATTGGAACTGCAGGCAAAGTCTCCGTTGGATGCACTTTATGCTGTAGAGGCTTATGGAGTCAGAGTAAATCCCGGGAAATTGGTACGTGTGATGCTGCCGGTGTTTTTTCTGCCGTTTTATGTGTGTGTTTACGCAGCATGGGGACATTATCTGTTCGGAGAGAACGCGGGAAAACGTTATCTGTTCCAAGCAGTAGTATGGTTTTTGTATGCGATACCATTGGTTGCAGAGAGAGATGTAGTGTTTCAGGTTTATACGAATTGTTGGAATGGGGAGACTTTATTCTTCTTGGGACTTTTACCACTTGCCGTATTGCTGCTGCTCGGGGAGCGGGATACATCGCGAACGCTTTCTGATTTTAAACAGCCGTATTTGATCGCAGAGTATCTGATATGCGCCCTGGCAGGACAACTGTTGTATACAAAGGGGTTCTTTTTTGTGACATTTATTTGGGGAACGGTGCTGATCGTACTCGGCATAAAGAGGTGGAAGGATGGAAGCAGTAACACAACTGTTAAGAGAACAATTTAAATTATTTGGAACAAAGGGGATCAGTCTGATGTTAGTCTGTGCTGCAATCTTATTTTGGATTGCAGCACAGCAGAGGATGGGGAAAAGAACTGGGAAATTTATGAAGTATGAGATCCTGTTTTTCATCCTGTGTGCCAATCCGTTTGGATATAATGATATCAGTACCTTCTGGCTGCAGCAGGACTATTGGAAAGTCTTTCTGGTACTTCTACCGGCGGTATGTATCGCACTCTCCGTTGTGGAGCTGCTCTGTGAGGCAGAGCATTTCTGGCAGAGGGGACTGCTTGCGGCGGTTTGTGTGGTACTTGTGGGGGTCAGCATGAATTTCTCTTTTTCGGGTGTGCAGCTTGCTGTGTATCCGGATAGCAGTAAAGTGGATGCTAAGGTTGTGGAAGTGGATGACCTCATAAGAAAAGCCGGGATCAGTACCCGGAATATGATTGCACCGCGGGAAGTCTGCGCGCAGATCCGTGAGATCGATCCACAGATCGAACTTTTATACGGCGAGGATCTGATCGAACAGATGATCGATAAAACGGCGGAATCGGAGGATGAAGCGGAACAGCAGTTTATTGAGGCATGCACGACGATCGTTGCAGTACCGTCTGCCGTGGATCACCAAATTCAAGTGGCGGAGACTTATGACAGTAATTGTATTTTGCTGGAAATTGCTTATGATGATGAGGCACAGATGACAGAAGCAGGATTTTACTGTTGTGGAAAGACAAACAGCTATGCGGTGTATGTGCGGCAGTGAGAGACGCTAAGACGGAAAATACATTCACGTAAGCCAACAGGTGAAGATGTATCAGCGGGAATCATGGTATGAATTTGCGCCAGGGGTAGATTTGTGGTATAATAACTCATAATATACATTTTGAACATGTATGAGAAGAGGAATTGATTTATATGAATCTGAAGGAACAATATAAGCATTTACTGAATTATGGCGCAAACCTTATCACACTTCTGGTGGAAGGCTTGTGTTTTGGCTGCATCTGGTACACTGTTTACGAGGAGCAGTTTGGCTTCTGGCGCCGTGGAAACTGGGCGGTTGTCGGACTGTATGTGCTGGTAATCTTCTTTTTTACGAAGGTATTTGGCGGGTACAATATCGGCTATATGCGGATGACGGATATTGCATTGTCCCATATTTTATCCATTTTACTGAGCGGGATCGTCGGATATCTGGAACTCTGCCTGATCTGCCGTGATTATGTGGAGCCGGCACCTATGCTTGGCGTCATGGCGGTTGAGACAGGCTTCATTCTGCCGTGGATTTACATCATAAGAAAACTCTACACTAAGCTGTATCCGCCGCGGCAGATGCTTGTCATCTATGGGCATTATGCGCCGGACGAGCTGATCTCGAAGATCAATACGCGTCGCGACAAGTACAATATCTGCGGATCGGTCAGCTACGAGATCGGTCATGAGAAGCTTTACCCGATGATCCGCAAATACAATGCGGTGGTGCTCTGCGATCTGCCGGCACAGGCGAGAAACCAGATCATGAAGTTTTGTTACCAGGAGTCGATCCGGACGTATGTGACACCGAAGATCTCAGACATCATTTTCCGCGGGGCGGACGACATCCATCTGTTCGACACGCCGCTGCTGTTATCGCGCAATCAGGGATTGTCGATCGATCAGCGCATCATTAAGAGAACATGTGATATTGTGCTGTCACTGATCGGTATTGTGATCGCTTCGCCGTTCATGTTAATCATTGCACTGGCGGTCAAGCTGTACGACGGAGGTCCGGTGTTCTACAAGCAGGAGCGTCTGACCAGGGATGAGAAGCCGTTTATGATCTACAAGTTTCGCAGTATGAGTATGGATTCCGAGAAAAACGGTGCCAGACTTGCGGCAAAGGGCGATAAGCGTGTGACGCCGGTCGGAAAGATCATCCGCAATATTCATTTTGATGAGCTGCCGCAGTTGTTTAACATCTTAAAAGGTGATATGTCCATGGTAGGACCGCGACCGGAGCGCCAGGTGATTGCAGACCAGTATGCCGAGGAGATCCCGGAATTTGTGCTACGCACCAAAGTGAAAGCGGGACTGACCGGATACGCGCAGGTATATGGAAAGTATAATACGACACCGTACGATAAATTAAAATTCGATATTACCTATATTGAAAATTATTCTCTGTGGCTGGATGTCAAGATCATGCTGCTGACGTTTAAGATCCTGTTCCAGAAGGAAAATACGGAAGGTGTGGATGGGACACAGAAGACGGCCTTAAAAGGATAAACTGTAACAGGAGAGTGGAATGCTGGCAAGGAAAGAAAGCGTGTTGCATATATGTGTGACGAGCGGATAGGAGAACATTTACAGATTTATACGGATGTTATAGGCACAGAAACAACCGGGCATATACAGCGGGAGGAAGTACATGGGATATCAGCAATATGGGAAAAAGGGAGATATGCCGGAATGCCTGCAGAAACTGGTAGGGGTTTATCCGGGAGAACTGGGCAGTTGGAGCATATTCCGGAAATGATGCTGGAGCGGGGGAAAGGAAGGCTTTCCTATAATGAACTCGAACTTTCCTATGAGATTCATCAGATCCCACAGAATGGGGAAGGGGCGGGGGAAAAGCTGCTGTATTAAAGCCAGATCGTCCGGTTGGTTATGCTGTACGGGACTATATTGTGGTCAAAGCCAGAAAGCAGGAATTGATGGGGACAAAAGAATTTAGCACACTGTATCAGAGGATGCAGCGATGGCTTGGTGAAATGTAACAGGAAACGGTTTGTAAGGTGGGACAGATGACGGATGGCAAAAAAGATAATTTATTGATCTTGTGTTACAGGGCTCCGTATCCGGTGAGATCCGGGAGTGAGATCCGGATGTATCAGTTTATCGAGATACTATCCGAACAATATGCGGTGACGGTGTTATATCTTGAAGAACAGGAGCCAGATACTGATACTGATATGACCCCATTTACCGGGAGATGTGCGCAGGTGGAAAAGTTTCGTGTCAGCAGGGGAAGACGGTATGCACAGTCATTGGTATCATACCTGTTCCGGGGTGAGCCTATGCAGACGGGATATTTTTATTCCGGAGAAATGCAGCACTGGATTGATGCACATATTACAGAGTACCAGAAAGTGCTGTGCATGCATATCAGAACCATCCGCTATATGTTCCCGTATCTTGATGTGCCGGAACTTGAGATTTATCTGGATGGAATCGATGCCATTACATTGAATTACAGTAATTCTTTCCGAACATCCAGAGGACTGCGAAAACTGCTGTATGGAATGGAATGCCGGCGTATGGCAAATTATGAGAAAATGGCGTATTCCAGAGTAAAAAAGAGTGTTCTGATCTCGGAACGGGATCGTGACTATATTACACAGACGCTGGGCGCGGAATGCAATCCGGCAGTGATTTATAACTATGCGATCGATTACGGATATCGAAGGGAAACAGAGAAAATTCCGGACACGATCGTATTTATGGGAAAGATGAATTATGCCCCCAATGTGGATGCAATGTTGTACTTCACAGAACATATCTATGCGGATGTCAGACAGAAATATCCCGGGTTACAGCTTTGGATTATTGGAGGAAATGCAGCACCGGAGATTCGACGTCTGGCAGAAAAAGAAGGAGTAAAGCTGTGGGGATTTGTGGAGAATCCATCCGAACTGCTTCAGCAGGCAACGCTGGTCATTGCACCGATGATCAGCGGATCCGGTCTACAGAATAAGATCGTACAGGCGATGCAGCTCGGCTGTACTGTAATCACGACTCCCGTGGGAGCAGACGGTCTGACCTGCCTGACCGGTGAGGAACTGGTGGTTGCGGAGAATGATACACAGATGCGGGAAAAGCTGATTCATTATCTCTCTTCGGAGGCTTATGAGGAGAGAAAGCGCATGGGTGAGATGGCACGACACTACATTGAGACATATTACAGCTTTCAGACGATCCGGAACAAGATATTGGATTTTTTTAAATAGAGGGACGAAATGAAGATTCTGATAGATGCGAGAACGCTCGGGAAGCGCCCGAGCGGCGTGGGAATGTACTTGTACAATTTTATCTGTGGCTTAATGCAGTATGATACCATGGAAATGGAATTACTTACAGACGTGGTTGAAAGCGCGGCGATGAAGGAGCTGGAGAAGGCACATATTCCGATACATCGATATGGGACACCTGTCGAGAAAAGTATCGGGGTATATGCCTATTTTCGTTTTGTGCAGAACAAAATAAATGAGGTAAAACCGGATCTGTTCTGGGAAGTAAACAATCTGATGCCGGTGGTTATTCGTAATCCATATGGCAGAACGGCAGTTACTGTACATGATATCTTTCCGATTACGGCTCCGTACGGGTATGGAAGAATTTATCCACACTATTTCAGCTGGAATCTCGGAAAAACGCTTCGCTATATAGATGCAGTGATTTATGATTCGATGGATTCAAAAAAACAGGTAGAACAGTATTATCCGGCGGCAAAGGCGCTTCCGTCCTGTATTTCTTATATTATTACCGAGGAGATGCCTGAGCTGCCGGTCAGTGACGGGGGATATTTTTTGTATGTCGGCAATCTGGATGAACGGAAGGGAACCGATCTTCTGCTGAAAGCGTATGTACGCTACCGGAAGGAGGGTGGCACAAAGAAGCTGTACCTTGCAGGAAAGATCCGGTCGGATGCGATCGAGACGCTGCTCGGGGAGTGCCAGAAGAAGACAGACGGCATCTGCTATCAAGGTTATCTTGAGCCTGAGGAAAAATATCGGTTGTATGCCGCATGCAGCGCCTTTTTATTCCCGAGCAGGGCGGAGGGCTTCGGCATGCCGGTGATCGAGGCGTTGACCTACCGCAAGCCGGTTCTGGTGAGTGATCTTCCGATTTTTCATGAGATTGCGGGCGATGCGGTGTGCTACTGTAAGCTGGACACAGAGGATGCGGTGCCGCAGCTTGCCGCTGCGATGCGGCAGATCGGGGAAGCCGGAAAAGAGAGCGTACCGGATAGCCTGTGTAAAGCGGTCGTCGGACGCTACAAAAAGGAGTGCCTGGCGGGCGGATTAAAAGAATTCTTGGAGACGATAGGGAAAAAATAGCATGAAACAAAAAATGGTGCGTTTTATCGCAGATCATAAGCAGAAATTAAAGAAGTTACTTCCGAAGAAGCTGCTGCGGGCGGCAAAGCTTGCCTACTTAAAGCGGCTGATGGCAAAGTACCAGAAAGAGCCGATTCATCCGGCGGAGTATCAGAAAAAAGAAGCGGGCGTGAATCTGATCGGCGACATCCGTGCAGAGATCGGTCTGGGGCAGAGCATGCGCCTGCTGGCGAATGAACTGGAATTATCGGAGATTCCGTTTGGAATTTACAATTTTCAGCTTGACGGCAATGTCCGGCGCGGAGATCACAGCTTTGAACACCGGATGCGCGAGGACTATCCTTACCGGGTGAATCTGTTCCATGTGAATCCACAGGAGGTAGGACTGGCGTATCTGTATCTGAATAAGGACATCTGGGGAGACCGCTACAATATTGCATTCTGGCTGTGGGAGCTGGAGGAATTCCCGCAGGAATATCAGGAGGCAATCAAATTTTTCGATGAGATCTGGACGCCCTCGGAATTTGCGAGCAGCAGTATCCGCAAGATGACGGACAAGCCCGTGTACACGCTGCCGTATTACGTGACGGCAGGAAAAGACGAAAACTGCGGCAGGGCGGATTTTGGACTTCCGGAGGACAAATTCTTATATTTGATCATGTACGATACCAACAGCACCATGGCGCGCAAGAACCCGGTGGGAGCGCTCGATGCCTATAAGAAGGCGTTTCCGGTGGAGGATGAGCATGTCGGACTGGTGATCAAGATGAACAATCCGAAGCAGGAAGACCTTGAGGTGCTGCGCGAGCAGACGAAGGGCTATCAGAACGTGTATCTGATTGCTGAGGTTTTAGACAAGCCGAAGGTCAACAGCCTGATTGCGGCGGTGGATGTGTTCGTGTCGCTGCACCGCGCGGAAGGCTTCGGGCTGGTGATGGCGGAGGCTATGCTGCTTGACACAGTCTGCGTGGCGACGAACTGGTCGTCGAACACCGAATTCATGGATGCGGACAGCGCCTGCATGGTATCATTCCAAAAAGTGGAGATACAGGAGACGTCCGGCAACTACAAAAAGGGCTGCCGGTGGGCAGAGCCGGACGTGGAGGAGGCAGCCGGCTATATGCGGCGGTTGTATGAAGATCCGGCGTATTATGACAGACTTGCAAAGAACGGAAAAACGAAAATAAACGAGGTGCTTGGGGCGCAGACGATCACGGCGATGTTAAAGGAGCGGCTGACGCCGATCCTGCAGGCGGCATATGATGCGCAGAAGACAGTGCAATAAACAGCATACATTGTATAAAATGAGGGACAGGATGGAACAGATTAACATAGAAGAGATCATGCAGGAGATCCAGACACAGATTCAAAAGCGCGGTTACGTCAGAAGCGAATTAAAATTTGAAGATGTACAAGTAGAGACAGGGACCGGAGAAGTGCACGAGCAGATGGATGACTATTTTGAACTGGATCAGTTCGGGTTGACGGTCGACCATATGAAGCACACCAGAAAAGTGCGGTGCTGGCGGATGCTCGACGGCAGCCGGCTGTCTGTATTTTTCAAGAAAATGATCCGTAAGATGATCAAATTCTATGTGGAGCCAATCATTGACGAACAGAATCAGTTCAATTTTTACACAACCTCGGCCATGGCGCAGCTGTATGCCAAAATGCAGGATGAGCAGGCGGTCAGGATTATGGAACTGCAGCAGCAGGTGGAAGCGCTGGAAGAAAAGTGCAGAAGATTAGAAGAAAAGTGTGGAGAATAGAACATGCGGATAGTTCAGATTTTACCGGTTCTGGCGTTTGGGGATGCGGTTGGAAACGATACCCGTGCATTGAAGGATGCACTGTCGGAAGCGGGATATGAGACAGAGATCTACGCGGCGGTGATCGATGAGCGCCTGCCGCAGGGAACGGCACAGCCGTTTGATCGGCTGGGGAAGCTGAAAGCTGATGATATTGTGATCTACCACCTGTCGAATGGCCACAGGCTGAATTATGAGATCGAGAAGCTGGGCGGCAAAAAGGTAATTATTTATCACAATATTACGCCGGAGCGTTATTTTGAAAAATATAACCGGGATGCATGTGCCAACTGCATGCAGGGAATCAAGGCGGCGAAGCGCCTGGCAAAGACGGCGGACTATGCGATTGCTGTCTCGGAATACAATAAGCAGGATCTGATCCGTCTGGGATTTACGTGCGACATTGAGGTGCTGCCGATTCTAATCCCGTTTGAGGATTATGAAAAAAAGCCGAACGCCGGTGTTCTTCGCAGGTATGATGACGATTATGTCAATATTCTGTTTACGGGCCGCATTGTGCCGAACAAAAAGCAGGAAGATGTGATCGAGACTTTTTATTACTATAAAAAATACATCAATCCAAAATCCCGCCTGATTTTGGCAGGTTCCTATGTGGACGTTGGAAAATACCACGAGAAGCTGGAACTTTTTGCCCGGAAACTTGGGCTTGCGGATGTGATTTTTACCGGACAGATCCGGTTCGATGAGATACTGGCGTACTACCGTCTCGCCGATGTGTTTTTGTGCATGAGTGAGCACGAAGGGTTCTGCGTGCCGCTTGTGGAAGCCATGTATTTTGATGTCCCGATCGTGGCAAGAGATACTTCGGCGATCGGCTGGACGCTCGGTGGAAGCGGCGTTCTGCTGCCGGACAATGATCCGGTCGTGGCTGCGGAGATGGTGAACCGCGTATTGACGGATGAAGCATTAAAAGAAAAGATTCTGGAAAATCAGCGGACACGTTTGCAGGATTTTGACAATCAGAAGGTCAAAGCCCGATTTTTACAGATTATCGAGAAAATTATCCGGGAAAACTAAGCAAAGAAAACGAGACATACCGGCAATTTCCTAAGTTTATTGAAAAAGCCGGGGGAATTTGATATGATAAGGTGTAAAACTATAAAAAGGGGTCAATCATGAAACGTTTTAAAGAGATCTATGATTATAGACAGATGATATTCAGTCTGGTCAGAAAAGAACTGCGAGGAAGATACAAGGGTTCTGTTCTGGGCTTTTTTTGGACATTCTTAAATCCATTGTTACAGTTATTAGTGTATACCATGGTATTTTCAACAATTATGAGATCGGGAATTGAGGATTACTATCTATTCCTTTTCGTGGCGCTCGTTCCCTGGATCTTCTTCAGCTCCTGCGTGACTGGCGGTGCGACGAGCATTATGAATTCCGGTGATATGATAAAGAAGATTTATTTTCCGAGAGAGGTAATGCCGATCGCTTATGTCACCAGTGCGTTTGTCAACATGATTCTCACATTTGTGGTGGTGTTTGCGGTACTCATTGTCTCGGGCTATGGAATGAACGCGCGGGCACTGTTATATCTGCCCATCATTATGATTGTGGAGTATCTGCTTGGACTTGGAATCGCGCTTCTGACGTCTGCGCTTACCGTATTTTTTCGTGATCTGGCATATATTCTTGGCATCGTTGCGATGGCGTGGCAGTTTTTGACACCGGTCATGTATTCACAGGAGATGGTGGAGGAGGCATTGCCTGCCGGCATGTTAAAAATCTGGAATATGAATCCGATGACGCCAATGATCAATGCCTATAGAGATATTCTATACTATAAGACGACGCCGCAGCTTAGCACACTGGCTGTTGCGGTTGTACTGGGAATCGTGATACTGGTGATTGGAGAAATTGTATTTGTAAAGCTGCAGAGAGGCTTTGCGGAAGAACTGTAGAGAAGATAATGGAGGTAGGCATACAATGGTAGAGCAGATGGAATTTGTGGATGTAGAAGGAATCATGAGTGAGATCCGGACACAGATCAAAGAGCGTGGATATACAAAGAAAGATTTGAAATTTGCGGATATGAACACGAGTGCGGTGCTGGGCGCTGAGGATTATTATGACTATCCTAATTTTAGGGCGACGCTTGAGCAGGTTGACGGGAAGAGATACGTTCCGTGGTGGAATCCGATTAAGGGAAATAAAGTAGTTGTCTTTATCAAGAGATTCATAAGAAAATGTGTTACATTCCTGATTGCTCCGATTGTGGATGCACAGAACGAGTTGAATCAGTATACGGCATCGGCACTGGTACAGATCGGCGCAAAGTTCGAGCAGGAACAGGACTATGATTACGACGAGATGCAGAAGAAGATCGAGATGTTGGAACAGCGCATTGCTGAATTAGAAAAAAGTGTGGAGAATAATCAATGAAAATTTTTCAGATATTACCGGTACTTGCCTTTGGCGATGCTGTTGGAAACGATACGAGAGCATTAAAAGATGCACTGTTGGACGCAGGCTATCAGACAGAGATCTACGCTGCGGTAATCGACGAGCGTTTGCCGGAGGGAACGGCGCAGTCGTTTGATATGATGGAGAAGGTGGAAGAAGATGACATTATTATTTATCATCTCTCTACCGGTCACGAATTAAATCAAAAGTTAAAGAGTCTTGGCGGAAGAAAAATTATTCTTTATCACAATATTACTCCGGAAAAATATTTTCAAAAATATAATCACGGAGCCTATCTGAACTGCCGGAACGGACTGCGGGAGGCAAGAGAACTGGCACCGGTGGCGGAATTTGCCATCGCAGATTCAGAATACAACAAGCAGGATCTGATCCGTTACGGTTATACCTGCGACATCAAAGTGCTTCCGATTCTGATCCCGTTTGAGGATTATGAGAAAAAGCCGAATCAGAAAGTCATAAATAAATACGGGGATGACGGGTATGTGAATATCCTTTTTACAGGGCGCGTTGTTCCAAACAAAAAACAGGAAGACATTATTGATGCGTTTTACTACTATAAAAAATTTATCAATCCAAAATCAAGACTGATTCTTGTCGGCTCCTATGCGGGCATTGACCGCTACCATGAGCAGCTGGAAGCCTATGTAAAGGCGCTTGATCTGGAAGATGTGCTCTTCACCGGACAGATTAAGTTTGATGAGATTTTAGCATACTACAAAGTGGCGGATGTTTTCCTGTGCATGAGCGAGCATGAGGGATTCTGTGTACCGCTGTTGGAGGCGATGTGTTTTGACGTGCCGGTCATCGCGCGCGACACTTCCGCGATTGCGGGAACACTTGGGGGAAGCGGCGTGCTCCTTCCGGATAATGACCCGATGGTGGCGGCGGAAATGATCAACCGTATCGTCACGGACGAAAAGCTTAGGGAGACGATCATACGCAATCAGAGAATCCGTCTGAAGGATTTTGATAACCGTGTGGTAAAAGAGACATTTTTAAAAATTATCAGAGAGTTTATAGGCAAGAGGGATTGATTATGAAGAAAATCGGATTTGTCATACCGTGGTTTGGATTTGATATTCCGGGCGGCGCTGAGGCAGAGCTAAAGGGGCTGACCCTGCATCTGCATGAGGCAGGCGTGCCAATCGAGATTTTATCGACATGTGTTCAGAATTTTAATGCAAACTGGAACTGCAATTATCATAAAGAGGGGACAACCACGGAAAAAGGGATTACCGTACGCAGATTTAAAGTGCGCAAGCGGGATGCGGATGCCTTCAACGAGGTGAATCTCAAGCTTATGAACAATCAGATGCCGACGGAGGCGGAAGAAGAAATTTTCAACCGTGAGATGGTGAACAGTCCGGCATTATACAGATATATCAGAGAACACAAGGATGAGTACAGCCTGTTTGTGTTCATTCCGTATATGTTTGGAACGACCTACTATGGAATACAGGAGTGCTATGAAAAGGCGGTCTTAATTCCGTGCTTCCATGATGAAAGCTATGTATACATGAAGTCTTTCAAGCGGGAATTCTCCAAAGTGGCGGGCATGATTTTCCATGCGAAGCCGGAAGGCGATCTCGCGGAGCAGGTCTATGATCTGACCAATGTGAATGCACAGGTGCTCGGAGAGGGCGTGTATACAGAGTATACCTATGATGCAGCGCGCTTCCGCGACAAATACAACATCAGGGAACCGTTTATTTTATATGCGGGAAGAAAAGACGTCGGGAAAAATATCTATACCCTGATCAATAATTTCCGCGAATATAAGTACAGAAACCAGAATGACATGAAGCTGGTATTGATCGGCGGCGGCGAGGTGAAAATCCCGGAGGATATCAAAAAAGATGTGATCGATCTGGGCTTTGTGGATGTTCAAGACAAATTCGACGCTTATGCAGCAGCAACCGTGCTGTGCCAGCCGTCGACGCATGAGAGCTTTTCCCTGGTAATCATGGAGAGCTGGATCTGTGAGAGACCGGTGCTCGTGCATGAGCAGTGCGAGGTGACAAAACACTTTGCAATCACATCGCATGGCGGACTGTATTTTGACAATTATTTTGAGTTTGAGGGGGCGGTCAATTTCTACCTGGAAAACCCCGAGAAGGCAAAAGCAATGGGACTGGCAGGAAGAAAGTTTGTCCTTGATAACTTTGCCTGGGATGTGATCGTCGAGAAATATATGAATTATTTTAAGCAGGTGGCACACGAGGAGTAGAAAACGAAGTGCGCAGCCTGTATTGGAAAAGAGCAGGAAGTAAAGAGGTAGAATCATGCAGCCGGAAAATGCAATCGAAGTAAGAGATTTAACGAAGAAATTCAAGGTATTTTACGATAAGGGAAATCAGCTCAAGGAAAAAATCCTTTTTCACAACAGAAACCGTTACGAGAACCGCTGGGTGTTAAACGGGATCAGCTTTAATGTCCGCCGGGGAGAGGCGGTCGGTCTGATTGGACATAACGGATGTGGCAAGAGTACCACCTTAAAACTGCTGACAAAGATTATCTATCCGGACAGCGGTACGATCGAGATGCGGGGAAGAGTATCCAGTCTCATCGAGCTTGGTGCGGGATTTCACCCGGATATGAGCGGGCGTGAGAATATATATACGAATGCATCCATTTTCGGACTCAGCAAAAAGGAAATCGATGCGCGTGTGGCGCAGATCATCGAATTCTCCGAGCTGGAGGAATTTATTGACAACCCAGTGCGAACCTATTCCTCGGGTATGTATATGCGTCTGGCGTTCTCGGTGGCGATCAATGTGGATGCGGATATTCTGCTGATTGACGAGATTCTCGGTGTCGGAGATGCGCATTTTCAGGAAAAATGTTTTGAAAAACTGCAGAGCATCAAGAAAAACGGAACCACGATCGTGATTGTGTCCCACAGCATGGGACAGATCGAAGACATCTGCGACCGCAGCATCTGGATCGACAAGGGAAAGATCCGCATGGAAGGAAAGCCGCAGGAAGTTGACGCGAAGTATCTGGAGTATATGGGCGTCAAGTCGAATGAGGAAAAGAAAAAGACGCTCTTAGAGGAACAGCAGAAGCAACAGGATAAGTTAAGAAAAGAAGAAGAGAAAAAGGAACAGATCGAAAAATCCGAGTTTAAGATAAAGAATGTCAGCTTGAATGAAAAAGAGCTTACCATTCACTATTCCGTGGGCGGAATCTGTGAGGATGCCATCTTAAAATTCGAGACGAAAGACGGGGAGTGGATCGCATGCACCGGAACGGATCTTAAGAAAGAACCGATCGGAAGCTTCGAGACCGAATTAAAACAGTCCCAGCTGCTAACCTATCTGGCGGGCGTGAACGATACCCATGAAAATTATCTGCCGCGGATGCAGACAAGCGGAGCGTGCGAGCGTGTCGAGGACTATCTGGTGATTCATCCGGAAGGCGTCATGTATGGACCGTATATTACGCTTCCGACGATGCACTATAAGCTTCAGATTGAAGTGTCCTATGAGGGAGAAAACCGGCCGGTGATTGCCATCACAAAAGATGGAGGCAATGTAAGAGTGACGGAAGCGCAGCTTTCCAATGGCAAAAACTTTTTGAATTTTACATTGGATTCGCGAGCGGAAAATATAGAATTTGTATTGTCGAACGGCACCGGAGCGGATGTCGTTGTAAAAAATATTGAAGTAAAATAGGGAGATGTATGATGCGGAAACCGGAACAAATCCGGTTTGATTTACAGTCAAACCAGAACCTGTCGAGAAGAAATATCCAAAAAGCATATGGATTGGGAAACATCAGTGAGACGACCCTGGGACCAAACCATACCCTGCGCGAAAAGTTTTTACATGTCTATAAATATGTTACAGGAAAGCTTGTGCGCTGGTTTGTAGAGCCGTATTTTGTCCAGCAGAGGGAATGCAATCACACCATCACGAACGTGCTGGAAGATTATGACCGCATGCATACGATTCTTATGGAAGAAAACGACGCACTCCGCAGGACTGTAGAGCAACTGCAGGTGGAAATGTCGGAAGTTCATAGAAAGATAGGTATGAGCACGCTGTTTGACGTGTATCAGAAAACCCCAAGAATTATTCAGATTGTAGCCTCCCTGAACTTTGGAGATGCGGTAGGAAATGATGTGCGGGCGATTGCCAGAGCTTTAAATGAGGCCGGCTACATAACCGGAATTTTTACACTGGCGATTCATCCAAAGATCAAGGACGAAGGCGTCTATCTGATCAATATGCTGCCGGAATTAAATGAAAATGATCTGATTATCTATCACTATGCGACGGCAGATGAACTCGCCGACATCATCAAAGAGGCGCCCTGTAAAGTGGTGCTGCGGTATCACAACGTAACTCCGCCGGCGTTCTTTCGCGGATATGATGAGGGCGCGGAGAAGGTGACGAGAGAGGGACTGGACGAGATCGCGGATCTGAAGGATGCGATCGATTACGGAATCGTTGTCTCGGATTTCAATAAAAAGGATCTGATCGACATGGGGTATCAGTGCCCGATCGCAGTGGCACCGATTCTGATTCCGTTCAAAGATTATGAGCAGGAGCCGGATAAGGATGTGGTAACCCGCTATTCCGACGGGAAAACGAATATTGTGTTTGTCGGAAGGATCGTGCCGAACAAGAAGTTTGAGGACGTGATTGCCTGCTTTGCGGCATACAAGGAGAAATACGATCCGACCGCAAGACTTTTTCTCGTCGGCAATTATCAGGAGACAGATCTCTATTATCAGTATTTACAGGATGTCATAAAAAAATGCGGGGTAGAGGATGTGATCTTCCCGGGACACATTGCATTTAACGCAATTCTGGCTTACTACAAAATTGCAGATCTCTTCTTATGTATGAGTGAGCATGAGGGATTCTGCGTACCGCTGGTGGAGGCAATGTTCTTTGAGACACCGATCGTTGCGTATGCTTCCACGGCCATTCCTGGAACACTCGGCGGCAGTGGAGTGCTGGTGGAGACCAAGGAGCCGGAAGCTGTAGCGGAAAAAATGCATCAGGTCATTACGGATCAGGCATACCGGGAAGAAATCATTGAAAAGCAGAAGAGAAGACTGGAAGATTTTTCATACGACAGAATCAAGGAACAGATTTTAAAGGAAATTACAGATATACAGGAAAAGTAAAGCGATACAAACGTAACGTTTTAAGGAGGCACAATGGCAACAGCATTATTAAGCATCGGGCTGCTAGTTTTATTCTCAATCATCGGAATTATGACGTTTTCCTTTTTTGACGGGGAAAGAAAAGGGGATTTGCTCTTTCTTGCACCGGCGGTAGGACTTTCGATTACGACAGTTCTGGCTGTCGACTGCGTGGCGCTTGCTCCGGTACGGATCATGAAATATGTCGTTTTGGGCGTATTTATCGTCATGCTTAGTGTAAGAGGCAGAAAAATGCTTGCAACGGCAAAAAATGAACTGAAATATAAGAGGTTTGCAATCTATGCAGTTGCTGCCTGTGTCATTTTATGTATCCCGGTATTGACGCAGACGGGGCTGGTCAGTATCACAAGAACGAATAACGATCTGATATATTACCTTGCGGATATGGACTGGTTGACAAATCATACTTTTTTTGAAAAGCCGACCTTTACAGATGTGACGCCATACTATTTCGTGACACAAAATATGTATGTACATTATTCTCGACTGGGCTTCGATGTACTTGGCAGCGTGCTTATGAATCTGACCGGACTCCAAGGCAATCAGCTTTTCTTTGCGTACTGTGTCGCAACTGTAGTCAGCTTCAACATGATGTTATTGTTCTTTGCCGAGAGAGTGCTTGAAATACGCAATAAATGGTGGTGGTCACTGGCGGCGATACTGACTGTTTCGTTAAATATGTGGGCACTGCTCGGTTTCCAGTATGGACCGCAGATCTTTGGCATGCTCTGCATGGCGGGAACGGTATTTGGAATGATCCTCATGTGGAAAGAAAGAAAATTGCTGTGGTTTCTCTTTACAGCACTCATGCTGGCAGCGGATTTTGCGGTATATTCAGAATTTGCTTACTATCTGTTTATCATTTTCGTGGTGATTACGGTAATCAGCTTTCTCTATTACAGAAAAGAAATAAAAGTGGCTCCGATGATTTATAAGTCATTTGGGGTGGGCTGTCTAGGATTGGTGCTCTGCGCACCAGCCAGCTATAAGGTGGTCCGGTATTATCTCTATCTGCTCGATTCTGCAAATGAGGGAATTGATACATTAAATGCAGACGGATGGATCGTAGTACGTTTTCGAGAAATCCTGAGTGATTTACTTGGGTTTTCGTTCAGCCCGGATACGAATGTACCTGTTTCCTTTGGGATCTTAGGACTGATCGGATCGTTAATGATATGGGCGCTCATCATTGCTGGAATCATCCGCGTCGTATCTAAGAAGAAAAACTATGAAATGATTGCGCTCTTGGGAGTGTGCGCGTTCTTTGCAGCGCTGGAGCTTACATTTGCATTTATGGGATTTGATTACGGCGAATTCAAGCATCTGATTTCCGTACAGCCGTTTATCTGTATTCTGCTGATCAAATGTTTGATGGAACTGGAAGAACTGTTCACGGAAAAGGGGAAAGCGCAGCTTGGATGGCTCGGCGGATACACGGTGATCGTATGTGTGTTGCTGGCGAATGTGATTCAGATCATGGGGTGTTTCCCGAACGATTCTTACCGCGTCTATACGGCGGACTTAAACAAACTGGACAAATTGTCGGAGCAGTTTGATGATGATTTAGAGATTCTGATCCCGGAAGAATATATCTGCGACACGCAACATCAGATTATTTACGCGTTAAAGGACGATAAGGTGGTTGTGCCGGGAAACAGTTACTTCTATAAATACACCAATCATAATAAACTGGATGCCAATGCCATTATTGTTGATAAAGAACAGAGTGAAATTGATGAGAAGTGGACAGCCGGTAAGATATTGTATGAGACAGACCGGTTCTGCATCTATGAATTGGACTTTGAAAAACAGTTTTTTGAAAATGGCGACCTGAAGTATACACTCGGGGATGAGGAGTATAGGAAATCGGATGACTGTATCAGCATGGATGATTATGTCTACTGCATTGCACAGTCCGACGGATTTAAAATCTACGGACCATATGCACCGCTGATAAAGGGAACGTATTCGGCAGTCTGCGATTTGCAGATTGTAGAAAATACAACAAGCGACAAGTGCGTCGGCTTCTTTGAAATTTTTGATGCAGATAACGATGAGACGCTGGCGAAAGTCAAAATTTACGAAAACGATGGAAACATTGAAATACCGGATTTTGAGGTGGAGAGTGCCTGCGAACACTTTGAGGCGAGAGTCTGGCTCAATAAAGGTGTGACAGCAGAAATAAGTGATATTCGTATTACAAAGCGATAGAGAATGATACTTATAGGTTGATGTTGAAAAAGGGATTATAAAGTGGAAAAAAGGAAGAGATTTAACAGCAGCCATGTTCTGGTGTTACTGTTAGCAGTTATTAGTTTCATTATACTATATGGTATTGATGTATTAGATGTGACAAATGATACATGGTTGCTTGCTTCCGAGAGAGATTTGAGAGCACATTATATAGGCTGGAAGTTTTTCAGACAGTCACCGTGGAATTTCCCGTTCGGACTTATGGATAATATGATGTATCCCGACAAAATCTCGATTATCTTTACCGATTCAGTGCCCGTTTTGGCAGTATTTTTTAAAGTGTTCAGCGGTATCTTGCCGGAGACATTTCAATATTTTGGTCTGTGGGGACTGCTGTGTTTTATATTGCAGGGATTGTGTGCCTATGAACTTATTGCTTACTATGTAGACAATAGGTGGGTTCAGTTGATAGGAACAGAATTTTTTATTCTCAGTCCGTCCATGATCTACAGATTATATTATCATTCAGAGCTGGCGGGGCACTTCCTTCTTTTGCTGGCGTTTCTGATCTTTGTCAAAAACAGGGATGAGAGCAATTCCTTAAAAGTAGGGATAAAATGGTCCCTGCTTTGTATCGCTGCCGCGGGAATACACATTTATTTTATTCCTATGGTGGGAATCGTCATGGTGGCAATGTACTGTGTGCGATTAAAAAGTAATTGCCAGACAGGCGTGCTCAAAAGCATGCTCGTCGGTTTTTTGCTGGAAATTGTGATGCCGGTACTTGCAGCATGTGGAAATATATATCTTCTGGGAGGATTTTCAAGTGCGAGAACCTTTGATTCAGAGGATGGATTGGGCCGGTACAGTGCCAATTTAAATACGTTTTTTAATTCGCAGAGCTGGAGTGGTATTCTTCCACAATTAAAGCTGTATTGCAATGACCAGTACGAGGGTTATGCCTATGTGGGCTTAGGCGTTATCATACTATTGGTAATTACGGTAATTGCATGTGTAAAAAAGAAAGTAAGCTTTTCACGGAAAGAAATCGGGTTTGCTGTCCTTGTATTTGTCGTAAGTTTTGTTGCTGCGTTAAGCCCGGTTGTGACATGCGGAAGCAGGCTGCTGGTAAATATTCCGTATCCGGGATTTGTGATTCATATTTATGAGATGTTCCGGGCAACGGGCAGATTTGCATGGCTGGGACAATATGTGTTGATGCTTGCTGCGGTTGTGGGCGTGGGAATGCTTGCAGATGGTGCAGCCGGCAATAAGAAAAAAATAATTGTCGTAATTGCTTTTGTAACCATAGGGTTACAGATCGCAGACCTGCAACAAATGCTGTTTTTGAGAAAAAATGTGGGTGATGCCGGTCAATATCAGGAGTCAGAGTATAATGTGCTGCAGAGTGATGTGTGGGAAAAGCTGGCACATGATTACTCGCACATTGTGTTGGTGGAAGAGAATTCATTAGTACACAAAAATTATGTGGACAGCTTTTCACTGGCCGATTTTGCTGTCAATCACGGACTCACAATCAATAACTTCCCGGCAGCAAGACCAAATGATGAACTTGTGAATGCGAACAATGCGAAGATTTATGAAAACCTTGAGACCGGTCTGGCTGAGGACGACGTAATCTATATTTTTGGAAATAGATTTGAACTGCTGTTTAAAGATCTGAAATTAAATTTATATTTGATCGATGGTTTTGCAGTAGGAGTTAAAGGAACTATAGACGGAGCGGAAAAGCTGGATCCGGATGTATTTACGACCCAGTTTGGAGGAACCTTCTTCCTGCATCCGCCAGAGGTACAGGAACAGGACGGGGTACTGTTTAATGATGTAAATTCATCCCAGTATATGGTGTATGGCCCATATGCAGAGATGGAGCCCGGGGTATATGATATCACGTTTGACTATGATATGATAGATGCAGGCGACGGCAGCATTGGTTTTGCGGAAGTCGTAAGCGGGGATGGTGCGCAGGTGTTTGCCTCTTTGGAGATAGAACCGGATGCAGTGCAGATCAGGCTGCAGAATGTTGTGATCCCGGAGAAAACGGAAGTAGAAATAAGAGTGTTTGTCTATGAGGGACACGAGATCGCATTAAAACGTTTCACCTGTACAGTTGATAAAAATAACACAATGGAGGAATAAAAATGAAAATTTTACTGGTGGTCAATTATTATTATCCGTATATCAGTGGCTTGTCGGAAGTCGTAAGACTGCTTGCGGAGGATTTTGCAAAGCAGGGACACGAAGTGACGGTACTTTGTTCCAATCACGATAAATTACCAGCAGAAGAAGTCATTAACGGGGTAAACGTGCTGCGTGCGCCAATCATCTGCAAGATCAGCAAGGGTACTGTCAGCCTGGCATTTATCCGCAAGGCAATTAAGATGCAGAAGGATTATGATGTAGTGAATCTGCATCTGCCGATGCTGGAGGCAGGAATTATCAGCGCTCTTGGAGATAAGAAAAAGATTGTCTCCATGTATCACTGCGACATCGATCTGGCGCCGGGGCTTATCAATAACATGATAAAGGGAATCATGCTCAAGATGAACACCTGGGGACTGAAGAATTCAAGAAAAGTCCTGGTCACAACCGTAGACTACGGAAAACATTCCAAGATTGCATATAAGTTTGAAGATAAAATGGTGGAGGTTCATACCCCGATCAAGGAATATCGCCGCGTGGAAGTGGATAGAGAAGATCAGTTTAAACGCATCGGATTCTGCGGACGCATTGTTTCGGAAAAGGGAATTGACGTGCTGCTGCAGGCGTATAAGCTCGTTGCCGAGCAGAGAGACGATGTGAAGCTGGTGATCGGCGGAGATTACCAGAATATTGCAGGCGGAAGTATCTTCCCGCAGCTGCAGGCGTTAATCGAGACGGAGAATATCAAAAATGTAGAATTCCTCGGAAAGATTCCGGAGGAGAAGATGGCAGAGTTCTACTCTTCCTTAGATGTATTCTGCCTGCCGAGTATCAATCCGTTAGAGGCATTTGGCATGGTTCAGATTGAGGCGATGCTCTGCGGTGTGCCGGTTGTGGCATCTGACTTATATGGCGTGCGGACGATCGTGGGAAACACCGGAATGGGACTGGTCTGCAAAAAGGGAGATGCGCAGAGTCTGGCGGACTGCATTATGAAGATTTTGGATAATCCGGAAAAATATACGAAGTCACATCAGGAAATTCATGACCTGTATAGTACCGAGTGGTGTGTAAATGCATACTTAAAATGCTTTAAAGAGGTAATGGATCATGCTCAGTAAAATCAGACAGTATTTTGAATTGATAAAGTACTGCTTCTTTGGTGGAATCACAACGCTGCTGAATCTGGCGTTATTATATGTGTTTGTGGAAATGGGAATGAATTATATCGTTGCCAATACCATCGCGTATATCATTGCAGTGGTTGTGAACTATGTATTCAGCGTATTCTTTGTATTTGAAGAAAAGGCGGAGGGCGTCAAACAAAACATTGTTCAGTTCGGAAAGTTCTGCAGTGTAAGAATCGGGTCCCTGGTTTTGGATAATGCATTGTTTTTCCTGTGTGTGTCCGTTCTGGGAGCGCCGCTCTGGCCAAGCAGAATCATATTGTCGGCGGCGATTATTGTAGGAACTTACCTGTTGAATAAAGTTTTTGTGTTTATAAAAAAGTAGACTTGAGGAAATATGGAAAAGATCAGATTGAATGCAGATAAATGGAATGACAGATTTGTCATAAATTTTTTCAGAATCATATGCGTGATAGAAGTGATATTGATCGGATATTTTAATTTGATCAAATTAAGATACTATTGCGAGTATGATTCATCTTCCTATTTTTTGAAGGCGTATGAGATGTATCGCCAGAGGACGCTTTTTATCAGCGACTGGGTGGATCAGACAAGCCTGTATTTCGATTCCCCAGTTCCACTGGCGGCACTGTTGATGAACGTATTTCACAATATCTTTCCTTCTTATGGTATTGCAAATTGTATGATTACAGCGGCAAATATCTATCTTTTTCATCGCATTTTAAAAGATTTGGACTTCCCGGAGATGAGCCGTCTGGTCGCACTGGCATTCTTTTTATGTCCATATCTGACGACTCCGTTTGACATTGTCAATGATCTGGGATATTACTCCTGTCTGTTTGTATCAGCAGGATTTTACAGTGTAAAAATACTGATTTCCCTGATGTATCTGTTGAGTATGGAGCGGTTGCTGCATTCCGGCAGGAAAAATGCATGGATGCTCTTGACGGTAATCGGTCTTTTTGTGAGTGGGATGTCCAGCGGGTACCATCTTGCCATGTATGCCGTCATTCCGGGATGTGTGTATGCAGTATGGTATTTCTGGACGAACAGAGAACGGAAGGATTATTTAAGCACTATTTTATATAATGCGGCATGTATGGCGGCACTTGTCATCGGCAAGCTGGTACAGAGCCATGCTCTTCAGTATAAAAGTCGTGAAGATGTAATTGCATGGATCGGGCTGGAAGATTTGTGGGACAATTTTATCTCGATTCTGTTGGGAAATCTGCTGGGAATCAATGCGCTGCCCAGAGAATCCAATGTGACGGCGTTATCCGCGGAGGGCATCGCGGTTGTGCTTGGTCTTCTGATGGCAGTTGTTTTTGTGGCAGGAATTGTCTATGCGTGCAGACGGAAGGTGTATAAGAAAACAGCGTATATGTTTTTTATTGCATGGGGAGCCGTAAACGCATTGCTCTTGCTTCTTATCAATTCCAGATATGGAGATCCGGTTTTTGAGACACGTTATATGCTGCCGTGCATCATTACCGAGATGGTGGTTATTGCAGGAGCCATATGCCTTAATAACAGCGGATACCGCAATTTCGTCATAGGAATGGTGGGAATTCTGATCAGCTGCAATGTCATATATTCGGTAGTCAATTATTCAGGCATTGAAAATAACTATGATGAATTAAAAGAAGTGACGGCAGAAATTGACAAGCTGGATGCCCCGGTTGTGTACGTGTATGGGGAAAGTATGGAAAATGGTGAGAAACGGGCGGTAAGAGTATTTGATACCAATAAAACCTACATTGTGATGACAGATATGAATGCTGCGCACAAATGGGGAGACATCACCCAATATTGCGATAATTCGGACTGGGACGGTCCGACCATATTGCTGACAACACAGCTTGATTATTATAGTTTGCCAGAATTTATGCAGTTGAAGTATAATAAGGTATGGGAAAATGACGAGTATGCTGTTTTCTACTCTGACACGAACATCATGGATCTTGAAAGCGGTACGGGAGACAGGGACTATGCAATCGATTTCCCGTATAGTAAAGATGCAACGACGGGATTGGGCAAATATGATGAAACAGGGAAGTTTATCTCGGACGGCAGCCGTGGATGGGTGCTGGCAGGCCCTAAGCTGGAAACCGATCATTCAGGTTATTACGATTTTGCGCTAAATTATACGATAGATGCCGCGGAGCAGACAGATTCGCCGGCTACCTTTTCCATCGTATATTCCGTTGTAGGAGAGGTAGAAGAAGTAGTTCAGACGGTGGATCTGAAAAAGAATGAGAATCGGGCTGTGCTGGAGTCATTTTATCTGGATGAGGCAGAAAGCGGTAATTACAATTACAGGGTATACTGCTCGGACGGCACGATTATTACGATTGATTCCGTAGAGATATATAGAAGGGACAGATAAAATGAAGAAATATGTACGAATGTTACGAGTAAAACACTGGGTAAAAAATGTGCTGATCTTTGCGCCATTGTTTTTTGGCGAGGTATTGTTCAATTATACAATGATCGCAAAATCTTTCTATGCATTTCTGGCATTCGGTCTGGCAGCGTCCGTGGTATACATCATCAATGACATCAATGATGTTGAGAAAGACCGGAAACATCCTACAAAGTGTAAGCGCCCGATCGCAAGCGGTGAGGTTTCTATAAAGGCAGCATGGGTATTTTGCGCAATGCTGGTTTTGCTGGTTGCTGTGATGTCGTTTGCCGCGGTTTTTCTTGATCTTTATTCCTATGTGGCTGTCATATGGCTGGTTGCGTACATTGTAATCAATCTGATCTACAGCAAATGGGGAAAGCACGTACCGGTGGTAGATGTGGTTCTTCTGGCAGTGGGATTTCTGATCCGTCTGTATTATGGCGCTCAGGTTGTGCAGGTGGATATCTCCGCATGGCTGTATCTCACGGTACTTGCAGGAGCATTTTATCTTGGTATGGGAAAACGCCGCAATGAACTGAAAAATGTCTCTGAGGGAGAGACGCGCGCTGTATTAAGAAAATACAATTATGCCTTCTTAGATAAGAACATGTATGTGTGCATCGCATTTGCAGAAGTAACGTATGCGCTGTGGGCAATGCAGAGCGAGCACTCCGGATTGATGTTTACCGTGCCGGTTGTCATGGTTATTTTTATGAAGTACAGTTTAAATATAGAAGCAGATGATTCGGAAGGCAATCCGATGGATGTCCTTCTGGAGGACAAGCTGTTACTGGTCTGTGTGCTTTTGTATGCAATTATTGCATTCTTCAGTATCTACGTGTTGTAGGGAGGAACCATGAACGTATACGATTTTGATGATACTATTTATGCGGGCGACAGTACCGTGGATTTCTTTTTCTACTGTCTGAAAAAGAAGCCTGCAATTATAAGATATGTACCGCGTCAGATCTTTGGAGCCTGTCGCTATGCATTGAAACGGATTACGAAAGAGGAGTTTAAAGAAGCGTTTTTTGCGTTTCTTCCGGTGTTAAATGAACCCGAAGAGTATGTGGAGGCGTTCTGGAATGCCAATGAGAAAAAAATTAAGCCGTGGTATCAAAAACAAAAGAGAGCGGATGATATGATCATTTCCGCTTCTCCACAGTTTCTGATTGAGCCGATGGGAGAGCGCTTAAACATCCAGAAGGTGATTGCATCACCGGTGGATATACATACGGGAAAATATTTTGGAAGTAACTGCAAGGGGGAGGAAAAAGTCCGGCGCTTTTATGAGTATCTGCCGGATGGAGTGATTGAAGAATTTTATTCGGATTCTCATTCTGATCTGCCGATGGCAAAGATTGCGCAGAAGAGTTTTCTGGTAAATGGGAATATATTAAATACATGGAATGTGGAAGATTAAAAAATAGAACGATAAAGGGAAAATGATTATGGAAAGAGATAAACGAATTGATGTATTACGTGCGTGGGGAATATTTTTAGTGGTTGCAGGGCATTTTGGTTCTCCCTTTAGTGGATTTATATATACATTTCATATGCCATTGTTTTTCTTCATTACTGGATATTTAAGATATAATGGAAAAGTGTATTCTTGGAGAAGTTTTATTACAAAGAAGATAAAGAGTGTATTAGTACCGTATGTCATTTTTTGGGTAGTAAGTATGTTAATTTATAATCAGATAAAATGCTATATGGAGAGTCATACTTTAGCTACGATTGGAATGAATGAGCTACTTGGATTATTGGGAGGGGGACATTGGTTGGCGGACTACAGTAACAATTTCCCGTTATGGTACTTTCAGCTATATTTTATTGCGTGTATTTGCTTTGAGATAGTAGTTAGATACTTTAATAAAATTCTGCAATTAATTTTCTTAATAGTTACTGCGGTTGTAACAATTCCGTTTCAGAATATGGTACCAGGAAGACCTGTTTTCCATATAAATGTACTTCCTGCAGCACTGACTTTTATGATGATTGGATATGGCTTTAAATATCTGATAGATAAGGATTTGCACTTGTATGATAAAATAAAAGGCAACTATGCGATAGCTTGTGTTTTGATTGCATTAGGATGGAAAATTTCGACAATAAATTATGGCGATATTTCTAATATAGTAAGTTATTTGTATTTTTTTGGAGCTACCTGTACTATTATGGGAACATATATTTTTGCAAATCTTTTTATAAACAATAAGTTGTTTCAAAATATTGGTAAAAACACAACATATATTTTAGGATTACATTTTCTTTTGGTGGAAGTGTCTGTATCTATGATGGTATATTTTATTGCAAATATAGGGATTACAAACACGTTTGTTCAGAATTTATTAGTAATACTTATTGATTTATTTTTATGTTGTGGATTAGCTGAATTGTATAAAATTATAAAAGGTTTAGTAGTTGCTAAATTAAAAAAGGGTACTCAACAAAATAAAGAATAATCTATTGCGCTTGTGGTAGTGGAAGGAGAAAATAGAGTTGTTAGAGGTTATTGGAAATGGAGACTCTTTTTGGAAATCAATTCTGAGCGCAAAAATGCAGTATAATTCACTACTCTTTTTTGTGTTCTTTCTTTTGTTTTTATGTGTATTCTTTTTGTGCAGGGATGAAAAGAAGAAACAGATCTGTATTTTAACCGGAAATATTATATTTTATGTGTGGGCAGGCTGGCAGCCTGTGCTGATTGTGCTTGGAAGCGGATTGATCGCTTCCTTTGCGACATTGAAGATCGAAAAAATATACAGCCGGTACGAAGGGGAAAAGGAGGAACTTTCCCCTAAAGAGCAGGTCACATTGTTTAACGGCTATAAGAAGAAGGCCAGAAAACATCTTATCCTTGCAATGGTTCTCTTGTTTGGCGTGTGGATTCTTGTCAAGCTGGGAAAGCTTCTTGGCTTTGCGACGGTAACGACATTTGCTGCAATGTATGAAAAGACAGGAGTGATTGTTCCGTTAGGTATTTCCTATTACACTTTGTCGACAGTGGGATATATACTGGATGTATATTGGAGAAAAGCAGTGCCGACGCACAATTTTGTGGAATTCTTCTCAGTAATGACATATTTTCCACATATTGTGCAGGGACCGATCAGCAAATATTCGGATCTGATAGAGAAATTCAGAAAGATCCCGAAGTTTGACTTTGAGCGTGTGTGTTTCGGATTTCAGTTAATGTTCTGGGGATACATCAAGAAGATGGTGATCGCAGACCGGATTCTGTTATACACAAAGGGAGTATTTGCAGCACCGCAGGAGTTTGCGGGCGCAGAAATTTTTATTGCAGTCATATTGTGTGTTGTTCAGCTGTATGCAGATTTCAGCGGATGCATGGATATTGTCCGCGGTATTTCACAGATTATGGGAATTGAGCTTGCGGAGAACTTCCGTCAGCCGTTCTTTTCCAAGAGTGCAACGGAATTCTGGACGAGATGGCATATCACCTTAAGCGCATGGACGAAAGAGTACATTTATCTTCCGATCGCAATGAATCCCAAATTCCTTAAGTTTACCAAGAAAATGAAGAAAAACGGGAAAACGTGGCTGTCTTCCTTTTTAAAGGGAATGGTACCTTTGATCGCCGTCTGGTTATTCACCGGACTGTGGCATGGAACCGGACTGGATTATATTGTCTGGGGCTTATACTGGTGTCTGCTGATGACGCTGTCCAAGGAGACGGCATTTATCTGGGATAAGTTGTATAAAAAGATTGGGGTCGATACACAGAGACGCTATTATAAGCTTTTCCAATGTGTGCGGACGTATTTCATATTTGCAATCGGAAGAATGTTTACTGTGGCAGGATCTTTGCAGGGATGCGCGCTTTTGTGGAAGCAGATGTTTGCGGAGAGCAGGTTATGGGTACTGTCGGATGGAACATTTTATACATATGGCCTGGATGAGAAAGATTGTTTTGTCGTCCTGATTGGAATTATCGCAATGTTCATAGTAGACGTTTTACATGAAAAAGGAAAAAGGATACGAAAAACAGTTGCTGCACAGCCGCTGCCCATTCGCTGGATCTGTTATTATGGCATGATCTTTGTGATTGTGATTCTGGGCGTATATGGAGCAGGATATGATGCATCTGCATTTGTGTATGGTGCGTTTTAATAAAAACGAAAAGGAGAACAGGAACATGAGAGAAAAAGTATTAGCAGTATGTACCAGAGTAAATGAGAAGGTAGATTACACAAGAACAGATTTGATTGACGGCGGATACATTGATTCTGTAACACTGGTTGAGATTGCAAGCGAGCTGATGGACGAGTTTGATATTGAGATCCCGTACGAAGAAATTATGCCGGAAAATTTCAACTCTATTGATGCGATGACCGCTCTGGTGGAAAAGTATGTGTAGATCCATTGTAGAAAAAGTGCTGTGGCACAGCAAAGAAACTCCGGATAAGCTTGCCATGGCGGATGGAAAAAGAGGTTATACCTATTCGGAACTGGCACATACTATAGCAAAGCTGGCTGTTGTGTTAGAAGACGGCAGGGTTTCCAAGGGAGATTATGTCCTTGTGGAGTGCACCCAGGATGTGAATTTTCTGATGCTGGATCTGGCATGCGAATATATCGGGGCTGTATTTGTGCCGTTGGAGAAGAATGCGGCACAGGAGCGGGTAAGCAGCATCTATGAAGAAATGGATGCCAGATGCATTATTGCAGAGGGCAATTATGAGTCTGCAGGCTGCTGTTACCAGGTAAGTGACGTGCTGCAGAAGGCAGAAGGCGTCACGGAAAAAGAGCTGAACTATGTTCACAGGAATGATGTGGCAGAAATTCTGTATACAACAGGAACAACGGGTCAGCCCAAGGGCATTGTAATCTCACATCAGGCGAACATCGCGATTGCGCAGAATATCCAGCAGGGCGTCCGGATGAATGCATCCTCGGTGGAGATCATTCCGCTGCCGCTCAGCCATTCACATGCGCTTAGAACCAGTTATGCAAATTTGTACAACGGGAGCGCAGTTGTAATTGCAGACGGTGCGCTCAAGATAGGCGCTTTATTTGAGTTGATAGAAACGTATGGTGTCAATGCGATTGATATTTCGCCTACGATGGCAAAACTTCTTCTCAAAATCGCCAAAAGGGGGCTTAAGAAATATGCGGATGTGATTGAGTATATTGAGCTTGGAACCGCAGTTCTGGAAGATGAGACCAAGGAGCAGTTAAAGGAAATATTCCCGCAGACGCGCCTGTATAATTTTTACGGATCTACCGAGGCGGGAAGAAGCTGTGTGCTGGATTTTAAGGAATATGATCACACGGGATGCATCGGATATCCTGCCGTCAATGCGGAGATTTTCATTGTGGATGATGGCAGAAAGCAGATGCAGAGTGATGCCGGTCATCCGGGACTGCTTGCGGTAAAAGGCAGAATGATGATGGATGGCTATTATCATAGCGAGGAGTTGACCAGGGCGACCGTGGTAGATGGCGTTTTGTATACAAATGACCTCGGATACATCGATGAAGCCGGACGCGTGTATGTGATGGGCAGAAAAGATGACGTCATCAATTACAAGGGAATTAAAATTGCACCGGAAGAAATCGAGAGTGTCGCAGTGAAGTATGACGGCATTGTGGATTGTGCCTGCGTACCCGCGAAGGATGCCGTCTGCGGACAGGTTCCGAAGCTTTTTGTGCAGATTGCGGATTCTGTGGAATACGACGAGCAGCAGTTTTTTGAATATTTGAGAGCATCTCTGGAAGCATCAAGAGTACCCGATGCAGTTGAAGTGATATCTGAGATCCCGAGAAGCTCGAATGGAAAACTTCAGAGAAAGAAATTGATGGAGTAGCGTTTGCAATGAAAAAGAATGTTATCAAAGTAACAGTATTTTTTGGAATTTTAGGTGGACTTTTCTGGGGCGCGCAGAGAATGGTGATGCCAAAGTATTACTATCCCAACACTACAGTCGCAGAGGCGGCGGGCAGAATTTACAGAGGATTTTTTGATGAAGAGAAGGATTCCATTGAGGCAATATTTGCGGGAACAAGCCATATGACATATAGCGTATCGCCGGTGGAATTGTATGAGGAATATGGTTTTACATCCTATAATCTTGCGAGTGCACGACAACTGCTGGCAGTCGCGCGTTATGCGTTGCAGACAGCATTGAAAACGCAGGATCCCAAGGTATTTGTACTGGATGTAAGCAGCCTGTTTACAGATTTCTATGATGGCGCAGGCTTTAAGTATGTTACGGAGCAAGTTCCATTAAGCGCGGAAAAGTTACAGCTTCTGCAGGAGATGAGTACATTATCAGATGATGAAGATGATATGGTATCCGGATTATTTCCTATGATTAACTATCATTCCAGATGGAAGGAATTAGACGAGAATGATTTTACATATATGAGGGATAATAAACATTTTTTTATGAAAGGATATTATTTAAACTCAAGGTGTATACCATCATATATAGATGTTACATATATGAATTATGAAACACAGGAAATGCTTCAAGATAATGAAAAAGTAACATATACGTGGAAAAATCAACAATTTTCTAAAGAAAAAGAAGATGATGAATTATATGTGGCAGAGGTGCCAGATTACAATTTACAACTTTTACTAGATATTGTGGATATTTGCAAGAAAAATGATGTAAAGCTATTATTAGTAAAAATTCCTGATGTTAATTCGCCTGCTGCATATGAATCAGCATGGACTCAAGAACGAAGTGCTGCAGTGAAAGAAATTGTAGATGAATATCAACTGGATTTTTTTGATTTATTGTATGATGTGGATTGCGGAATTGATTGGACCACAGATAGTACAGATGGAGGAGGCCATCTAAATTTTCTTGGAGCTGAGAAGGTTACAGATATTCTTGGACAGTATTTGGTAGAAAATTATAAGCTCGAACAGAAGGAATATACCGCTTGGAATGAGGATACAAAGTTATATGACGATTTAAAAAACGTGGCATCCTTAGAAATAGAAACCGATTTTTATCAGTACATGAGCAAGCTGAAAAGCAATTTCGCGGACAAAACCGTATTTATTGTTTGTACCAATGAGATGTCGAATGGTTTGAGTGAACGTGAGATCAGTCTTCTGCGGAGTATGGGATTTAACGCAGACTATGAAAATGGCTATAGACAATCCTATATTGCTGTTATGGAAAATGGTGAAGTGACGTTTGAGCAAATGTCAAACCGCGCGATCAAAAAGAAGGGAACCGTTGGGGATTCCGCGGAATATGTACTATACAGTGCAGGCTATTATGTGGGAAGTACGTCCGGCATAAAGATCGGCGGAGAAACATTTGGAACAAATCAAATCGGCTTAAATATTGTAGTATACGATCAGGATAAAGATATTGTGCTTGACGAGGTAAATTTCAATACATTTGCGGAAGAGCATGAAGCAATCAGAAATTCATGGGATGTGGATGCGGAATATTTAAGACAGTATGAAGATTATCTGATAAATCATGTAGAATGAGAGGAAAAAAATGAACAAAAGTAATCGCAGAATATTATTGGTGATTGGACCGCTTTTAATGATCATATGCACGGTCCTGTTGCCGGCAGCTATTTTTGAAACTTTAGAGAGCAGAGCAGCCATCGGAACCGTTGTATGGATGGCGTTCTGGTGGATTACCGGCCCGGTTGACTACGCTGTGACAGCGTTTTTGCCGATTGCAGTCAATGCAGTATTGCAGATGGTGGATATGAAATCGATCACTGCAAATTATGCATCTGAGACGATCCTGCTGCTGTTAGGTGCCTCTATTTTGACGGCATCCTGGGAGCAGACGGGACTGGATAAGAGAATTGCAATCCGGTTTTTAAATCTGATTGGAAGTAATCTGAAAAAACAGGTTGTATTCTGGTTCCTTCTGTCAGCGATTTTATCATCCGTCCTGCCGAACGCAGTTGTATGTGCGACCATTACGCCGATTGCCGTATCAATGTTAAATTATATCGGAGAGAGGGATGTTGCAAGCAGCAGGATTGCATCCAAGATCTTATTGACCATTGCGTATGCAGCCGGTGTTGGCGGTCTGGCTTCGCCCCTTGGCGGAGCGATGAACTTGGTTGTCATTGACTATATACAGCAGATAACCGGAAGTGAGTATATTTATCTGGACTGGGTGGTGCGATTCTTCCCGATTATGATCCTGCTGTTTGTCAGCAATATTTTATTCCTGATAAGGGATGTTGATAAGAGTGAAGATCTTGGTGCATCGAATGAATATTTTGCAAATGAATTAAAGAAGATGGACAAGATGAGCTTTGAAGAGAAAGTATCACTTGCATTGTTTTTAATTGCAACCGTTTTATCATTCGCAAGACAGGCATATCAAAACATTTTACCGGGATTAAAACCGGCGTATGTATTCCTGACCTGTGCGATCATTGCATTTTTCATTGCAGATACATCGGGTAACCGATTGCTGATGTGGAAATCGGTGCAGACAAAGATTATATGGGAACTGATCTATGTTTTTGCAGGCGGTCTGGCAGCAGGAACCCTGATTAACGATTCCGGTGCGGCGGCTGCGATCGGAAATGTGGTTTCACAAATGGGATTAAAAGGCGGTCTGGTGACGGTTTTTGTCATTATGTGTTTTACGCTGGTGTTGTCAGATGTTACTTCAAACACAGCAACTGCGGCGGTTGCCGTGCCGATTGTCGTTTCTATCATACAGGGAATCGGAGAAAATCCGCTCCCGTACATATATGTCGCAACCGTCGGAGTGAATTTATCTTATTGTTTTCCGACGTCAATCAGGGCGATCCCGGTTGGATACGGGCTTCAGCCGAAATATATGTTAAAAGAAGGATTAAAGCTGTCCGCGATCGTAATTGTGCTGATGACAGTCAGCTGCTATTTCTTATTTGCAAGATAAGAGAAGAATGATGTTGTCCTGTAGTTCAAGAGGAAGAAAAGATGAAGAAATATAATATTGTACTGATACGTGCACTGGCATGTATTGCGGTTATTTTATACCATATGAATAATATGATGTTTGGAATTGGCGGAACAACGAGTTCATTGCTTGCGATAGGCGGGATAGCGCCATATTTCTTTTTTGTGATAAGTGGTTTTCTGGTATCGGTAAAAAAGAATGTAGGAGATATCAAAACCTACTATGTGAAACGGATATTAAGAATCTGCCCGGTGTATTATCTGGTGATTGTTTACAATATTTTCTTCTGGGGAATCCTGTTAAACTGGAACTGGCCGGTTGATTCATCCGGAATGTACTGGTGGCGGTATTTCCTGTTCCTTAGTACGACAGTGCCTACGGGAGAGGGGCTTTGGATCAATGTAAATGCAACATGGACAATCAGCGCATTTATGTTCTTCTATTTAATAAATCCGTTGACTCATTTTATAAAAAACAAATCCGCAAAAGTGTTTGCCGCAATATTGGTCGTATCGGTTTTCATCCAGACATTTTATGATCAGTATGTATATCTGAATGCATTTCCGAGTCCGATAAGCTGTCTGCCGTACTTCCTGATCGGTATGCTGGCAAGGATATATGTAGATGAGGAGGAGGAAAAACGAGGTTGCTGCGTGTTTGCTTTGTTTGCAGTGGTAATTGCACTGATAAAAGGAGCGAATTTCCTGGTATATGCGTGCCTGATCGCAATCGTTATATTGTGTTCCGGTCAGTTAAAGGAAGGCACCGGCATTTTAACAAAGATTATTAACTGGACTTCTGACAGAAGCTATACATTGTACCTCATTCATGCAACTGTATTTGCAACATTTCAGCAGTTTTATGGATTGGGCAGGATCAATAAGGCAGTCTATGTTTTCGCAGCTGTTGTATTGGCGCTTGTGTTTACGGAACTGGTATACAGGTACGTAGAGATGCCTGCAAACAGGCTGGCAAAAAAGATGACATTAAAAGCCCAGCGCTCCTAGGTAAACTTGATAAGTAACGACAAAAGCACTATAATTTGAATGACAGTTATTTTAATTTGCAGAAGAACAGCAGCATTAAGCTAAGAGTAATATCGGAGATCTATACGCAAACCAACAGAAAAAGCAATCTTTCCCCAAGGAGTGACTGCTTTTTTTGATTAGGGGATCAGTGCGGCAGGGAGGAACAGCAGATGAAAGTTGTTTTGTTAGCGGGGGGATTAGGAACGCGGATATCGGAAGAATCACAGTATAAACCGAAACCGATGATTGAAATAGGGGGAATGCCGATTCTATGGCATATTATGAAGGAATATTCCTACTATGGGTTTAATGAGTTTATCATTTGTGCCGGATATAAGCAGCAAATGATTAAAGAGTGGTTTGCCGATTATTTTCTTAATACATCAGATGTTACGTTTGATTTTACACAAGGGAACAAGACGATTGTACATAATCAGCACGCAGAACCGTGGAAAGTGACAGTAGTAGATACCGGATTAAATACGATGACCGGCGGAAGAATCAAACGTATTCAACCATATATAGGAAATGAAAGATTTTTGATGACGTATGGCGACGGTGTGTGTGATGTAGATATTGCAAAATTAGTAGAGTTTCATAACCGGCACGGTAAAATAGCAACGCTTACAGCTGTTATGTTAGAGCAGCAAAAGGGCGTATTGGATATTGGCGGAGATAATGCGGTACATTCATTCAGAGAAAAGAGTTTCATGGACAGTGCACCAATCAATGCCGGATATATGGTATTAGAGCCGGAGATTTTTGATTATATTGAAGGTGATGATACCGTCTTTGAAAGAGATTCCCTAGAGAGAGTTGCGGCTGAAGGGGAACTAATGTCGTACACGCATAATGGATACTGGCAATGTATGGATACAAAGCGTGAGATGGATATGCTGGAGAACTTGTGGCAGAGCGGGAATGCGCCATGGAAGTCATGGTAGGGAAAGAGAAGAAAAAATGTTTGAGAATAAAACAGAAGAGCAGGCAAAAAAAGAAATATTAACTATGGTTGCAGAATATTGCAACACTTATCATAACAAAAAAAAGCCATATGAACCGGGGGATCGAATTACATATGCTGCAAGAGTATATGATCAGGAAGAGATGTGCAACCTTGTGGATTCGGCTTTGGAATTTTGGCTGACGTCCGGAAGATATACGGAAAAGTTTGAGAAGGCATTTTCGGAGTATCTGGGTGTCCGCTATTGCTCGCTTGTAAATTCCGGTTCATCTGCAAATCTTTGCGCGTTTATGGCATTGACCTCTCCGTTATTAGGAGAGCGTCAGGTAAAACCGGGAGACGAGATGATTACAGTCGCGGCTGGATTTCCGACAACGGTTACGCCTGCAATTCAGTATGGTGTGGTTCCGGTGTTTATTGATGTGACGATTCCACAGTATAATATGGATGTCGCAATGCTGGAAGAAGCACTGTCTGAGAAGACGAAGCTAGTTATGGCGGCGCATACACTTGGTAATCCGTTTGATCTGACGGCAGTGAAGGCGTTCTGCGACAAACACAATCTGTGGTTAATCGAAGATAACTGTGATGCCCTTGGGACGAAGTATACAATGAACGGAGAAGAGAAGTTCACGGGTACAATCGGAGATATCGGAACATCAAGTTTTTATCCGCCGCATCACATGACAATGGGAGAAGGCGGAGCGGTATATACGGACAATCCGTTGTTGAATAAGTGCATCCGTTCTATGAGGGATTGGGGACGCGACTGTGTATGCGGCTCCGGCCAGGATAACCTTTGCGGGCATCGATTTGACCGCCAGTACGGGGAGCTTCCGTTAGGATACGATCATAAGTATGTATATTCCCATTTCGGATACAACTTAAAAGCAACCGATATGCAGGCGGCAATCGGATGCGCACAGATTGAGAAACTCCCGGATTTTGCAGAGAGAAGAAGAGCAAATTTTGAACGCTTGAGAGCAGTGTTGGTGGGGACGGAAGACAAACTGATTCTTCCGGTGCCGTGTGAAAATGCAAAACCCAGCTGGTTTGGATTTTTGATTACCTGCAAGGAAGGCGTAGAACGTAATAAGGTTGTCCGGTATGTAGAAGAACATGGCATTCAGACGAGAATGTTGTTTGCCGGAAACCTGACCAAACACCCATGTTTTGATCAGATGCGGGCAAGCGGAAAGGGATATCGTATTGTCGGAGAACTTAAGAATACAGATCGTATTATGAATGATACATTTTGGGTAGGCGTATATCCCGGAATGACAGATGAGATGATTGACTATATGGCTCAGACGATTAAGGAAGCTGTGAATTGCACAAAATGTTATGAGCCGGATCAACAGTAGGCTGCTTTTGGAAAGCATATGTGAGGTATGAAAATAATGGATTTATCATTTTATAAAGATAAAAGAGTATTGATTACCGGCCATACCGGCTTTAAGGGTTCCTGGATGTGTAAGCTGTTGATTATGGTGGGAGCAAATGTGACGGGGTATGCGTTAAAGGCACCTACTGATCCGAGTCTGTTTGAGTTGTGCAGAATTGCAGATGGGATGAATTCGGTTGTCGGGGATATTCGCGATCTGGAACATTTAAAAAAGGTATTTGCAGAAGTACAGCCTGAAATTGTAATTCATATGGCGGCGCAGCCTTTGGTGCGGGAATCGTATCAGAATCCGGTATATACATATGAGACGAATGTAATGGGAACGGTTAACATTTTAGAATGTGTGCGCTTAAATCCTTGTGTGAAATCATTTGTGAATGTGACGACAGATAAGGTGTACCTTAATAAAGAGTGGGAGTGGGGATACCGTGAGAACGAGGAATTAAACGGCTATGATCCGTACTCTAATTCAAAATCCTGTTCGGAATTGGTAACAAGCAGCTATTTGAAATCATTTTTTCAGGACAGTGATACTGCTATTACAACCTGCAGAGCAGGAAATGTAATCGGCGGAGGTGATTTTGCGACTGATCGTATTATTCCGGATTGCATCAGAGCTGTGGAAAAAGGAGAAGAGATTGTTGTGCGCAACCCGTTTTCGACAAGACCATACCAGCATGTGCTAGAGCCGGTGACAGCATATTTGATGATTGCAAAGGCTCAGTATGAAGATAAGAAGTTTGCAGGAAATTATAATGTCGGACCGGATGAGACAGATTGCTGGACGACAGGCAATTTGGTAGATCTTTTCTGTAAAGAGTGGGAGAAACAGACTGGTACACAGGTTACATGGGTGAACAAGTATGATGGTGGTCCTCATGAGGCAAATTTCCTGAAGCTGGATTGCTCTAAGATTAAGAGAACCTTTGGCTGGAAACCGGTATGGAACGTAGAGAAGACTATGGAAAAGATTGTGGAGTGGTCAGACTGTTATTTGAAGCATGGAGATATTGTGGAATGTATGGAACGGCAGATTGAGGAATTCTGCGGATAGAAGGAAGGGGGCAGTCGAGAGGTAAATGTCATTTGGATAGGAATGATGAAAAGAACAGTGTACATAGAAATATGTACCCTGTTTTTTTATAGTTTCATAAAATACTTGTCAGGATAAACCAAGACCGCTCTGTCTATCTAAAAAAGAAAGTTAGGCAGAGCGGTTCTTGTAAAATAGAAACTTCTTTTGTAAGATGGAGAATATAATGATCAGGAGGACAATATGGATAATTGCAGTAAAAAAGGAATAGACAAAGAATCTAGCATATTATTGATTACAGGAATTATTTTGCTCATTTTATTGGTAATATTAGTCATTATAAACACTGAAACTTCGATTGTAATGATATTGGGCATTGTTATGTTGCTTTGCACATATGAATTTACCGAGACATTTTTTGATAATTCAGGAATAAAAAAGATGAAAGCATTCGGATGGGTGCTTATGATATTGGCAATGAATATTATGATAGATGCAGTATATGATAACGTGACCAGGTTTGAGGCTATGTTTTTTTGTGGGCTTATGATTATAGGAATCATTGCGTTTTTCATACACTATTTTAAATGTAAAGAATGGGTAGAGGAACTTTTCCTGGCAGTAGGGTTCGTTTGTTTTGCGTTCCTATTTGCGATAGTATTATTTGAAATCAGCTTTTTTTTCTGGTTGTTTAAAATATTGGCACTGTTTATGATATGTACTTTTATCAATATAGGAAAGAAAACGAATAGACTGGCAGGAATGATAATTATAATCGGAGCATATGTAGGGATGGTGGTATTAAACGGATTTTTAAACATTGAATTATTAGAAGGCAGAGTGGAAGACGGTTGGAAAAATTATTACACTGCAGTTTATAATATGTATTCTTTACCAGAGCCAGTGCGTATAAATGATGGAAAGAATCAGATTGTGGAAACGTTGGCAAATTACATATTATGCAGACTTATGGATGCAGTGCTGATTGGTGGACTGGTAAATATGATCTCTGAAAAAAAGAAAGGAGATGATGATAAATGTAATGCCCATTAAAACGTTGAGGAACGGGTTATATTTTGCGCATTGAAATATTATTCTACGTTTGTTTTGGGAGCGTCGACGAAAGTAGAAAGAGTAACGTGAAGATTAGTAAAGAATTTTCCGATTACTACAGGTAATCTTTTTTCCTATATATGGAAATAATATGATTATGTGAGGGATGATCCTGATACCTGGTATGTAATGACGAAAGCGTTACCCAAGGTACCTGGCGGGATGGATGCTGATCTTATGACAAAAGAAGAATTGCATGCTAAATTGCAAAAAGGATATGAGGATTTGCAGGTGGGGAGAACGCAAAACGCAGGCGACGCATTTGCAAAATTTAGGGAGAGCCATTAAAAAATATACAATAGTATAAAGTAGAAATTATAGTGGAAAATCCTCCCAGCCCATTCCCCGTTGTAATCCCTGACGAAAAAGATTATACTAAGGTGAAACCATAATCAGGAAGAACAGAGGGGGAATGAATTTTGAAAAAGAAAAAATTACTACAACTGTTATCGGGAGCCCTGACAGCGGCGATCCTGATCTCGGGGAATGGTGTGGCTGTTGCCGCACAGGAACTGAACGGGACAGCGGGAGAGTATGCACAGGCAGAGCAGACTGAGGAAGCTGCCGTACAGACGGAAGAGACGGAACAGACCGAGGAGATGACGGAACAATCGGACGGGACAAAACAGTCAGAAGAGATTGCCGTGCAGTCGGAGGCGACAGAAGCGGTTGAGGAGACAACAGAGCAGACCGAGGAGACGCAGACAAAAACAGATGAACTGCGTCAGGAATTACTGCAGCTTCTGGAGCAAAAGACAGTCATGGCGACAGTCTATCTCGCAGATCTCTATGAGGTGCGCGAGGAGCCGGATGCAGACAGCGCCGTAGAGGGAAGCCTGCCGTCCGGTAGTCAGGTGCTGCTTAAGGATGTAGCGATTGATGGCGGCAGCGTCTGGTACTATGTCATGTTTGCAGTGGACGGGCAGGAGCGGTACGGCTATATTGAAGCAGCACATCTTGTCACGAGTGATACGGATTTCAGAGCATGGGAGGAGAAGCTTGGCGCTGCGGATGAAGTGGCGGGTGAGAAGCTCAAAAAGAGCGGCAACCAGGACATTCTTGCGTTCCCGGAGTCCTACCGGGCAGCACTCACACAGCTTAAAGCATCCCATCCGAACTGGACGTTTGTACCGATGCAGACGAATCTGGAGTGGAGCAGTGTTGTGAGCGCAGAGATGCAGAACAACAGAAGCTGGGTGCATCAGAGCAAAGGGGACAACTGGAAGGCGGAGGCTGCCTCCCAGAGCGGCTGGTACATTGCGTCGCAGTCGGCAGTGGAATACTGTCTGGATCCGCGTAATTTTACTAACGATTCCTACATATTTATGTTTGAGCAGCTGACATATAATGCGCAGTACCACACGGTGGATGCGGTTTCCAATATTGTGTCCGGCTCTTTTATGCAGGGAGAAGTGCCGGGAGCGGGGACAACCTATGCGCAGGCATTTTATGACATCGGAAACAGTCTCGGAGTCAGCCCGTTTTTCCTGGCATGCAGAGTATATCAGGAGCAGGGAAGCGCGGGAACATCGCCGCTGATTTCCGGAAACTATCCTGGGTATGAGGGATATTACAACTACTACAACATCGGAGCAACCGGAACGACAACGACGGACGTCTATGTCAATGGTTTGAAAACTGCCCAGAATAAAGGCTGGGATACCAGAATGAAAGCCTTGACCGGTGGTGCACAGTATATCTCGCAAAATTATATCTTAAAAGGACAGGACACCCTTTATCTGCAGAAATTTGATGTGGATGCTTCCTATAACGGATTGTATTCCCACCAGTATCAGCAGAATATCACAGCACCGATGACGGAAGGCGGAAAGATCCGGAGGGCGTACAGCCAGACCAACGCGTTGGAGAATCCGTTTGTGTTCAAGATCCCAGTATACAACAATATGCCGGCAACAGCATGTCCTTCGCCGGACGATCAGGATAACACCGCCACAGCTGCGGCGCTGCGTGCGTTTGTAGTGCGTCTGTATGAGGATGCGCTGGGACGTACCTCCTATCAGGATTCGGAGATCGACTACTGGTATCAGGCGCTGCGCAACGGAGAGAAAACGGGAGCGGAAGTCGCGCAGGGATTTTTCTTCAGCGATGAATTCAAAAATAAGAATCTCTCCAATGAGGCGTATGTAAACCTTCTGTATCAGGTAATGTTTGACAGACAGGCGGATGACAGCGGAAAGGCAGACTGGCTTGCAAAGCTCTCCAACGGAATGAGCAGGGAGTATGTATACCGCGGATTTGCAAATTCACAGGAGTTTGCAAATGTGTGCAGCCAGTACAGCGTGATCCAGGGAACGGTGACACTGGGAAGCTACCGGGATCAGAATGAGGGGGTAACGTCGTTTGTAAACCGGCTTTATGTGAAGCTTCTGGATCGTCAGGGAGAGGATGAAGGAATTGAAAACTGGTGCAGAACGATCCTGACAAAAGCGGATACGACGGAAAATGTAGCGCATGGATTCGTATTCTCACAGGAATTTTTGAACAAAAATACATCCAATGAGGAGTTTGTCAAGATCATGTATCGTACATTTTTAGACCGTGAATACGACCAGGCAGGGCTCAACGACTGGGTTGGCCAGCTGAATTCCGGAGTTGGAAGAGAGCAGGTATTCCATGGATTCGCGGGAAGCACGGAATTCCATAACCTGATGGCTGAGTACGGCGTGGACTAGAATCGAGCTTTGGAAAATAAAGGAAAAATTAAGAATTTTTTTTGGCCTTTTGATTGTCAAGTGCAGACAATAAAAGTTATAATGAAAGCACAATAGCTATGCTGTGACATAGAGAAGGAGGAAATGTAGTGAAATTTAACAAGTGGGTGAAAAGTGTAACGGCTGCCGTTGTCTTAAGTCTGGCACTTTCCGTGACGGCATTCGGTGCGGAGACAGATGCGGACGAGCTTACGATGGTGACAAGCGAGCAGACGGAGATGAAAGAGGGAATGGTTGGGGCAGGAGCGCATGCATCGATTTATCCGGATCCGACGATGTATGATGCAACATTTTCCAACAATACCAAGATCAACCTGCTCTTCAACGTCAGAACGTTCGGCAATGATATGGAGCGCTATGAGATCCGTATTTTCAAGGGCAGTACAGAGAGCTCGGCAAATCTGGTTGCAAGAAAGAATGCGGATTTTGATACGACAAAGGGAACATCCGACATTACATACAGCTGGGACACAACGGATTACAGCAAATACACGCCGGGAACCTATACGATCAGCTGTACCTCATTTTATAATTCTACAAACGGGGATGTAGTCAATCAGAAGGAAATGTTTACGGTAACACTGGAGGACTACCGCCTGATTCTGGACAGACAGTTTGTGCAGCGCCTCTACGAGAAAGTATTCCAGAGAACCGCCGATACAGCAGGCTTGAATGACTGGAGCAACAAGCTGTACAACGGAACGACGACCGGTGCGACGACTGCATGGAATTTTTTCTTCAGCCCGGAGTTCGGCAATAAAAATACAACAAACGAGCAGTATGTGAACATTCTGTATCAGGCGCTGTTTGACCGCAATGCAGATACGGATGGCAAGGCAAACTGGGTGAGCTTACTGGATAACGGAGTGTCCCGTGCGTATGTGCTGAAAGGATTTACCGATTCGTCAGAGTTCAACAATCTCTGCAGCGTGTATGGAATTCAGCAGGGAACCATAACGACGTCCGAGAACCGCGATAAGAATCCGCAGGTAACGGCATTTGTGAACCGCTTATATACGATCGCAATGAACCGTGCCGCAGATGTCAACGGTCTGAATGACTGGACGGGCAAGCTGCTGGCGAAGACAAAGACACCGAAGCAGGTGGCATCCGGATTCGTATTTTCACAGGAGATGGCCAACCGGAATCTCAGTAATCAGGAGTATGTGACGATGCTTTACCGTACGATGATGGACAGAGAGCCGGATGAGGCAGGCCTGAATGACTGGGTAACCAGACTGCAGTCAGGTACCAGCCGCCAGAGCGTATTTGACGGTTTTGCCGACAGTACAGAGTTTGACAACATTGTACGTGCATACGGATTAAAGTAAATAATACGTCCCGGTAGGACATACAGTTTCATACAGAGGAAGAAAGAGCCCGCGCTGTCGATTTGACAGCGCGGGCTCTTTTGTATAAAGGAAACGTTGCTCTCACAGACAGGTCTGTCAGATTCTGGGGAAGAATGACCGGAAAAATTAAGGAAATATACATATTTTGTAAATTGACGTTGTCCACGGTACGTGTATAATTAAAATTGGTAGAAATATGTTATTTAGACAGAGGAAGGATCAAGATGAAGAAAAGAGTACTAGCGTGTATACTGGCGGCAGCGCTTCTGACAACCGGAATACCGGGAGGACAGGCAGCGATGGCACAGAGCCTTACGGAAAACGGAACGGAGATGGCGACAGAAGAAGTAAATCCGGAAAACACATCGGAGGAAACGGAAGCGGCATCTGTGACGGAAACAGAAGTGCAAACGTCGACAGAGAGAGAGACGGAGGATGTGGCAGAAGGCTCGGAGAGTCAGTTGACAGTGACAGAGGAGACCGAAGCGGCAGAGGAGACCGAAGCAGCAGAGGAGACCGAAGCGGCAGAGGGAACCGGGAAGACAGAGGAGACCGAAGAGACGGAAGCAGTAGAGAAGACAGGGCACTTAAAGGCATCCGGCACTGTGGCAGAGGAAGCGTTGGAAGAAGACCCGCAGGCGGGTACCTCCATGAGCAATGAGGAGCCGGAGAGCACATCGAATATCAAAAGCTCATCGGCGACTTACAGTGGATATACCGGAAGCTCCTATATACATAACGGGCGGTACGACAGTGGTTATAAGATTGTGAACGGAATCGACGTTTCTTATCACAATGGAGATATTAACTGGTCGGCGGTCAAGGCAGCCGGAATTGACTACGCGCTGATCCGTGTGGGATACCGCGGAATGTCGAACGGAGGATTGTTCGATGATTCCAAGTATCGAGCCAATATCCAAGGCGCATTGAATGCCGGATTAAGAGTCGGTGTCTATATTTTCTCACAGGCAACCACACAGGCGGAGGCAGCGGAAGAGGCAAATTATCTTTTAAATAGAATCTCTGGCTACAATATCACACTGCCGGTGGTCATAGATTATGAATTCGGCACAAACCATAGTGGACGTCTTGCGGATGCCAATCTGGATATTGATACGGCAACGGCAGTTGTGAATGCTTTTTGTACCACGGTGCAGTCGGCAGGATATACGCCGATGGTCTATGCGAATAAGACCATGCTGCAGTCTTACATAAGAGGTGAAATTCTGGACGACTACTATAAGATCTGGCTTGCCAATTATACGACGCAGACGACGTATGCAGGCGAGTATTACGCATGGCAGTACAGCAGCAAGGGCGGCGTGAGCGGTATAAGCGGTTACGTGGATTGCAATTTCTTCTATGTAAGAGATAATTATCAGAATGCACAGCTGTATGTGACCAGGCTGTATGAGAGCCTTCTGGAGCGTGAGCCGGATGCAAGCGGCATGAATGCATATGCCACTGCAATTTCGGAGGAGACGATGACCGCTGCCGATGTTGCGGTTGATATCATTTCCAGCAGTGAATTTAAGAATAAGAATTACACGAATGAGGTGTACGTGCGGAAGCTTTACGCGGCACTTTTTGCCAGAAGTCCGCAGGATTCGGAAGTCAGCAACTGGGTGGAGGTTCTGTCCAACGGAGTCTCACAGAAATATGTGTTAAAACAGCTGATTGAGTCGTCAGAGTTTGCGACAGTGTGCTCCTATTATATGTTTTCACCGGGAACGGTGAGCCTGACGGAGAACCGTGATCAGAACTACAATGCGACGGCGTACGTGATGCGCTGCTACCGCAAGATCCTTAGCAGGGATGCGGATGTGTCCGGTCTGAATACATGGACAGGCAAGCTGGTTGCCGGTAACGGTGGAGCTGAGATCGTAAAAGATCTGGTAATGAGCGAAGAGTTTCGTAATCTGAACAAGTCTGATGCGGAATTTGTGGACATCCTCTATGCGGCAATGCTGGATCGAAGCTCGGACGAGTCCGGAAAGAATACCTGGCTTTCAACCTTAAATGATGGTGTTTCCTATGTCTATGTTATCAACGGTTTTGCGGGGTCGACAGAATTTGGAAATATCTGTTCCGGTTATGGAATCACACCGGGACAGGCGGAGATCACAGAGGCGAGAGACAAAAATATCAAGGTGACGCAGTATGTCAACCGGTGCTATGAGAAGGCGCTTGGAAGAACCGGAGAGACGGACGGCATCAATTACTGGTGTTCCATCATTCTTTCGGGGGCACAGTCGCCGAAGGATGTGGCGTACGGATTTGTATTTTCGCAGGAATCTGAAAACCAGAACCGAAACAATGCGGATTACACAGAAATGCTTTACAACCTGTGCCTGGGCAGAGCATCTGAGGCTGCCGGAAAAGCAGACTGGGTCGGCCGGCTGGAGCAGGGAACTTCCAGAGAAGAGGTATACTGGGGATTTGCGAACTCGGAAGAGTTTGAAAATATCATCGCAAGCTACGGTCTGTAATGATCATAAAAAGGAGTATTAGGTATGAAGAAACGAATTGCAGCAATACTGCTGTTGGGATGCATGGTAATGGGAAGTGTCGGGACACCGGCACAGGTATCCGCAGCAGAAGTGGCAGAAACTGTAACGGAGGAAGAAACAGAGCAGACATCTGAAGAGACGTCTGTGGACACCGCCGCAGCAGAGAGTACGGAGACCGCAGAAAATACGGAGACTGCGGAAAATACGGAGACTGCGGAAAGCACGGAGTCTGCGGAGCCTGTGAAAGCGGCAGCTGCCGACACAACAGAGAACGAGACAGAAGCGACCGCAGAGGAGATTACACATCCGACAGGTTTGCTGGATCTTAACGTGATCAATGTCGGAACGATTGCAGAAGATGATATTTTAGACGAAACAGAGGCAAACAGCAGCAAGAGTTCCAGTGTATATGCAGCAGCGTGGGATGCTTATTCGTCCAATTACGTGTATAATATGCTTTCGACGGAAGAACGCAAATTCTGGGATGGACTGGATGCATCCTGCAGACAGGTGCTTCTTGGTACGGATAATCTGACGGATGGACATATACCGTATGTATCCTGCGGAAGCCTGAATTCAAACAGAATTACGTATGTGGCATATATGTTCCGTTACATGAATCCACAGTATTATTTTATCAATGTGTCTTTGTATCAGGGAGGCAGCAGCAGCGTATGGTATGCGGCATTCGGTGTCTATTCTGCCTTTCAGAATGGTACGGCGAGAAGCACTGCAACACAGAGTGTGAAGAATCAGGTGGATACCTGGAAAAATACGGTCAACTCACTCAGCTCTGAGGCGGAAAAAGTAAAAATGATTCACGATCTCATTGTGCAGAAAGTGGATTATAATACGGATATTTATGGCAACTCGTTTAATGAAGATACGGCATACACACAGTCGGTATACAGCGTATTCTGCATGGATAAGACCGTCTGCGCCGGATATGCGCAGGCGTTTGAGATGATGTGCAACGGCGTGGGTGTTGACTGTATTGCGGTGACAAGTGATGACCATGAGTGGAATAAGGTGCGTATCAACGACTCCTGGTACAATGTAGACTGTACCTGGGCGGATCAGAGCACCATCGACTATGAATATTTTGAGCGGAGCGACGCCGTATATGATGCGGATCTGGCAAGCTATGCAAGCTCCCACGCAGAAGAATCCTACTGGAGTGAGTATCTTCCGGCTTGTACCTTGGACAGCGGAGCGACGTACTCCGATCCGGGAACCCTGCCGACGATCACACAGCAGACCGCACAACCACAGATTTCGGTTACGGCGAACAACAATGTCAATTATGTGACGATAACGAGCAGTACGCCGAATGCGATCATCTATTACACAATCAACGGAGATACACCGACGCCGGCTTACACGAGATCGGAGAAATATTCGTCGACATTTACATTGAGCGGAAGCTGCACGGTCAAGGCGGTGGCAGTATGTGATACCTACTGGGACAGTAATGTGGCAAGCAAGAGTGTGACGGCAACGACAGGAACGACAGGAACGACAGATACATCGGATACGACGGACACAACAACGCAGCACAAGGCGGCGCCGTTTGTAAAACTGTTGTACCAGTATGTGCTGGACCGCTCTGCAACACAGTCTGAGGTCGACTACTGGGTAGGCCGGCTTGAGAACGGAAGCACCGGAGCAGAGGTTGCCTACGGTTTCCTTTTCAGCGAGGAATTCCAGAACAAGAATTACAGCGACGCAGATTACGTGGAGCATCTGTACTTAAGCCTGATGGGACGTGCATCGGATGCGGACGGAAAGGCAGACTGGGTGACACATCTGACAAATGGTGTGTCAAGACTCTATGTGTTCCGGCAGTTTACGGATTCCACAGAGTTCGGAAATCTCTGCAATACCTATGAGATTGAGAGAGGAACCGTCACATTGACCGAGGACCGGGATCAGAATTACAATGTGACGCGCTTTGTGGCAAGAAATTATACCGAGTTTCTGGGACGTACCTATGACGTGGACGGTTTAAATGACTGGAGCGGACGCATCAACAGCGGATACGGAATGGAAAATGTGGCGTATGGCTTTGTATTCTCACAGGAGTGCATCAACATGAACCTCTCAAACAGCGATTATGTTAAGATGCTCTACCGCGGTATTTTCGGACGCTTGTATGACGATGAGGGGCTGAATGACTGGGTGAACCAGCTGAACAACGGCACCTCCAGAGAGACTGTATTCTGGGGTTTTGCAAACTCACAGGAATTTGCAAATATGGTTGCCAGTTATGGATTATAAATGGACAAAACGTATATAAAATGCTATAGTAGCAGTAAGGGAAGGAATCCGGCAGGATTCCTTCTGTAGTATACGGGGAAAGTGAGGTATGGAGATTATGAAGAGACGTGTGTTAGCGGCTTTTCTGGCAATGATACTCACATGTGGTGTGGCATTTCCGGGCAATGCAGTCTATGCAGCGGAAGTGACGGAGACAACGGTGGAGAGTGACGCGGCTGTTGAAGAGACGGCGGTGCAGACAACGGATGCGGAGGCAGAAGCGAAGCCGGAGGGAAGCACAGAGCAGCCGGAAACAACAGAAGCAGCCGAAGCAGCAGTGACAGAAGCGACCGAGACGGAAGAGACGGAAGCAACAGAGGCGGCGGAGAGCAAGCCTGTGACAGAGATGAGCGCGGCAGAAGATGTGGCTGCCGTAAAAGTGACAGAGAATATGAAGTATGCAGCTTCCGGCAAGTGCGGCGACAATCTGACATGGAGCTATAATAAGGGCGTGCTTACGATCAACGGAAGCGGTGCGATGTATGATTATCCGGTATATGATACGCCGGGATCCCCGCAGTGTATGCCGTGGTATGCCTATAAAACATCGATTACGACGGTAAATATTGCAGAGGGAGTGACATCCATCGGGGCATGTACTTTTTACGGATGCAGTTCACTGACGAGTGTGACAACACCGTCGACGATCTCAACGATCGGGTATGCGGCATTTGCAGATTGTACCCGCCTTCAACAGGCAACGATCAAGTCCGGCTTTGTGGGGGAGTCGGCGTTTATCCGCTGTACAGCACTTAATACCGTTTCGGTGGGAAGCGGTGTGACCGGATTTGGAATCAGTGCTTTTGAGAACTGTACCGGACTGACCGGCGTGTATATCAGCGATCTCGCTGCATGGTGCAGGATTGATTTTGGCGGCTATCTGGCAAACCCGCTTCAGTTTGCAAAACATTTGTATCTGAATGATTCGGAAGTGACAAATCTGCAGATTCCGGACGGTGTGACTGCGATCAGCGATTACGCATTTGAATACGGACAGAATATTACAAGCGTAACGGTTCCTTCCAGTGTGACTACAATCGGTGATTACGCATTTTATCTTTGCAATGGCATCCGGACGGTGAATCTGCCGGCTGGCGGACTGACCCGCATCGGGGCAAGTGCATTTGACAGCTGCTCGGGAATTACCAGTATTGCAATCCCAAATAGTGTGTCCTACATTGGAACGTTCGCGTTTGCGTGGGCGCCGATTGAATCCGCCAATATCTATCAGGGCGTGATTGAGAGCCATGCATTTGAGGGATGCGGATGTATCTCGAATGTTACGATTGGAAGCGGTGTTACATATATCGGCGATAACGCATTTAACCGGTGTGCCGGATTGCGCACAGTGCAGTACGGCGGTTCCAGAGCGCAGTGGAGAGCGTTGGAGATCGGAGCAAATAATGAGGCACTGACCGGCGCGAGTGTTACCTGCAGCGGAAGCGGAAGTGCCAGCACCGACGGCGTGGACCGGACGAAGATTCATGTCGGCGGAACTGTAAAATACGGTTCTTACGAGCAGGATAACAATGCTTCCAACGGCGCTGAGACCATTGAGTGGACGGTACTGGATATTCAGGGTGATAAGGCGCTGGTGATCAGCAAGAAGGTCCTGGATTTCCAGCGGTATTATCCGAACCTGCAGACAACGGTTACATGGGCGAACAGCAGTATCCGTACCTGGCTGAATGATTCCTTCTATAATGCGGCGTTTAGCGATGGACAGAAGTCCGGGATTTACACAACATCGGTATCCGGTGAGTCGAATACCGTATTCGGAACATCCGGCGGATCGGCGACCGGTGATAAGATCTTTTTGCTCAGTGCATCGGAGGCTGCCAACTATCTGAATACGGACGGCAAGCGAATGGCGAACTGCACAGAGTATGCTCTTAGCAGAAACGGCGACCCGGCGCTTCGCAATACAAATACACAGAGCTCTTACTGGTGGCTGCGGACTCCGGGCATCTATACATATGATGCCATGTATGTACATTACACAGGTTCGCTCCGCTACGACGGTATGGCAGTGGCGAATGTGATCGGCGGTGTCCGTCCGGCAATGTGGGTAAATAAGAATGTGGTCGAGGTCGTGCCGGAAAGCAACCGGGTGATTACGGAAGATCCGATTGAACAGTTTGTAACCCGGCTGTATCAGGTCTGCTTAAACCGTGAACCGGATGATGCGGGCTTAAATGACTGGGTGAACAGATTGTCATCCGGACAGGCATCCGGTGTGGAGGTGTCATACGGATTCGTGTTTAGCCAGGAATTCCAGAATTACAATTACTGCAACACCGACTATGTAAAGCAGCTCTATCGCGCGTTCATGGGACGTGAATATGACCAGGGCGGTCTGGATGACTGGGTCGGCAGACTTGAGACAGGAACGACCAGGGAGGAAGTATTCAACGGATTTTCGCAGAGCGAAGAGTTTAACAATCTGTGTACCCAGTACGGTATTACGAGGGGAGACGGTATTGCGGTTCCACAGTACGGAACAGTTCCGAGAGGAGCATGTACGGTCTGCGGTGCCACAGACGGTGTGACGGCATTTGTGACCAGACTTTATAATATCTGCCTGGACCGCAATCCGGATACGGACGGATTAAACGACTGGACGAACGGACTGTGGGATCACACGAAGAGCGGCGGTTCAGTAGCGCAGGGATTTATTTTCTCCCAGGAGTTTAAGAATAAGAATCTGAATGACAATGATTATGTGGAGTATCTGTACCGTGCATTTTTTGACCGGAGTGCAGATGCGGGCGGCAAGGCAGACTGGGTAAGCCGCATGCAGACGCAGGGATACAGCAGGGAAGATGTATTTAACGGATTTGTCGGCAGTGAAGAATTCAATAATCTGTGCAAAAAGTATGGAATAACGAGAGACTAAAGTGGGATGACAGAGTTTGCAATCTGCGTCAACCAGAGATAGGGAGGAACTGAATGAAAAAGATACGAAGATCGCTGGCGGTTTTTATTGCTGCTTTCGTCATGATTACAGGAGCCGATCTTCTGACGGGAAAGACCGTTTCAGTGCAGGCGGAGGATAATGTCACCGCGTTTGTAGACCGGATGTATCAGGTATGCCTTGGTCGTGAGGCGGATGAGGAAGGCAGAGCGGACTGGGTGAACCGTCTGCAGACCGGAGAGGCGAGAGGCGCTGATGTGGCGTACGGATTTGTGTTCAGTACGGAATTCCGCAATATGAACCTCTGCAACAGCTGCTATGTGGATGCTATGTATCAGGCATTTTTCGGACGTACGGCGGATGAAGCCGGAAAGGCGGACTGGATGAATCGTCTGGCAGAAGGGCAGACCAGAGGAGCGGTCATGACCGGCTTTGTCAATTCGGAAGAATTTTCTGCGCTATGCGCTTCCTATGGTATTGAGAGTGGAAGCGGCGACTGGAGCGACATCAGTATTCCGATTCTCGGCAACTGCTCCTGGTGCGGTGCTGACAATGATACGATTACAGACTTCGTGACCAGATTGTACCGCATCTGTCTGGAGCGCGAGCCTGATGAGGCAGGGCTTGCAGACTGGAGTACACAGCTTGCTAACGGTGCCGAGGGCAGCCAGGTGGCGTATGGTTTTATATTCAGCACAGAATATAAGCAGAAGCATACGTCTAACACAGAGTTTGCAACGATGCTGTATCACACGATGATGGACCGCGAACCGGATGATGCAGGCCTTACAGACTGGGTAGACAAGCTGAACTATACCAATACCAGGGAATATGTGTTTAACGGATTTTTGTTCAGTACAGAGTTTGCAAGACGCTGTGCAGCGTCAGGAATCAATATTGGAAATGCGGTTGAGACGCCGGATGCTACAGATGCATGGCAGATGAATGTGCAGATTCTGGCGCTTTGCAACGAGCAGCGTCAGAATAATGGTCTGGAAAAGCTTATGACCAGAGAGGATCTGTGGGAGCAGGTGGCACAGGTACGTGCCGGGGAGATTGTGAACTATTTTTCGCACACACGTCCGAATGGGTCAAGCTGCTTTTCACTCTATGATGAGGCGGGGCTGGATTACCGTGCTGCTGGAGAAAATATTGCGGCAGGATACTACGGAGCATCTGCTGTGGTGGACGGCTGGATGAATTCTACGGGACACAGAGCCAATATTTTAAGTGAGTCGTATGACTATCTTGCGACCGGCTATGCGACAGGGGGAGCTTACGGTACGAATTACTGCCAGAATTTTCTTGGAGACTGGTAAACAATAAAAAAAGAAAGGGGGGAATTCCGGGCGGAATTCCCTTTTGAGGTACAAAATGAGAAAAATAAGAATGATAATTGGCACAGTATTGTGCGCTATGGTGCTGGCACTCGGAAACCGTATGCCGGTCATGGCAGAGGAAGTGGTATCTGAGGCATTAAAAGCGGCAGACACGCTGAATTTAACGGTATCTTATCCGTCGGGTATCAAGTGCGGGGAAGAGGTGACATTTAAGCTTCTGGCGACCGGCGGGAGCGGTACTTACAAATACCGGATTGCTTCGCTGACGGATGCGCAGCAGAATTTTGTCTATGATATCAGCTATGGGTCAAACAGTGTCTACGGAGATAGCGATGAGTTCAAATTCACCTTTTATGCGTCAGGTACGTATTATATCCGGTTTGGTGTCATGGATATGGGATCGACACCATACCAGACCAAGACGACAGGGCTGCTGGAGTACCCCATCGTAATTAACGATCCGAATTATCCATCGGTGGAAGAACTCGTGGCAAATGTTGCGGGCGAATGTGAGAAGAGCTGCTCGACCGATTTTGATAAGGCGGTCTGGCTGCATGACTGGATTTTAGATCACGCGGATTACGACTATACGTACAGCTATTGTGCGGCAGAGGGCGTTCTGGCGCGCGGAAAGGGAACCTGTGAGTCATATCACAGAGCCTATGTGATGCTTTTAAATAAGGTCGGTATTCCAACGGGACGGATCGCCGGAAATGGACATGTGTGGACAGCGGCGCAGCTGGATGGAAAATGGTATCAGATTGACAGCACCTGGGATGATATGGGAGCGTCCTACAAAGGAACGTTTTATGAGCATCTGTATTTTGGATTGAATGACGATATCATGAAGCTGGTACACAGTGACCATACACAGCCGGTAGAAGGATATGAGTGCAACTCTCTGGAAGAGAATTATTTTATTAAGACCGGGGAGATACATCAGTGGTCGGATCCATTTGCTGAGAAGATCCGTCAGAAAATTGCAGCAGGGGAGACCAGCTTTACACTTGCGGTGAATAGTGATCTGCCGGAGAGTGTTGTCAATGTGATCTACCGTCTCGTGGCGTATGAACTTTCCAGTGAGAGCTGGACGAATGCAACGCTGAGTGCATCTTATGACAATCAGAAACTGACCTGCAGCGTAACCGTAAAAACACCGGAAAACAACGGTGGAGACAATGGAAACAGCGGATCGAATGACAGTAACAATGGCGGAAATACAGGTGGAAACAGCGGATCGAATGACAGTAACAATGGCGGAAACACAGGTACGGACAACGGAAACAGCGGCAACACAGGAACGACGCTGACCGGCAAGCAGCGGTTTGCATCACTTTTATATGAAAATGCACTCGGCAGATCGGCAGCACAGAGCGAACTGGATTATTGGGCGCAGGAGCTGACAAATGGCAGAACGGGTGCGGAAGTGGCATACGGCTTTTTATTCAGCGAGGAGTTTCAGAATCATAATTATAACAATGCCGATTACGTGGAGCATCTGTATCTGAGCCTCATGGGACGTGCATCGGATTCGGACGGAAAAGCGGGCTGGGTCAAGACACTGGAAAACGGAACCTCCAGACTTTATGTGTTCCGCCAGTTTATCAATTCAGAGGAATTCCAGCAGCTGTGCAATATGTATGAGATTCAGAAGGGCGATGTCTCATTGACGGAAGAACGCGACCAGAACTATAATGTTACAAGTTTTGTCGCCAGAAATTATACACAGTTTTTAAGCAGGAATTATGATACGGACGGTTTGAACCACTGGTGTGAAGCGATCAACCATCACACGCAGTCCATGCAGGAGATTGCTTATGGATTTGTCTTTTCCACAGAGTGCAGTAATAAGAATTTGTCGAATACCGAATATGTAAAAATGCTGTACCGCGGATGCTTTGACAGAGAGGGAGATGATGCGGGAATAAGCGATTGGACAAATGCACTGAACTCTGGTATGATGGACAGGACACAGGTGTTCTGGGGGTTTGCAAATTCACAGGAATTTGCAAATATGGTAGAAAGTTATCATCTATAAGTAAAAGGGAATGACAATATGAGCAAAGCATTGATTGTAGGTGCGGCAGGTTTTGTTGGAAGTTATCTTGCACGTGAGGTAAAAGATCATCATGGAATGGAGGTTCATGCGACAAAGCTGGCGCATGAACAGTTGGAGATACCGGGAGTGGCGATTCATGACTTAAATATTTTGAATAAGGATGAGATCGTTGCATTGCTGTACGAGGTGCGCCCGGATTATATTTTTCATCTGGCGGCACAGAGTTCGGTCAGTGTAGCATGGAAGAATCCGGGGCTTACGATTGACATCAATGTCAAGGGAAGCGTGAATCTGATGGATGCGGTGCGGGAGCTTTTTTACAAACCGCGCGTACTTCTGATCGGATCCGGTGAAGAGTACGGGCATATCCGGGAAGGGGAGACGCCGATCAAAGAGGACAACTACCTTCGACCGGGCAATATCTATGCGGCAACGAAGGTCTGCCAGAATATGATCGCCAGCATCTATACGCAGGCGTATGATATGCAGCTGATGATGGTCCGGGCATTCAATCACATCGGACCATGTCAGTCACCGATCTTTGTCATCTCGGATTTCTGCAAGCAGGTAGCGGAGATCGAGGCGGGAAAGAAAGAACCGGTGATGTATGTCGGAAATCTGGCGGCAAAGCGGGATTTTACGGATGTACGAGATGTTGTGCGTGCATATGCGCTTCTGGTACAGAGCGGAACTGCAGGTGAGACTTACAATGTCGGCAGCGGACACGCTCACGAGATCCGGGAGATTCTGGATCTGATTATCTCGCTTTCAACAAAGGAGATCCGGGTGGAGATTGACCCGAACAAGATCCGGCCGGTCGACGTTCCGATCATTGAGGCGGATATTACCAAATTAAACGCGGCGACCGGATGGAAACCGCAGATTCCGCTGGAGCAGACGATTCAGGAAATTCTGGATTACTGGCGGGAGAGAGTATAGCGTGATGGAGGAGATTGAGCGGATGGAAAAGATGTTTTCTTCGGAAGGGGTTACAAAGTCAGACCGTATGCTTCACACACCTGGAATGTTTGCCAAAAATCATTTGCTCTATGTGCAGGAGGTAGGAAGACTGGAAAGCCTCGTACCGCATGTGTGCAGGAGGGAGAATCTGGATTCTTATCTGATTTTTGAAGTGGTAGCGGGAAAGGGAAGCATTTCCACGGAAGGACAGACGATTGAACTGCATAAGGATGAGTGCGTGTGGATCGATTGTCACAAGGCTTTTGAACATGTCAGCAGCGAGGATGAGCCGTGGAAGCTGGCGTGGGTTCATTTTAATGGGAACTGTGCAGCGGAGTTCTATGAGCTGTTTCATAAAAAAAATGCGGTGCCTGTCTTTAAGACGAGTGAGAAAGAGGATGTTGCAGATCTGATCGGGAAGATTCTTGAAGGCGTAAAGGAAAATGCGTCGGAACTGGCGATTCACAGTATGTTGACGCAGCTGGTTACGGGATGTTTGCAGGAGACGACCGGCAAAGATACCATGGAGGAGGTTCGTGAGTTTATTAATGCAAATTTTGCAGAGGCAGGTATCTATACATTGCTGACAGATCGTTTTGGTATGGAGCAGAGCCTGTTAGAGCAGAAGTTCCTTGGCAGCTACGGCATCAGTGTGCGGGATTATATTTTAAACCGCAGGTTTAATGCGGCAAAAGAATTGCTTCGTTTTACGATCCAGCCAATGAGTGAGGTGATCACAGAATCCGGGATTGGCAATGAAGATTTGTTCTACCAGCTGTTCCGGGAGAATGAAAATATGACGCCGGAAGAGTACCGGAAGAACTGGGCACAATGGATTAAAGATTAAAGAAAAGAGGGAAAAAGCATGAGTTACATGGAGACTTACAAAGAGTGGTGCACAAACCCGTATTTTGATGAGA
>ENA-ORSB01000075-ORSB01000075.1-human-gut-metagenome-genome-assembly--contig:-NODE-75-length-105616-cov-25.298870_pt1 | contig 105616 bp, 98 predicted proteins | sample MGYA00242180_ERZ509144 | MGnify/ENA primary metagenome ERZ509144 (study PRJEB26280, sample SAMEA2338661) | human gut metagenome | biome: human gut; feature: human-associated habitat; material: faeces...
TCACATTCAGATACGATCCTTATAAACAAAGAAGCTGACCTTTTGGGTCAGCCTCATACAGATTAGTTCAGAAGCAAGTGGTCCGACTAAAACTCAATTCCGAATGAAATCTTCGGCATCCCATAGATTGACACAGTCGTATTAGGCTTGGACGTCACATAAAATGGGTAGGACAAGCCCAATAACAGGCCTTTACCGGATTGCAACGTCCAGCTCCAGCCTACAGACGGCTCTAATTCCGCAGCGTTACGGAACTTGCAGTCATTGTTATAATTCATGGCATGGCAAAAGCCTGCTTTCACTCCAGCGGTCGGCGTGCTGGCCTTTTCCCGGAAATAAGCATTGTATTCGACAAAGACTCTTCCGAAAGCAGGGACCTTGTCAAGCGGCAGAAAAAACGCCCCTACACCAGCACCTAAATAATGATGGATGTTAAACATGTATCCATGGGATGTCTCCACACCTTGCCACACTATATAATGATTCGTGTACAAGGCATTGCCCTTATAGCCTCGGCTCCTGAAGTTTGAGATCTCGTCTTTTGGATATGAACTTTGAGCCGATAACCCTACCACAAAAGTGACAAGGAATGATATGAATAAAATAATCTTTTTCATCGCAACGATAGTTACTTAGTCAACAGATATCACGCATGCTACAATCATAGAGCACAAAGCCGTTAGAAATAAGATTTTTGTTTTCATGCAAACGATTTTAAAAGTTACTATATAGCAAATTTATTCTGCTACAAGATATTATTGTTGCAGAAATGTATGAACAGGAAGATTCGTGTATCAAACAGGAAGATTTGATGACTGAATACATGGTTTATCCGGAATATGAGAATAAAATACTGTTTCGAGTTGCACTATCGTCTCGGCGGTATTGGCCGTCGGCAAGAATCTTCTTCCTTTCTTGCACGTTTATGTTTTTTTCTATAACTTGCCACTGATTATCAGTGATGTTGGTTGAATACATCTTTAATTGATTCATTTCAAAACATCTTCTAAATGAGATTAACATTCTTAAAAAAATGGTTGTACCTCTCCGTAGCGGCATACGTCATTTATGCGTTGCTATGGAGCGCCATTTATGTCGGTCACAACGTTTGGTCTATAAATATAAACGGATTTTTCGTAGACTTCGGGTATTGCGCCACGTTCACTCTTACCAGTCTACTTCTTGAATATTTTTTGCAAAACAAGAAAGAGCCACAACGAATAACGCCAAATAGACTAATTATCAACGGTTTTTTAACAATCTGCCTAAATCTTCTAATTGCTGTTTTATATGAGACGTTTATCGCTGAATTTATATATAAACCTGAAACAGATGACTTTTGGGGAAGTTTATATATTTTTTGCATCGTTGCCAGTTTTGTAGCCGAATTCCATGTGTTGCGAGAATACACAGATATCGTCATCAAGCAAAAAGAGGAGAATCTTCTTTTGACCAAAAGACTTCTCAAATCACAAATGGATCCTCACTTTGTCTTTAACTGCCTTAATATCCTTTCAGGGTTGATAGAAGAAGATTCTGAAATGGCGGAACGGTTCATCATTTCTCTGTCAAGGATATACAGATATATCATCAACAGCCTTGATAAAGACATCGTCCCGATTTCGGAGGCGATGACCTTCGCTAAAGAATACGTGTCAATCATGCAGATCCGCTACCCGTCAAGCATAGACTTCTGTGACAGCGGTCTTGAATGCCGCAGCGATGAGAAGATTCTGACGATGAGCATGCAGCTGCTGATAGAGAATGCTGTCAAGCATAACAGCCCGTCACCGGAGCACCCGCTGCGGATTTTGGTCTTCAAGCGTGGAGACAGACTAGTGGTAAGCAATAGCCTGTTCTATAACAGCCAAGGCCCAGTGCCCAGCACGTCACGCGATGGTATAGGGCTTAAGAACCTGCGACAGAGATATTCAATGGAATGCGGTAAGAATCCTGAGATAAGCATAACCGGAGAGGGCGACAAGCGTTTCTTCGAGGTTGGCCTTCCTATAATCAAATCATTATGAAAGCACTGATAATTGAAGACGAAGAAATAAGCTTCCGAAGGTTAAGACGTATGATTCATGAACTCCGGCCCGATATGGAGATAGACGGGCCTTTGACGACCACTTCGGAAGTCATATCGAGACTTTCGGAACATTCAGGATATGACCTGATATTCTCAGACATAAGACTGCGAGGCCAAGAGGTGTTCAGCGCCTTTCAAACAGTGATGCCTGAATGCATGGTCATATTCACTACTGCCTATGACGAATATGCGCTCAAGGCGTTCAAGAGCAATGGTGTTGATTACCTTCTCAAGCCTATTGATAATGAAAGTCTTTCTGCTGCGATTAAGAAAGCGGAGAGCATTGCAGGAAAGAATGTTTCAAGCAAGAGCAATATTGATGCTGCCATCGGCGAACTCCGGTCCTACAGGGAGCGCATATTGATTTGGAAAGGCGAAGAACTGATTCCTGTCAATGTGAAGGATATCCTGTATTTTTATTTCGACCAGCGGCATGTGTATGCCAAGTCGACGGACGGTGACATCCATTCCGTCCAATTCACGATGCACGAATTAGAGAGCGAACTCGATCCGAAGATGTTTTTCCGGCTCAACAGGCAATACATTGCGAACATCTGTTCAATAGCAAGAATAAGCATGTTCTTCAACTCCCGTCTCCTGATTCGCCTTAGTGGATGTGACCAGCCATTGACACTGAGCAAGGAAAAATCAACGGAACTACAAAGGTGGCTGGACAGATAAGACTTATACTTCTTTAATAAGCGATTGCCATAGACCGATAAAATATTTATATTTGCATTGCGTAAATATTCGCAACACACTGCGTAAAATGTAAAACAATGTATAAAAGAGCTGAATACCAGATAATTAAGAATCGTCTTGAAGAACCAAGAAAATTCATTCAAGTCGTGATGGGTGCCCGTCAGATAGGGAAATCAACCGTCGTGAAGCAGGTCCTGAAAGATCTGGACTTGCCATATCTGTTTTATTCGGCAGACAATGTTCCGGCATCAAACACTGCTTGGGTTTCAGACTGCTGGGAAGCTGTCCGAAGCCTTAAACGGAGCAACAACTGGGAAACCGCAATCCTTGTAATCGACGAGATTCAGAAAGTTTCGAACTGGAGCGAGGTCGTAAAGAAGGAATGGGACGACGACACTTTCAATGACAGGAACATTAAGGTGTTGCTTCTTGGAAGCAGCCGTGTGCGGCTTGAGAAAGGTCTTTCCGAATCATTGGCAGGACGCTTTGAGGAGATAAGGATGGGCCATTGGAGCTATGTCGAGATGAGGGACTGTTTCGGATGGTCTCTTGACCAGTACATATTTTATGGAGGGTATCCTGGTGCAGCACCTCTGGTTGGTGATGAAGACCGTTTCCAGCAGTATATCCAATCGGCCATAATAGACGCAACGATAAACAAGGACATACTGATGGACACGCCCATCGGAAAACCTGCTCTTCTTCGTCAGACATTTGAACTTGGGGCGGCCTATTCCGGAGAACTTCTGTCTTTGAACAAGATGCTCGGCTCACTCCAGGATGCCGGAAACACATCGACTCTTTCCGGATATCTGAATCTTCTGGCTGAAAGCGGTCTTCTGTGCGGTCTTCAGAAATACAGCATCGATATGGCGAGACGGAGAGCCAGCATTCCGAAACTTCAGGTGTATAACAATGCATTGAAGACGGTGTTCAGCCCGATGCCATTTAATCAAGCTGTCCTCGACAGAAAGTCGTGGGGACGCATATTTGAGTCTGGGGTCGGAGCCTATCTTGTCAGTCAGGCATTTGTCCACCGCTTCGACGTGTTCTATTGGCGCGAGCGCAATGATGAGGTGGATTTCATACTTCGCAAGAAGAATTCATTGGTGGCAATTGAGGTCAAGGGCAATGCTGAGAAACGTACTGAAGGTTTGGATAAGTTCCGTGAGCTTTTCAAGCCGGCATCGTCATTCATTGTCGGCGACGGCGGCATCAAGGCCGAAGAATTCATGTCGACGGACTTGATGAAGTTATTTTGAGCCGATTGAGTCCTCCATTTCGTCAAATGCCAATTTAGCGAAATGCCTTGCATAAACAGAACGGCGGAAAGTTAGATACACTTCCGCCGTTCTGAACTTTTTACTATTTTTGCACTTGTCCTGCGTTCTGCAGGCATCTTGCTTATGCCCCGGGAGCCATACGTTCTTTACTTGTCTTTTTCCTGGGGCTTTTTTTCCCTCCGAGAATCACTTTTTCCTTGACCTGATGATGTCCGATGCGGAGATACGCCATTCTGAGGCGGATATCGGACCATATTTCTTCTCGTATGCTTCAATCACCATATCGAGAGCCACATCTATTACTTCATTGATATTCAGCGAGTTGTCTATAGCAATCTGCCGTACTTTCGCATACTTGCTGCGGTTAACGACAAGTGATGTCGCCATCCGGTCCTTTATGGCGGACTGTCCGCCGTGGCCGAGGTTGAAGCCCCTCCGTCTGGGTTCTGGTGCGGTCTGAGACTCGGAAGGCCTGCTTCCTCCAAGCAAGGCATCCAAGCCTGCGCTGATGTTGTCTTTCGGTTGTCCCATCTTGAATAACTTGATTAACTGATTTATTCTAATTGTCCAAAGTATCTTATTTGCCAGATGCAAGATGATTAAGTTCTTTATCTATTGGATAGTGTCATAAGTCGTCTTGTTTCTTGACTGAAGAACTACAATAACTCAAGTACCTCGCATCTCTTAATCGAGTTGATTATGTTACTGCTGTCCATCGAGACGTGCCAGGATCTCCTTCGCCAGGTTCACGTAATCGGTTGCCCCATTGCTTTCCGGAGCGTATGAGGTAATCTCCGTGCGGTGCATCGGACACTCCGCCAGCTTGACATTCTCTCTTATTCTGGTCCTGAAGACCTTGTCGCCGTATATTCCACGGAGTTTCTCATCGACGGTGACGAAAAGGTTCTTTGTCGGATTGAACATCGTCACGATGACTCCGGTTATGCCGATTCCCGGGTTGAGCCGGGCGGACACCATGGAACAGATCTCCTCAAGTTTCACGAGTCCCTTCAGAGGATAGACCTCCGGGGCGATGGGCACATATACCTCGTCCGCAGCTACAAGCGCGTTCACGGTCACGAGTCCTAGCGACGGCGGGCAGTCCAGAAGGACGAGGTCGTACCTTTCTGATATGTTCATCTTCTCCAGGACATCAGAGAGGATACGTTCCTTCTCGAACTGTCCGCCGATGATGAGATCAAGAGCCGACATGTCAAGGCTTGCAGGAAGGATGTCCAGTCCATCCTTGATCCGTGTCGGCAGGTAGTCCCTGCGGTCCTTGAATACTTCATAGACGGTCGGTCCTTCGACTTCGCTCAGGAACGTGTCGGTAAGGTTGCACTGGGCGTCCAGGTCAACCATCAGCACCCTCACTCCGACCTTCGCGAAGATGCTTCCCAGAGTGGCCACGGTGGTGGTCTTTCCGACCCCTCCCTTGTGGTTGGCCACGGCTATTATTCTTGTCTTGTCCATATAGTTGTTGTCAGTATTTAATTTTCAGTCATTGCCCGAAGGCATCCTTTATTATGTCCTCCGGAGGATTCCGAAGCCGTCTCTCCTCTTCCGCGCTCCTTGTATATATCTGTGAGGTCTCAGGAGAGGAGTGTCCCAGAACTGTCTGCACGTCGAAGATGCTTCCTCCCGCCTCAAGTATGGCCACAGCTGTCGTGTGTCGTAGGCTGTGCGGAGAATACTCCCTCGTGGTGAGTCCGATCCGCCTGAGGCATTCCTTGACTATCTGCTGGATACGCCTGGGCGTCATCCTTCCGTCGCGGTGTCCGTCTCCGTCGGTGACGAATAGCGGCGAACCGGAGAGCACTGCCGCACGGGTGTCCAGGTAGTCCGCTATCGGTCCGTATGACTCCTCCGTCAGGACCACGTAAGAGTCCTTTCCAAGAGAGCCTTTTCTCCAGACATTCAGGACGCGGACTCCCTTGCGTGTGGTGATGTCACAAACGTCGATTCTCGAGACTTCTATCGTTCTGAGCCCGTTGCGCAGCATCAGGTTGACTATCGCGTAGTCCCTTTCCCCACGCTCTTTCGCCGCGTCCAGGAGCCTGCGCCTCTCATCGATGTCAAGGTGCATCTTCACGAAACCTTCCTTCATCTTTCTCGGTCCCTTGACGCCCGAGGCGATGTTAGGATACTGTCCTTTGGAATCGAGCCACCCGAAGAAACGTCTCAGTGACACCGTGTAGGAAGCGATGCTCTTTGCGGAGAAGCCCTTTCTGGCCAGGGCGTCAATATAGGCTACCACGTGAGAGCGCTGAAGCTGCGACGTCCTCAGGTTGGATTCCCTGCACCATTTGAAGAAACGGCGCAGGGTCCATCCGTATGTCCTTCTGCTCGACGGCATCACCTGCTGCTCCTGCAGGAACAGTGTGATTACAGCTTCCAGAGCATCGTCCTCCAGATATGACAAGGAACTGCTTTCGGAGATAATCAGATTACTTCCACTACTTGCCGGAATCAAGTTAGTTTTGTTATTCATCGTTCAACCCCCTTTACAGGTGCAAATATATAAATAATTATCCTAATGTATCGTAATGATTATCTTAATTAACTTAACTATGCGCAATAATCAGTTCAAGTTAACTCAGCCAAGAGCCGACTCCTTCTCATCCGCGAAGGAGTAATACCGGCCTTCTGCGAAAATGATATGGTCGACCAGACTGATGCTGAACGTGTCGAGTGCGGACTTCAACTTGGTGGTCTCCTTGATGTCAGCCGTACTCGGGCTAGGACTTCCGCTCGGATGGTTATGTGCCAGGATCACTCCGGTTGCCCCGGCGATAATCGCCGCCTTCGAGATCCTTGCGGCGTCTATCGGACAGGTCCTGACTGTCCCGGTGGAAATGCGGATGTTTGAAAGTACATTGTTTGCGCTGTTGAGCAGCAGCACCCAGCACTCTTCATGGTCGAGGAACTTCAGATGGGGCGCAAGAACACCTACGGCATCCTTGGAAGACTGTACCGTGGTCGGATTATCCAGTGACGATTCGCAGAACTCCTGGCAGAACTCCCTCAGTGCGGAGACCTTGTAGGATACTTGAGGTTCCATCAGCTCCTCGCTCGACAGCTTGAGCAGTTCCATGACGGAGAAGTCCCTGGAAACTTCAATTCCAAGGACTTTGAGGCTTTCTTTCTTCATGGCATCAGAAGTTTTCAGTATTGAATGACATGAGGGGATATGTGCAGAAGCCGCTTGATGCATGCACGCCGGCATGTGTCGCCAGGCCTTGTCCGACAAGCCACTTGTCAATGCCTTCGATGTTGTTGGTGTCAACAAAAGCCAGGCGGCTGCCGTCCTGCATGGGAGAGCAGAGATTGACGGTCATCACCGCATACTCGTCACCGGACTCGACCTCGTCCATGATGACGGCAAGTGTCCCGTTTGTCCTGTAGGATTCCTTCCTGAGGCTGACCTTGACGCCACGGAAGTCATAGATTTTTCTTTCCATCTTGAAAATACTTTTGAGATTGTTGTGCCCTCCGGAACTTCCGGATTCGCTTGGCAAGGCATTCGGGTGTTCCTGACGGAAAGAACGGTTCGGGAACGACGGAGGAGTTGCCGAGGCCGCACCCGGATAGGGCTTGCCCCCGGCAAGGTCTTTCAAGTGAGGGGAACGCCGTAAATTCGCCAACGCGAAACCGGGAAAGGGACGGCCGGGACACAAAAATCCCCGGCAGGCACTGGACCTGACGGGGAAATGAGAAAAATGTATACGGAACCATCAATCCGTATCTGTCTGTCTTGGTTTTGTCGTCAGGTGATTGGCATGCACGCGAAAAGGGTGGAGCGAATCACACATCAAACAAGATTGTGAGATAAATTGCATTTTCTGGTATGATAATTGATTGAAATAGAGAAAAAAGTATTACCTTTGCGACCAGAAGGTCGCCTACAACCTCTGGTAAAGCGAAGAATCGGACACAATAACAATGAAGACAATAGATCAGATACTCAAAATAAAATCAACCGTCCTCTACATTTTGGAGAAAATGCCAGAAGGCGTTGATTACATACATCTTTTCAAGACGCTCTACTTCGCACAGCAGGAACATCTTGTTCGCTATGGTATGCCTATCATGGACGATTCGTTCATGGCTCTCAAGCATGGACCAGTAGCTGCCTTGACATACAAGGTGCTAAGAGGTGTTGAAGGCAAGGTTGATGTAACGGATGAGTGTCTTCGCAACTTCATGCAGTCAGTTAAGGTGAAGATAGTTGACGGTCATCAGATTGTAACTATTGCCAATAGTGCGACCTGTGATGTTGATGAATTGTCTGTGTCAAACATGAAGGTGCTCGACAAATGGATTGACAAGTGCAAGGATATTGAATCATTTGATCTAAGTGACTTGTCCCATGATGATGCCTGGCAAACAGCGAAGTCAAAGACAGAGTTGACTGGTGAGGACACCAAGATTACCCTTTACGACATGGCAAAGGCAGGTGGAGCAAATGATGCAATGCTCGGAGTAATTCGCGAACGTCAAATCAACAGCCGTGAATTGCAATGGATTTAAGGGAAATGCAAGAAGCCTTTAAGGCTGAACAACGCAAAGTCACGGTAGAACGTCTTGAAGTTGGTGCTCTTATCCTAACAGTTCTCTCTGGTGAGGATGGACTCGTTTTCAAGGATGGTCGCACAGAGAAGCCAAAGCGTTTGATCATTATTGGTGTTGACAAAGACAACGAAGTTTGCTATGGTTCGGTTCTTGTTAATACAGACATGAATCCTCGCGCAAACTATTCAGAAGAATACCTTACTGCTCAATACATGCTGCCACAAGAAAACTATCCTGAGTTCCTGCGTTATGATAGTTATGCCGATTGTGGTGTGCTTTTCGCAATACCTATAGAGAAGTTACTCAACGGTGAGTACTATGGCAAACTTACAGATGATGACAAGATAAACCTCTTTGATATTCTCGAAACAACAGAAACACTTTCAACCAAGCAGAAGAAACGCTTTAGTATAAAAAGAAGATGATGTAGTTACCTCAAACAGCTCCATGTGCAACAGCTGAGACAACCTCCGCGAATCACAAGATCGGAAGAGTCTACCATCTCAATTCGACTTGATATTCAGGCATGAGATTCTTCCAATTGCTCAGGTCAATGAATAATTAAGATAATAGATAACCTTGTCATTAAATGACACTTTATTCGATTAGTTTTTGGATGCGTAAAGAACAGTTTCTTTTATAATCGAAAACTCCGTCATTAAATGACATAAAATTCGATTCATTCAAGAAGATCATCGTTATCGGAGAAGAAAGTCCGGTTATAAGGGATGAATCCGGCATCACAACCATAAGCATTTATGATTTTCTGCTGAAAGACAATTCATTGGAATTATAAACCTTCTAGTAGCTCAGGCCAACTTAAACCGACAGCTTGCGGCTAATAAGAAGATCTATTTGTCATAGGACGACGTGGAATTACGCATCAAATTCGTCATCCATCGGCAGAATAGCCTCCGGTGCGGCATCCTCTACGATCCCGTCAGCAGGCCCAGTGCATTGTTCCTCATCTTCGTCATGAACCTGCGGTTGGCCGGCATCCGTCGAGACTTCTGCCGCCTCACTCTCCAGTCCGATTCCATGTGATTGGAGTATCATTGATATGTCGTCCTTTATCCTGTGGTAGTTATCCTCGATAACGGAATCAATATGCATACGGATATATGTCTCTGTATATTGGGATAGAAATGTCGCCTTGTCTTCGTCCGATACACTTTCCAGTTCCTGTTTTATGTCGCTTTCATCGATGGCATCATTGATTCCTCTGCTATTTAACCTGCCGACGGCAAGCTGGCGGAGGGCCGCATCTCTCATGTCTCCTTCCATGATGGCACGTGTGAGCTCCTCTTCTCCGAACGAGGTCATGCGTGGCAGCGGCCTGCTGGCCTCCTTTCTCGCCTTCATGGCCTCCATGTCCACCACGATTTCCCCGCAGAACAGCTTCAGTTCTATCTTTGCTGTGAAGTCATCCGCCACCTTTCCGAAGAATGTTCCCTGGGACAATGTCTCTATCTTGTTCACAGGCATCAGTTCCTCCTCCGAAAAGGAGAGCTGGATACTCTCGTTATCATCCGACAGGGTCTGGCTCTGGCGCTCGCGGAATTCACGTCCGAACATCTTGGACATCTCGTTGGCAGTACTTCCGTTGACCTGGCCGGAGATAATGTTGCCGACTGCATTGAAGATGACGTTGGCGTATTTCTCACCATAGTCCTTCACGAACTGAGTCTTGTCCTGCCCTCCGAGAACCACGGCCACCAGATTACTTCGGGCGGTCGTGATAACTCCTTCAATACCTTTGATGAGCACCGTCGGGGCCTCGTCCAGAAGAATGGCACTCTTCAGTTTGCCCGGATGATTGACCAGTTTGAAGAGCCTTGAGAAGAAGAGCGCAAGTGCCGCTCCGTATGTCGCTTGATTATCTGGATCATTGCCGACGCATACAATCTTTGGCTCGTCCTGGTTATTGATATCCAGTTTGAAATCGTCCCCGGAGAGGACCCAGTAGAGGGACGGCGTGGACATTCCCGCGACGGGAACCGTGGCAGAACTGGTCTGTCCGGCGAGTTGCTCGTTGGCCTTCTTCTGCAGCGCCTCCTTGAAGGACGCCACCTTAGTCTGAAGCTCGGGATACTGCGATATGAGTTCGATGACATGCTTCGCCGGATGGCACATCAATTCGACAAGATGCGGAAACGAACAGTATCTGCCCTTCTCATATACCCAGAGGAAGGAAGTACAGCAGTCGATGTAGAGCTGCGCAGACTGCGTGAAGAAGTCCTTCTTGTCGGTTTCCACAAGGTTCTTCATTATCACGTCGGCAATCTCCGTGCAGTCTGTGAGGCTCGTTATATACTGGGGATTCAGAGGATTGCAGCGCAAAGAATACCTGGGGTCCTTGAAATTGACCACACAGAACATCGGACGCTTCTGCCCGAGTCTATCATAATACTCGATATTCTGCAAAAGCATATTATAGACATCAAACGTGAGCGAAGGGTACTTGTAGTCATACACGAACATGGTATATCCCTTGCGTATCATCTGCTCCATGAAAGGCAGATACACCGAGAAGGACTTTCCCGAGCCTGGAGTCCCGAGGACCATCGTGCCGCGGAAGGGATTGACGACATTGATCCATCCCGTATGCTGCTTGCCCTTGTACTGGTAGCGCGTCTGGAGGTTGACGGAGAATTCCGTGTCGATCTTCTTTTCGCACTGCAGGAACGTCTCCTTGAAGTCGTTGCGCTTCTTGATGAACCCGGTCAACTTGTACAGGGAGAGTGATGCGCCGAGAATGACCGTCAAGTACCAGACTGCCGAGGCCGCCGTATAGACGGCCGGATTGGCGAACGGAAAGAAATACAGGAAGACTCCCGAAACGACGACAATCGAGATCCGCCACCACGGTAGGCTGTTTCTCCTGCCGTGACGCGTCATCACGGTAAGCAGGCTGAGCATCAGCGCCAGTCCCTTCGTGTACAGCGGCGAGGCAAAGTATCCTGCCCTGCGCATCTTCAGGAACATCTTCACGACTATGGGATGCGTCATGCCCATTGAGTCCCATAGCGGATACGCATAGTAGTATATGTTCACCGCAAGGACGAAAATGCCCATCACGATGAATGTGGAATACGCCTTCTCGTATTCGGGTCTTATGGCCATGGTTCAATTGTAGAGTTTGTTCCTGTCAATTTCACTTCTCCCGCCTTTGGACAGTTCCGCCTCCATGTGCCTGTGGATCTCCCGGCAGAGCGTGGCGAACTCCCGGAGCGATTCCTCCCTTTCCTGATCGCTCATGTCGGCGAAATACTTCAGCATGGCCGAGTATGCGACGTCGCAGAGGTCGGCATCCGTCTCAAGCATGAGGACGAGCAGACCGATCCTGTCCGCGTCATACCTGACCTTGAAGGTGTCCGGCGTTCCGGTCTTGCACAAGGTCAGGTCCATCCGAATTTCACTCTCGCTGCTCTTCAGCCAGAGTTCGACCTGATCCATGAGGGCTTTGGTCTTTTCCATGTCAATCTTCATATCATTCTCCTTTTGTTTCTTCTCTTCCTCTTGTTGTCGGACTCATCAGGGTCTCTTCCCATGCTGCCGCATTCTCCGCTGAGGACAGCGTCAAACAGCACCGACAGCGCCTTCTGGCGCGGCAGACGGATTGATGGCAGGCGGCTCCCTGTACGGCAGCCGCTTCAAGTAATACATTTTTTCTCATATGTATTATTAGATTGATTGGTTATCGGGATGGACACCGCGTCCTTCCCTTCACTGGCGCAGTTGCCGCCGGAGAAACGTTCCCAAAGAACCGATTACAATGAATACTGTCATCTCTTGTATATTATTTATCCCTCTTGCAAAGGTATGCCCTCAATAATGGTACGGATTTCCACTCCGTTTGACCACAATGGGGCTGCTGTCATTCAGACTTCAAAAACATGGAGCCACCTGAAGAGGAAAGTTAGTTCTCTAGCGGTGTGTTTTGATTGATGCGAATATCATTGATAAAGAATACTTACTCGCGACTATTGAAGGCATTGGAGGATTTCCGGATATGGATATACTATTATTGGTAGGGCTCTCCTTAGGCTATAATGAATAAAAATGGCGGACAGATTCACGCCATCACGGATTCTGTCCACGATAATAATCATGGTTTCTATGAATAATGTCTTGCCCATCCTCCTTCATCACGACTCAATTCTAATTCTTCATCCGCCGAATAGCGGAAAAGGCTGCAAAGATAGTTCACTACCTCCGTTGTTCACACAAACAATTGAAACAAAAAAAATGTGATGTCTCCACGATATAATATATCCTATCCCGTTTTAAGGCTCCTGATACGTTCCAGATATCCTGACTTTTTTAGGAATGCAATCTCGCGTTTGATTGTACCATCTGATAATCCCGTCTTTTCGCATATCCTTTCTCTACTCAGACTTTTGTCCTCAGCAAACATTTGCAAAATCAGCTCCTGTCTTTCGGTCAATTTTATTGGGCCATTTATTGAGTCAGGTTGAACATGTAGGGTTAATTAGAAACCACCCCGAACTTCGACTTAATTCGGCATATTGTTTGCAAATTACAATACAACGTATTATATTTGTCAACACATATTAAGATCTACAACTATGGCACAGGCAACATTATCAATGAGAGTTGATGATACTCTCAAGAAAAATTTCGATAGCATCTGCGATGATTTCGGTTTCACCAGCACAGCAGCAATCACTGTATTCATGAAGACCGTTGTACGTGAAAGACGCATTCCGTTTGAGATCAAGGCATCAACCAAAGAACAGATCAACAAGGACGCTTGGGTCGCTTTCCTCGAGATGAGAGCAGCAGCTGCCGAGGCAGGAATCCAGGACATGTCACTTGAAGAGATAAACGCCGAGATTCAGGAGGTGCGCAATGGAAGATAAATTCTACGCCGTTATTGACACGAACGTCATTGTATCGGCGGTCATTTCAAAGAGTCTGGAGTCCAATCCGGCAAAGATTATCCGCGCCATCGTACAGGACCGCATTGTTCCCCTGTTCAACGATGAAATTCTGGACGGATACCGCGAAGTATTGTCAAGACCCAAGTTCCACCTTACGCAAGCGCAGATTGAGACAGTACTCAAGGCAGTCGTCACTGATGGACTTAACCTCGACAGGACATCAGCTGAAGGCGTCGATTTCCCAGATCCTAAAGACATCGTATTCTACGAAGTGGCTCTTTCCAAAGAAGACTCCTACCTCGTGACAGGAAATATCAAGCACTTCCCCGTCAAGCCATTCGCCGTAACTCCGACAGAAATGGTCAAGATGATGGAGTTATAATGTACCCCTTTCTTTGGACAGTTGTAAGTTCCTCTTAAGTCAATTCCTTGTGTAATGCATAGCCTTCCGAATAGGTGGTACTCTGCGTCTTGGATGTTGATACTAAGTTAGTGATTATTTCTAATTTTGCTATAACTTTCTTCCCTATGCAGCCATCGCATAGACATGCGCCGGGATTTGTGCCCAATTCTTTGGTCGGTGCTGATAATTTCCGGTGCGCCATGTTCCTTAATCGCCCGCTACAGAACCTCAATAGCATGGAAACATCAAGTGTATGGTTGCCGGCGACGGTGGTTGCCCGTCCGCCCAGGTGACTAGCAATTAGTTCCCTGTGCATCCGTCGCCGACCAGCCACGAAACGGGGAAACTATACCAAATGACATATCCAGCCAGGGACGTGAGGGTGCGTCCAAGCACAGGGTTATCGGCATACATCACAATGCTACTATTGTATGTCAGACAACCTGGCGGATGATTTTGTTACATTCATTAGATGTAACGCATTAATTGTCAGAAGATTGTGATAAATATAACTCATCAGGATTCCTGCCAGGTTGTATAATTTTTCATAGGACCTGGCGGCTATTGTTTACTTCAATGCGCTGATAATCAGCACTATCGTTCTTTTGTTACCCGCCAGGTTGTCTGAAATTTCCGCAACGATGCATCTGAACGCATCAATATCGTGAAGCGTTGAAAAACCTCTGTGGCAGAGGAAGCGAAAGGGTGGACATACACAGGTTTTCCCCCCTGACCCGTTTTTATCGCTTGAAATATCACGCATAAAGAAAGGCGCCGCCTCGATTCACATCGTGACGCCGCCGCCCGTACGTACAGGCTTGCCGTTAGAACTTAAAAACTGATATAAATAAGCATCCTTCTGCTATCCCTCCGGCATATCCTCTTCCCGACTCCTCTTTGCGAGTGGCTTCAGGTTGCCGATTATCGGAGTATACTGCTTGACGCTGTCCTGGGTCAGCCCCATCTCCTCACGCTTCTTCCTGCCGACCGAGAGCTTGACGAAATGCGTGTTGCCGTATCTGTTGTCGGGCACCTCGCGCACCTCGATGTCCATGTAGATGTGTCCGCCCTTCTCCTTCGAGCCTACGAATATTGAAGGATTCCCCGACACGGGAATGACGACGGTCTGGTTCCCGCCCGCCGTCGTCTCAAGACGCGCTCCGTTGAGCGCCGAGAGGTCGATATTGCCGACCAGTGACTGGTTGTTTGCCATGTTCTTGTGGTTTTATGTTGGTATTGTATCTTGCCCGACCTGCCGGAGCGGTTAGTCCGTCAGGTCACGGCAAATATAAGAATAAATACTTTAAGATTATTATTTGAATACTATTTAATTAGGAATTTTCTACTTCCGCTCACTTTCGAAGAGAATCTGGCGTATATCTCAGGCTCATCCTTCTCCAGGGATTTCCTGTCGAGGGTGACCGTCGTCTCAGGCTTGCCGTACTTCATCCACTTCTCGGGGAACTCCTTCTGGAAGGCCTTCTCGTCGAACACCTCCTTGAGGCTGCTCTTCCATGTGGCCAGAGTCCTTACCTCTCCGGTGTCGGTGTCCGTATAGGATAGGGCCTCCGCCTCTCCAGTCGCCATCTTCAGTGCATCTGTAAGATTGGCTTCCCGTTCTTCGAGTCCCTTGAGTTCCGCCCGGCATTCCTTGAGTGACTTCCATAACCCATATGTAGCCGTGTCTGCATCCGCCGCAAGCCCTTTCCTAGACTTGGGATAGCGCCTCAGCGTATCAGCGGCATTGGTGTCGGCCGGAGGGATGTCCTTGCCTATGTTCCCGTTCCAGAAGCGGTCGATCCTCTCGATGAGCGCGTCGAAGAACGGCCGGTTGAACGGGACTTCCGCATAGTCGAAATGCAGCGTCGGGGAGCCCGTGATCCAGCAGAGCGTGCCGGCGTCGGCTCCCAGGATGCCCATCTGATACTGTATCTGGCAGTACCAGTAGTCGGGCAGGTCATCCTTGTCGACAGTCTTTGACGTGGACTTTATCTCAAGCACCCTCGCGTTTGCCACTGTCTGCTCCGATGCCGGAGTCCCTTTCGGCCAGTAGAGGCGGTCGGGGCTCACGCGGAGATAGTCCCTTTCAGTATCCACCGCCATCCAGTCTCCCTCGGACGTGATGTCGACGATCGAGCCTGTCTTTCCGGAGAACCATTCAGCCACGGCCGGCTCAAGTATATGGCCGTTGAACATGGCGTCGCTCTCCTTGACGGGTTCGGCCCGTCCCGTCTTCAGCAGGTACAGCCCGTACGGTGTCTGGAACGGGCTCGCGCCCATTATTGTTCCGGCGTCGGACGACCCGATGCCCTTCTTTCTCTCTTCGAGCCACTCCTCGTGGGTGGCCGGTCTTATGACTCTGTAACTCATGTCTGTTTTCAGTTTAACTTGTCCTTGATCTCCTTGTAGTCCGCGAACCTGACACGCTCGCTGAACCTCTTTCCGTTGTGCCAGAAGTCCTGCCACAGGTCGTCCGAATCCTCTCCGTCCCCGTTGACGCGGACCGTGATTTCCGGATACGCCCTCGACAGCCGCTCCATGTCCTCCTCGTAGTCATACCATTTTGCATAGACGGACTCGTACAGCGACAGGTCGTCGCATGAGAGAATCCCGTCGATCTCCCTTGTCATGCTCCGGTACTGTTCTTCCGGTCCTTCCTCGAGGGTGAATACGTATTGCGTGTAATATCCCATGTCATCTGTAGTTTTAGAACCACTCTATCCTTATGAAGCCGTTTGACTTGTCCGAGGAATCCAGCCATTCCCTGAATACGGAAATGAGGTCCTCCCTTGTGTATCCGGCGTCGAGGACGGCTTCCGTCTCTTCCGGTGCTTCTCCGTTCTCCAGCGAGGCCACCAGCGACCCAAGCCCTTCGCGGCTCAGCTCCATCACGGTCTCCTCTGCGTCGCAGTATTCCACGAGGCTCTTCCTGCCGCCGTCTCCGTCCGGATATTCATAATTCTCAAGCAGACGGTTGACCGCGTCGCAGGCGCCGGCCGAAAAGCATCCTGCACCGTACTGTACCCGGTATGTCGTGCATACATGTACCCTGTAACCCATATGTGATTTGACTTGCGGGCCGCCGCGGGAGCGGCCCAGTTGATAACCTAACAGTCCCTGAACACTGCGAAGCCGATGCGGTTGCCGTCATCATCAAGGCTATTGTTGTACATGTCAACCAAGTCGCGGAACTCCTGCGAGCGGAAGAACGCCGCGTCGGCACCGGCAGGAAGGTCAATGTATTCTCCGGCATGTTCCCGCATCTGCGGGATCTCGTCTTCGGAGTAAAGGCACCCGTCAAGGACGAATGCCGGCAGGTCGGTGAACCCTTCCGGATTGCACGTGTCGTGGAAGTTGCCGAACTCGTCGGTGGATGACCAGGCGAACTCGATTGACGGGAACTTGTCCCTGACGAACTCCTCAATGTCGTCCGACTTGCCCCACGCAGAGACGGTGGAGAACCTCAGCCTTCCGTCAGCATCGACGGAGAACTCATCCTTCTCGTCAACGTCCGGCCCGCAGAAGCAGGCTACGGCATGGAAGTTCGGGTCGAATGTCCCTCGGCAGTAGATCGGGCTTTCGTCAATCTCCTCCCTCGTCATTCCGAAGGCGGCCAGGAGGTTTCCCATCCAGTAGCGTCCGAAGCCGAAGGGGCTTCCCTTCAGGAGGTCGGGCATCGTGTTGAGTGTCCGGGCGAACTCCTGGAGTTCGTCCATGTCGCCGGTGGCGATGTAGTTTGTGCAGGCCCAGTTTGGCATAATCTCTATTGTTTAGTTGTTTGACGTTTGTCTTCCGGAGAGTTTCATCAGTTCGTTGAAATTCTCATCCGTGATGTTCCACTGCTTGCGGATGGCGCTCTTGAGTGTCCACGAAGGCTTGTCCTTCGGTTTCTTGGCAGCCCAACTTATGAAGGCGTTCCACCTCGGATGCTGAGGACTTAATTCAGGCAATCCTTTCGGCTGCTCCGGCAATGTAGGCGCACAGACAGGTGCAGTCGTTTCCTTCTCGGACGGGATTGCCACTGTTGACGTCTGACTCGCGTACTTACTATCGTTACGACCACGATAGATATCCGCTCCGAAGCCGAGTGCCTTGCAGGCCACTCCCAAAGCATCCGGCATCCGTATAAGCTTTCTTATAAGCCTCGTCATCAACGAAGAGTCCTTCGGCCGTCCTTAGTACCAGACGGTTACCACCGGTTCCGCGTATCGGCTTACTCCATTTGCCGGTCTTTGAGTCCTTGATGTAAAGATTGAGGTCCGTGAATACGCAGATTTCTCCGTTCTGAAGGGCCACCTGTTCCTGACGGGTAACTTCCGTGAACCATCCTTCGCCACAGATTCCGAAGAGTCTTGTGAGCTGCTCGATTCTCCAGATAGGATCAATCTCCGTCAGTTTCTTTCCCCAAGGCGACTCGAACGGCTTCTGCGCGTCTTCCGGGACGCTCTGCACCTGCTTGAAGATATGCAGGTTGTCCGCATTTTTCAGTTCCATATTGCAGTTGATTTAAAGTTGTACTTTCTCTGCCTCAGGCATTGTTTTTCCTTTCCCTTGACGGGCTGCCTGTGATGCTTTGGAAGGACACGGACGGAAGGGAAAGGCAAGGGCGGGCCACGGAAACCGATGCCTGAAAGGTGTCTGTTTCCCAGAACGAAGGAATTGTCCCTTGCCGCCGGACGGACGCGTACAAACTTTGCAGAACAGGTGGACTGACAAGGGAACAAGGACAAAAAATCCTCTTAATCGACAAAATTACCCTAAAAAAGGCCTCTTAATCGACAAAATTGCTTATTTTTGTTATCAACAACATTGTTATTGGAAAAATTTACGGAACATGATCAATATTCACGAGATAATCATGGCGACTTCCGATAAAACGGAGACAGCAAAGAAGACCAATTTGATAAAGAATGGCAAACTTAGAAAAATAGCGCCTAAGGTTTATACTACAAATATGGATGAAGATCCTAAAATACTAGTGAAAAGGAATCTATTCTATATACTTGGTCAATTGTATCCAAATGCGGTGATAAGCCATAGATCAGCATTCGAGTTCAAACCCACAGAAAATGGAGATATCTATTTGACATATAAATACTCTAAGATTGTTTCTTTGCCTGGGATTAAGGTTCATCTGATTGAAGGACCTGCCGGAACCGAATATGACAGACCTTTCATTGGAAATCTGTTTGTGGCAAGCAATGAAAGACGCATTCTTGAGAATCTCCAAAAAGGTCGTGCCAGAAATGGCAGTGATTCAAAGTGCCTACCTCGTGAGATCATTGAAAACAGCCTTGAAAAGATGCTTCAAGTAAATGGCGAAGCCGGAATCAATGAGTTCAGAGACAAGGCGCGATCTACATCGATACTGCTGGGAATGACGGAAGAGTTCGAAACCTTGAATGGAATAATCGGCGCCTTGCTTTCCACTAAGCCATCTGCTATTCTCACGTCAGACAACGCAATAGCCCGTGCGGCTGGGCTTCCTTACGATGGTGACAGGGTGAAGTTGTTCGAAGTCCTGTTTGAAGCTTTACACAATGAGATATTCCCGATTATTGATGAACCGAATCAGACAAATTCTGAATTCAGAAACTTCGCTTTCTTCGAAAGTTATTTCTCCAACTATATTGAGGGCACTGAATTCGAAATCGAGGAAGCCAGAGCAATAATTGATACAGGGCAGCCAATGCCGGCAAGAAATGCAGATTCTCATGACGTGTTGGGCACATTTCAGATTGTATCTAGCCGACGTGAAATGCAACGTACCCCACGCTCTGCAGAGGAATTAATAGAGATACTGCAGGAAAGACATCGAATCATGATGGCCGCTAGGCCTGATCGTGATCCAGGAATGTTCAAGATGAAGAACAATCATGCTGGAGATACGCATTTCGTGGACTATGGACTAGTGCGTGGCACCCTGACGAAAGGATATGAATATTACCGGACTCTTGAATCTCCTTTCTCAAGAGCTCTTTTCATGCTCTTTATGGTAAGTGAAGTTCATCCTTTCAATGATGGTAACGGACGCATATCGCGCATCATGATGAATGCTGAGATGGTCAGTGCTGATCAGTCTAAGATTATCATACCTACCGTATTCCGCGAAGACTATCTTAACTCTTTAAGACGGCTGACAAGACGCAGTGACCCGTCCGTGTTTATCAGAGCCATGTCCAGAGCACGCGAGTTCAGCGCTAATCTTATAGGTGATAATTTCATCGCAACAAAGACTTATCTTGAGGAATGCAACGCATTTAAGGAAGGTGAAGACTATATACTTCGATTTTAGCCTTAATCGACAAAATTACCCTAAAAAAGGTCTCTTATCCGACAAAATTACTCATTTTTGTTGTCAACAACATTGTTATTGAAAAAATCAAGGAGTACATTTTTTAGTTTACACCACATGGCCCCTATCCAGCCCGACAAGTGTATCAACCCTGAAGCAGCGCCAGTCACGGCGCTCAAGGTCGAAATACGAGAAGGTCCCATTAAACGCAGGCTTGCGCTTTGACGGGCTGCCTGTGATGCTTTGTAAGGACACGGACGGAAGAGAAAGGCAAGGGCGGTCCAGGGAAACCGATGCCCGCAGGGTGTCTGTTTCCAGGAACGAAGGAACTGTCCCTTGACGCCGGACGGACGCATCCAAACTTTGCAGAACAGGTGGACTGACAAGGGGTGTGGAAATAGTATTTTTTCTACAGACGTTTTTCGAGGGGTTAATTCCTTTATGGATTTCGATTTTATTATATATCAATAATTTACGCTTGTTTTTAATATTATTACTGTATTTTTGTGTTAATATTAAAATAACTAATACCAATGAAACAATTACTGGACGAACGCAGAGTTGCCGAATACGAGGACTCAATCCAAGAGTTCAAAGAAAAAATCAAAGGCATAAATCTTAAGGGAATACCGGAACCTCATTTGCCTGTATTTGGGCGAACGTATGATAAAAGTAAATACAAGTTTGTCTTTTGCGGAATGGAGACTTTTGGGTGGGGCCAAATAGAAGACTTTGTGGAGCGTACTCCTTATGATTCTGTCTTTGCGTCAGATTACACTATCAACGATTTTGAATATCTCGGTTATCCCAAAAACTATCATGCGACATTTTGGGGGTTTATTCTGAAGTTTTTGTCAAAATTCTATGATATACCTTTCGAGAATCTGATCAATAAAAGCAACCCTGATATCCTCCAGTCATTCATATGGATGAATGCAAACTCTATTGAACGATATAGTGTTACAGCAGAAAAGGAAAACGCCGATCCCGATAGTTGGACGATCGTCAAAGAGGCAAGCAAGGCATTTGATGATCTTAATCATGTATTAAGAATCGCAAATCCCAAAGTGGTTTTCATTCTATCTTCCAATACTAAGAGAGAGTACTATTTGAATTTGCAGGATTATGGCCTCAATGTAGAAAACGCTCAGGATTATCTCAAATTAACAAATACAGACTTGAACTACCAATATTTTTATAGGAGGGACACTGGAACTCACATTTTTCATCTGTACCATCCTACATACATAGGCTTGCATTCTGGCAGGAGTATTGATGACTATATCGAAAGCATTATAACCGACATCAAGAATTACAACGTGTGGAATGAACTACCAAATAAAGAAAACACCGACGATTATTTCAAAGAAGAAACATCATATTGCAAAAACAGCATGGACTACAAACGGAAATTTGTTGCCGAGTTGGCCAAAACCCTTGTCCTAAATGACTGTGTAATGTCCGGCCAAGAATTGCAAAGAATATTTAATCGCAACGGCATCTTTACTACATACGGCTGCGAATACTCAGATAATGGAGGTCGGGGCATTCATGGAACAATCGCCAGTATCTGGAAGTATTATCATGATATGAACGATTATCAGACTGCATATTTTATCGCCAGAGCATTTGTAAAACAAGATGGAAGTTATGCTTATTAAACCTCATGTGGTCATCTAAGTTCATTAACGTCCAAAATAGTTTTCTCTCATTGTCCACCCCATTTATGTCAAGAGGGTGGGAAATCCTTATTGGATAGACTGGAGAATAATTTCCGGATTCGCATTTTCTAGTCTACACTACATAGTCCCTGTCCAGTCCAACAAGGGTATCAACCCTGAAGCAGCGCCAGTCCCGGCGCTCAAGGTCGAAATACGAGAAGGTCCCATTAAACGCAGGCTTGCGTTTTGACGGGGCTTTCTCTTTATTCTCATGACGTTCAATAATGTCCGATGCTCTCGTGCCGTATGCGTCACGATGTTCTCCATTAACTTTAGTGAATACGAAGTGACACATTCCATCTATCATTATGTTTTTCATTTCTTCAATGTCGGAATAGATTTCAGCTGCCGCCTGTAGAGGCTTGCTGTCAGCGAGATATTTAGCAATCTTATTCAGTTCTTCATCGTTATCCTTTGTGTATCTATAGCTTAATCTTTTCATTTCCATTGTCTTTTTGAGTTGTCCATAATCGCTTTCTTGATCATCTTCCCCAGTTCCGGAGCCAGTCTTGACATGTCCGTCATGCTGACATGGTGGTCATACATCGCCGAAGGGTCGTACTCGAAGTCGATGCCGATGCTCACGACGGAGAATCCGTCTCTGGAGAGTTCCTTCACCGCCTTCCTGACGTTCTCGGCAGGCTCGCATGGGGCGCCGTCTGAGACCACGAAGAAGAGGCACTTTTCCCGTGTCCGAGCCCTTACACGTGACGCGGCCTCACGGATGGCCTTCGAGTCAATGTTGCTCCAGTCCGCATCAATGCTGCCGAGGACATGCTTGTCTTTCGGTGCCTTGCCTTCCCTGTAGGCGTTAAGCTTGACGAACTGGCCGTTTTCCGTCGTGTGGCCGTAGATATACAGGTCCACGTTCCTTATGCCGGATATGGCCTCGTTCAGGAGCACTGCCGTATCCCTTGCAGCCTCGATTTTCTCTCCCTCCATCGAGCCGCTCTCGTCCACGAGGACGCAAACGGCCATCCGGTCAGCCCTAACCGTCCGCTCCTGACGGTAGATGTTCTCGACGCCCTGGACCGCCTCGGCTAGCTTGCAGGTGTCCAGATGCCCGCTCCGCAGCCCGCGCAGGTCAAGGCTCCTGTCAGTACCGTTGCCTCTCAATGCGGTGGCCATCGCAGGGACGAACCGTCGGACTCTTGACAATGACTCTTCATAACGGGACCTGTCTGCATCCGGACGGTGTATGTTAACCCTGTCCGTCAATCCCATTTCAATTTCTCCTTCCAGGGCACGGCCGAGTCTATTTCCGTCTTTCATTATCTCCGTCGACATGCGATGGTCGTCCAGCCTTGAAGGTGCCTTGCCGTCTGAAGGAACTTGTATGACATCCTTCTCAAGCGATTCAAGGACCTTCTCCAATGCCTTCTCCACTTCAGAATCCAAAGAACTGCCAGCCTTTCCGCCCTGTTGCGGATTGTTCTCAGACTTGTTTTCCTTCTCGAAGAAAGCCTTTATCAGTTCGTATATGCGTTCGGCTGCATCCAGCACGTCCCGGCAGGACTTCGGAAACGGAAGTATCACCTCCCGGACATCGTAAAGGGTGTCGGCGAACTCACGGGCGTCGTCCATGTCAAGCGCCTCGGGATAGCGCACCATAGCCAGTATGGAGTTCATGAGCCTGACCGGACGGCTGAGTCCGATGCTTCCGGAACGGCCTCGCATCCTGGCAGAATGCCTGTCAAAGTAGTAGTATTTGGCGCATCCGAGGAAATCTGCCAGTCCGGGACGATGTTCTCCGGTGAGCATCTCTATGCGCTCGTCCTCGATGATGTTGAAGAGGTCAGCCACCACACGGTTTCCGGACCGGGACATCATGTTGAAGTCCGTATAAAGCAGATGACTGCCTTCATGGACGGCAAGCCCCGTGAAGATGTCTATCTTCTGTGCGGCTGACAAGTCCGGATTGTCGAACATGTCGGTAGCGACGCTCACGACGCGGCCGTCAGTGCATGAGACATTGGGAGTAAGCGCGATCCTGACCCTGAACGGAGTGTTCATCGCAACGATCATATCCCTTGCGTGACCGTATGCCATCCTGTGAAGGTCTGCGCTGTCCTTAGGTGAAAGCATCGCGGCGGAGTATACCGCACCTGACGCAGATGTGTCCTCCTGTCCGAGCCTTCCGTTTGTCCTGACACTGGTAAAATACCGGCCGGTCCTCTGGAGGATGTCCTTCTCCAGAACTTCGATTTTCTGTTCGGTTGTCATACCTGCTCCTCCTCATCTGTCTCTTCGCGGTTCACGTCGTGGAAATCCCTCGCAAGTTCAATGGTGTCCCTGATGATCTGGGCACCAAGAATCAATATGCAGCCTCCGAAGAAGAAGGCATAGAGTGCCCAGTAGACGATGTCTGATAAAAGTTCCATAATAGATAAAAGATTATTGGGCTTCCCTTGTCGGGGAATCCTGACGCTGCCGCATGGACGGGACAGAGGCAAGGGTGGCGTCGGAACTGATGCGCCAGTGTCCGTTCCGACGCATGAAAGGCGAAGCCGGCCCTTGCGGACAGGGACCGGCCATAGCTTTGCGGAAAGGATTACCGATATGGGAAGGGACGTGTAGCCCTTCCCGAAGGCTCATGTTTTCCGGAATTCATCCGTCCCGGGAATCAGCGCCAGTCCGCCCCATGTCCCGTGGATCTGTCCAAGGGAGTCGATGGACTCAACGACTCCAGTCCTTCCGTCATAGCTTTTCGCCTGGAGGTCCTTGCCTCCGTCGTCATCCATCCTGACAATGAGGATGGTGTCTCCTATATCTATCTTATCCATAACAAGTTCATTTGCAGGTTGTCGCATCAATTGCATTTCAACGCCTCAGCTATTGAAATGAGCGTAGGCAGCTGAAGCCCGTAGAACCCTTCGTCAATGACGAACCAGCCGGGAATGTATGATTCCTTTGCCAGGTATTCCATGGCCTCGTCCCTTGAATAGTCGTTCATGTCGCCGTCGCAGGTCATGAACACGTACAGGTCGCCGTCAATGACCTCAAGCCGTCTGACCTCCATCTCCTGTATCGAGTCGCTGCATGGATTGAACATATATCCGAAGACCTTGTCGTACAGGTCGAGAGTCCATCCGCCCATGGTGAGGCGGATGATCTCATTCCTCAGAAGGACGGTGTCCTTCCTGATTGAATCGAGCGCCCTCATAACACTTCAAGGCTGTCAGCCACAATTTCGGTCTCATTCCTCTCGGCGTTGTTGATGTCCACGAATCTGCGGCATCTGATGCGTCCCGTCAGATGGACCGCCGTTCCTTTCGCAATCCTGTCAAGGCCGCTGACGTGCCCGCCCTCAAATGCGATGCAGTTGTGCCAGGTGGTCTCGATGACAGGCATCCCGTCGGACGCCCTGTAGACGTAATTGGTAGCAAGGGAGAAGCGGACGATCCGTCCTTCTCCAGTTTCGTTAATCCGTGCGGTGCCGACTACTCCCCGGAGCTCGACACGGTTAATGCATTTAGATTTCATAACATAATAGATTACGCATCCAACAGCAGATGCTTACGATGCTTTAAAAGAGCATTGCTAGCGAGTGAAAAAGAAATATGCTGAAATTGATGCACGCAGTGTGTGCCATTTCAGCATATTAGGTTTTGTTGAACCGGTCTTTTGAACGAGAAGATATGCTCTACCTTTGCAGAGTGAGCGAAGAATGTTGGAGCCGAACCGTTTTTCTTAGATCAGTCGCCTTTTCTTTAATTGCAAGTCTTTTCCGGCGTATTTGACGATATCATTACCGAGAAGGTACGCCTCAGTGCTATACTTCGCAGGGCTGTCTCCATTCCTCGTGAAATTGGCCTTAGAGTTTCGGATGGCGTCCTCGATATAAATAGGCATTAGCCCGCTGTCAAATCCGCCTGAGATCTTGCTGTTAACATATTCCTTGAACGAGGTGTAAGATGAGACATCCTCATCATTTGGCTTGGTCCCGTAGATATGATAATATAGCCATATCTCGAAGGAAGGATTACTTTGCGCAACATTCCAAGCGATGTAATTCTTTCCGGTATTCTTTTCTGCACAGAATGTACGCAGACGTTTAATCAGGCCTTGTTCTTCCCATTCGTCAGTATCAACTACAAACCAGATGATATCCTTTTGATCGTAATCAAGGGTGTAAACCGGTGTCTCTCGTTCAAACAATTCTTCAGCACGCATCATCAGATTATTTGGAGAAGACCTATGATTGTACGGTGTGATAGCGATAACTTCAAGATTGGAAGACAACCCACTGAAGAAATCGAAATAATTCTTTTCTCGGTCATCACCCTCGCAGAACACATAAATTTTCTGCGCATCCTTGGAAGGCAAAGCCTTCTCATATATTCTTCTTCGCTGAATCATCGCACCTACCAGTTTAGGTCTTTCAAATTGGAGAGGAAAGGTATTCCGCCGTAGCGGCCATTTAAATATCCGTGTTCGATATTGGCAGTCTTGTGGATATTAAAATCGCTCAGAGGGTATATCTGCGTTGCCTGACTGCTATCCTTCTGAGTAAGCCATATCTCATCTGCCCTCAATATCTTCTGATCAAGGAGGCATGACTCATGCGTCGTGAATATCAATTGTCCCCGACAGGACTCCTTTTCAGAAATCTTGGATATGATTACCTTAATCATTACAGGATGTACACTCCTCTCAATCTCGTCAATGAAATATGTCTTATCCTCGATGAAGATGCTGTAAATGAACGGAATGTAATCAATAATCCTTATTGTTCCGTCAGATTCACTTTCCAGCGGCATCTGACAATCATTCCCGGAGATGTCAACATGTATAGGCTGCATCATTTTGAGAAGACATTCTCCGTGCTCATATACAACTGACGCATAGACGCGTGAATCGAACCTGTTTTCAGCGGGGATTGCCACACCTGGGGTTTCCTTGGCTATCTGCATCCGTCTGCGCAGGCTGGGGGACAAAGTGTCGTCATTCTCCTGAAGGATAGTCGTTCTGATTACAATTTTGGATATGCCGGTATTCATCTCAGGAAGGAGTCTGTTGAGAAGTTGAAGCATTTCTGGATTCTTGTCAAGCTGATGTGCAGTTATCCCGCTCATTCCGTTAGGCTTGACAATCGTTATGTTATTGAAGAGCCAGTCATAGGCCTTTGATATTGCCTGTATGTCTTCAGGGTATTTCTCGCCCATGAATGAAAGAAGCAGGTCGGTCTTTCCCAGTATCTTATCCGTAAGAGCATCGGCAAATACTGCGTTTGATGAGTTCTGCTCCAGATATCCATTGTAGAATTCTATCTTCTGAATACCCTTCTCATTGCTTCTGGAGAAGACGAGTTCGTCATCTTTTTCCCTGGAAATGTACAGTTCCTCTTTAACTATGCAGTCCCTGACGAAGGAAAGTGTATAATAATATATGACTCCATCATGATAGAACTCGACAGCTATTGAAACAGGGGAGTTCTTTGTGTCTTCATTTAGCAAGAAGGGAATTTTGTAAAAACTGGAAGAGATGTTTTCAACAGTCCCGTCATGCACGATGTCACGCAGGATGGATATCGCCTTGATGAGATTGCTTTTCCCGGCACCATTGGCACCATATATTGCACTCAACCTGACAACCTTAGTATGATCCTGACGTACAATATGGCCCGGCAGTTGCTGAGAACGGCTGCTAGGAAACAGATTAAACTCCGTCTGTTCTTTGAAAGAGAAAAAATTCTCAAAGATAACCCTCAATAGCATATGACAAATCTTAACGGTTAATATACGCAAAGGTATATTATTTCTGCCACAATTCAAATATACTTCTACAATATCCGTTAAATTTTAACGGATATTGTCTATTTCTTAATCTTCCACGATATCTATCTCGTGCAGAACATCTTGTTGACGATTCCCATCTCTCCCTCCGAAGGAGTGCCTTCGAAGTACGGCAGGAATATCTGCGTAAGCGCCTCGAGTGCACTGTACCCACAGCTGACCAGTTTGGCCGCCATGAGCGTCTGCCTCACCGTCACGGCAGTGGAAAGCTCGCCTTTGGCGTAGCTGTCTCGTATGTCCTTCGCCACCTTGCAGATGTTTATGGCATCCGTCTTCTGAATCCCATATCTGGAAACGAGAACTGCAGTTTCATCGTCCACCGTCGGATACTCCATCTGAAGACGGAAGAAGCGGGAACTCAATGCCGGGTCGAGCATATTTGTTCCCACGAACTCCGCCCCGATATTGGCCGTGGCCACGAAGACGCATTCTGGATGTACCTTCACCGTCTGGACCGGAGAAACGTAGTCGTTGCGCATCTCTCTCGTGCCGTCAAGGCAGGACATAAGGTAATTGAGGGCGTTCAGCGGAGCGCGGTTTATCTCGTCGAGAAGGACGACCCCAGGTCTCTGTATGTCCTCAAGAAACTGGGCCGGCTCAAATACCGACTTGCCGTCCTTGATGCGGTGAACGCCCAACAAGGCCGACATCGGGTCTGACATCGTTCCCATGTTGTACTTGCGGCATTCCAGGCCGAGCCGCTTGCATGCGAGCAATACCAGCTCCGTCTTTCCCGTTCCGGACGGGCCCGTGAGAAGCAGGTTGTCATGGTTGTGGATGAATGTCATCGCCATCTCCCACCGGCTGCTATCTATTGAAAAGCCATCAGTAGAGATAGACGGCTTCGACCACGCCTTCTCAGTGCGTATCCTCTCAAGAAGGGTTTTGCTCCTGGATGGAGCGTTAGTTTCCACAGGCCGCGCGAAAAGGCCCTCCAATACGGAGACATTATTCTGTTTGTATCCCTCCCATTCAGAGACCATCTCCTCCGACGGCTGCACGGGGTCATCAGGGCAGTCCATCGGGAAGATGCCGCCGATGGCGGCCATGAACGGGGCAAGGCCATCTCCGTTTGATCGTGAGCGCGACTGACGCAGCTCCAACGTCGGCGTGCAGAAAACAGTCCCAATAGGACACCTTGCCCTTATCTTTGAGTCCGCCTGAATGTTCAGATTTTCAGGAATCTCAGTACTGTCTGGAAATCTTTGTTCTGGCAATGCCCTGAGCCTGTTCGTCCCGCCTTCGGGATATGTTTTCAGAAATATGTATCTCATACTGTGCAGTCTTTTGCCGGACTTGCCGCACGCCAGTCTGTCCGGCGTCCCGGCTTCCGGAATCACACAGCATGCATTGGCCCGGAAAGGGGCGGACAGGCACAAAAGGACAGCTGCGGAAATGACGCGACGCCGCGGCGTGTCCCTTTCCGCAGCGTTTTGTGGATTCCGCACCGGGGCCATCTTCGCGGCGTGATTCGGATGCCGGATGCCGTCACACATCATCAAATTGTATCCAAATAATTATCATTTTATTTAATAAAGTATTGTTTTAATTATCTTTTATCTATCTTTGCGTATTGAAACAATTATCTCAAAGCAAGAAAAACAATGGCAACTTTTTTTGTCGCCTGTCTGTTGGGGGTATGCCTGACAGCGGCAGTGGTCGTAGGAGTGACACTCCTCTTTTCGGAGCGGTTAAGAAGAACTGGCGGAACGACAGCGGCGGTCGACAAGGGCGGCCCCGTCTGCCGAATGGTGGAGATCAGCGGCTCAGACGTCAAGATCTATTACAACCCGGCGCCGGAGGAGCTGGAGGATGCCGTCCCGTTCATCGAGTCTCCAGGCAGCCGTCCGCTTGACGACGGAGAGTCCGACATAGAGACGGCCGTCGGAAACGGATGCAGTGACGGGGTCCTGCGCGACGCGCTGGTTTCGCTGATGAAGTCGGGAATGACCGTGGTGGGCCAGGACGGCATGCCCCTGTCGATTGAGGGCATCATGGATTCCAGGGGATGCAGCGAGAGGGTCATCGCGGACGGCGAGAAGGCTCCGGCGACCGATCCCGAGCCGGCACAGCAGAAAAAGAGGACAGGACGCAAGTCAGGCAAGTTCAAGGGAGCGATGGGCAAGCTCGACAGCGAATTCAAGACAAAGGAGGCGGAATCATGAAGAACCTTACAAGAAGAATATGCGCAGCGGCAGCGGCGCTGACTGTCGGCATCCTGCCCGCGGCAGCGAGAATCGGGTCGACAGACTCGTTCCTGAAGGCGGCACAGGACAAGATTTCGGGTCTGGGCGCCAATGGATTTGACATCATAGCCATGATCATCGGCCTCGCAGCCGCCGTGTACCTGATAATGATATTCATCGAGTCGCAAAAGACGCAGTCCCAGAGCAAGGATTCTCTGGTGAGATGGTTCTGCATCCTCATCATGTGTCTGATAGCACTGGAGCTGTTGAACACATTCATCTTCAAGTAGCAGCCATGGAACTTACGGTCTACAGGTCGCTGGACAGGAGCGTCCAGTTCTTCGGCATAAAGGGAAGATTTCTTATTCCAATGGGAATAGGAGCCGTGACATCGCTAATAACGGCGTGCATGATAGGCTCGGCGAAAAACGGCCTTGCCGGAATCGCCCTGTTCCTGATACTCTTCTTCGCCAGTGCCATGGCTGTTGTTGCCCTTCAGGGTTCCATCAGTGAGAAGGCCCTCTTCAGGAAAATGGCCATGTCAAGATGCCCTCAGTACATCAAAGTCAAACCGCAGAGACTTATCGGATCATGGAAATCAACAGAAGAATAGCTGAATTGGAATCCGTCTTCCCGCTCGCCGGAGTGGATGACGGATACATCATTTCCCGGAGCGGCGACGTGACCGTCGGATGGGAACTGACCCTTCCGACGGCCTTCACCGTGGACAGGGCATCGTACGACGCGATGCTCCGCTCGATGGCGTCCGCCATAAGGGCGCTGCCGGACTGGACCATGGTGCACCGCCAGGACATATACCTGGACAAAACATACAAGGCGAAAGACAGGACGGCTTTCCTTGATAGTGCCTATGAACGTCACTTCGACGGGAGGCAATATCTTGAAGGTCGCCATTACCTCTACCTTACATTCGCAGGCAAGTCCTCATCACTTCGCTCCACCTTTAGTAGCGGACTCTTCGGAACTTCTATGCCCAGGAATCTTGCCTCTCCTAAAGACCTGGTTGAGTTTCGCGCCAGGAGCGAAGAGTTTATTGCTGTAGCTACCGCAGGAGGACTGGCAAGAGCACGAAGACTGACAGATGAGGATCTGATAGGTCCCGATGGCCGCGGTGGCCTAATCGAACAGGTAATGACTCTCGGCACAGGGATGCTCTCTGACGTTGCCCTGACGCCGGAGAGCGTCCGCGTGAATGACGAGACGACGGTGTCGTTCATCCTCTCGGAGAGCGACTGTCTGCCGTCTAAGATATCGAGCGTGCGCCGCGTGGATTCCATGAGTTCAGCTACCTCGGAAGTGGACCTCTGCCTCGCATCGCAGGTGGGGCTCATGCTGTCGCGGTATCCGCACATCTGCAACGTATATGTCGTTAAGGACTCGCAGCAGGGAGTCCTCTCCGACCTTTCCAGAAGGACGAGATACATGCGGCAGTTCTCCACTGACGGAGCCAACAGGGCCAACGCAGACGAGAACGACCTGTTCAAGGAAGACTCCGGCAAGGAGCAGCTCTGCGCCGTCCACTCCCACTGCAACGTCATCTGTTGGGGACGTAGCGAGCAGGAGCGTCTGGGCATACGCTCGGACGTGAGCGCCGCGCTCTCGTCGATGGGCGTGGATGCCGTGAGGGACATCCATTCGGCGCCCGTCCTGTGGTACGCGTCCCTGCCCGGGGCGGAGACGGAGCTGAGCCGCGAGCACCTCATGCTCACGGAGCTGCACGCCGCACTGGCGCTGGCACAGTACGAGACCTTCGACAACGGCCTGAAGAGAGGTGCGCTGCGCCTTACGGACCGCCTGCGCCATATCCCACTGATACTGGACGTGCAGGCGGAGGCGGAGAAGGCCAACCTCGTCAGCAACTATAACATCTTCCTCGACGGAGCGTCGGGAACCGGAAAGTCATTCACCACGTCAAGTCTCCTGTACAACATGTACTCATACGGTGAGCACGTGTTCATCATCGACATCGGAGGTTCGTACGAGCAGGTCTGCGCCGTCGTCGCGGAGGAGAGCGGAGGACGCGACGGCATCTACAACCGTTGGGACAGAACCCATCCGTTCTCGTTCTGTCCGTTCCAGTCATTCCGTGGCTGGATTACGGACGATGGAATGGTGAGACGTGACGACCCATCGCTGAATTTCCTCATATCCCTTCTGATGACACTGGGAACTGACAGCAAGAAGGGAATCCGCCTCGGCGACTTCGAGGAATCAATCATAGTCTATCTGGTCACATCATTCATCGAAGAATGGCTAGAGGTGGAGCATCCGAAACGGTTCCCGCTGTTCGATGACTTTGTTCGGTGGATACGCGCGTTCCTCATATATGGGGATGACAATCCGGAAAAGAAAGGAACGATGCGTCCGTTCCTCACCAAAAACGGAATCCGTGTCGAGTCGGGGGCGTTCAGCGGCGAACAGTTCGTCGAATCGCTGTCATCATACGCCTTGGACGGGCAGTTCGGTTTCCTTTTGAACTCCGAAGAGCCTAAGGACCTGTTCACGAGCCGTTTCACGGTGTTCGATGTTGGTGAGCTGAACAGCGTGAACAACGACAAGTTCTACTCGCTGTGCGTGCTCTGCATAGTCAACGCATTCGACATCAAGATGCGGTCAAAAGAAATTGAAGGGTTCAAAGTCATGGCCATCGATGAAGCTTGGAAAGCAATATCGAACCAGACTATGGCTCCGTACCTTCGTGAGCTGTGGAAGACTGCCCGCAAGATGTCTACCTCGGCCATGGTCATCACCCAGGAGCTCGATGACATACTGACGTCGGACGTCATTCGGGAGACCATCCTTCAGAACTCGGACATCAAGATACTCATGAGCCAGGAGGGCAACAGGAACAGTTTCGGAAAGATAAGCGGACCTCTGGGACTGTCACAGATGGATGTGAACCTGATCTTCAGCATGGCCGGCAAGGAGAAGAAATCCCGCGATGTGTTCATCAAGTGGGGTGGCGGACGGTCCGGCGTCTACACAGTGGAGGCCTGTCCCGAGCAGCTCTGGGCCTTCGAGAGCAACATACAGAAGAAACGGCCGCTCATGGAGCTGACGGCGGAGAGCGAATCCATATTCGGGGCGATCCGCACACTGACGGACAAGGGCATGTTGCCGTAACACATCAGGCGGAATGAAACGACACTTCATCATACTGCTCGGCATCGCCGTCTCCCTGTTCCTGTTCCTGTGCCGCAGTGCAGCGGCGCAGGAGGTTGTCGTGGACCCCACGCACATCGGCGTGGCGGTCGAGAACACTGCGTCGTCGCTGGAGGAGATGATAACGATGATCGAGGAGATGTTCTCCCTGAACGGCAAGCTCGACGACCTGTACGGCCTTGCCGAAAAGGCAGGCGAAGTCGCCGACCGCTTCAAGGAGGTCGGCTACCTCGTCGACATGACAGACTCGTACAATGACCTCCTGAAGCGCACGTACGAGTACTCGGCGAAAGTGAAGAGCTGGGCGGCGGAGGGCGACCTGTACGGGTACGAGAGGCAGCTTAGATATTTCCACAGCTGCGAGATGCAGGGAATCAAACTCTTCAACCAGTACGTCGAGTACTTCAGGAACCTGAAGACCTCCGACGCCGACAAGGCGGAACAGGCGCAGAAGGCGCTCAAGGAACTGGACAAGAGGCGTATCGCAGTCACCCGGGAGATGGCTTCCATTGAGCAGTCCCGCCGGATCGCCGCAGGCATTGCCGACGCGGTGCGCTATCTGGACAGGTCCATGGACGCCAGAAGCTATGCAGAATACTACAGGCCCCTCGGTAGCATGGACTACGCCGCATCCTCGTGGATAATGCTCGTGAGGGTCATCATGGGAATTGTGCTCATGTTCCTGGTCGTCTCGGCGTTCATCATCATCTTCAGGGGCCAGGAGATGGGCACGTTCACCGGGGCGATGGCCCTCATAAGGTGGTTCGTCGCAGCCACTGTAGCATGGATGCTTCTTGAACTCTTCAACTCTTTGATAGCATGACGGATACAATGATACTTACCACATTGGGCGGGATATGGGGCCTGTTCCAGAATGAGAACGAGGCGATAGTGGACGGGAACCTGTCTTCCATCCAGGCGCTCGCCGTCATCCTTGCGGCCATGCTCGCCGCATTTTCACTCATCAGGACAAGCGTCGACTATGTCCATGGAGACGGCCGGTTCGGATGGCAGCTCATGCGTCCGATAACGATCCTGCTGCTGGTGATGAACTTCTCGACGGTATGTTCTGCCATGGACGGCGTCGTGAACATCTTCACCAGGGAGATCTGCAAGATATCGGACTCAAGCCTGTCGGACCTCGGCGACGCCATCGGTGAGGCCTTCAGCAGTCTCGGCGAGGCGCAGGCCGACCTGATCAAGGCGACGGACGAACTGGCGGAACAGGAGGAATGGGGACTATGGAAGAAAATCAAGGAGGCCGTCAGGATCGCCGCGTCGTCCTTCCTCAAGACGTCACGGATAAGCACATTGACCGTCGTCGCATTCGTCGGAAGATGTGTCATGGAGCTCGCGTTCTTCGGGGTACAGGCGTTGGCCGCAGGCATTCTGGCCCTCATACGGATGCTCGGTCCCTTCATTGTGGCGCTCTCCATTCCGGAAGTCTGGAAAGGCGGCGCCACCGGATGGGTGGCGAGATACATACAGGTATCCATGTGGGTTCCTACAGGATACTTCCTGATAGGAGTGTTCACGGCCTACTTCAGGGCCGTCTGCAGGGACATCACTAACGGCGGCCTGGAGGCCGGGATATTCATCATCGGCACAAGCCTGCTGGTGGTCACGACAGGCATGATGCTGTCCATTCCGAAGATAGCGTCATGGTTCATCAACTCGTCGGGCTCCAACAACGCCCAGTCCGGCCTCGAGCGCTCGCTCCAGAGCCTGGGAAGACATCTGATAAAATAAACAACACCAGATATGGAAAAGATAATCAAGGAATTAGTTACGATCAAATCCAGCGCGGAGAACATGAGGAAGATGACGACGGCGGCCCTGTGCATCGCCGGGCTGGTCTGCGTCGGCTCCGTAGCGGCTGCGCTTCATTTCACGGCATCACGGCTGTCGGACATCTACGTGCTTGACCACGGCAGCGCCTTCACCGCATCCGTCGGCGAGGAGGACAGCCAGCGCGAGCTGGAAGTGCAGGACCACGTGGCCCGCTTCCACGAGCTGCTGCTCAACCTCTCGCCGTCGAGCGAGGCGATAAGGACGAACATCGACAGGGCGCTCACCATGAGCGACCGCTCCGCATACAACTACTGGCAGGACCTCTCCGAGCAGGGGTTCTACCAGAGGCTAGTCTCCGCGAACATCAGCCAGCAGTTCTCAGTCGACTCGCTGGTGACTGACATGGGCGTCTATCCGTACCGTACCAGGACCTACGGGAAGATGTACCTTCTCAGGGAGTCCAACATCACGGCATACGACGTCTGCACGTCGTGCAGCGTCGTTGACGTGGGGCGTTCGAAGGGCAATCCGCACGGACTGATGATCGAGCAGTTCAAGATCGAGTCGAACGAGAAGATAGGGACACGCAAGAGGAACTGACATGAGACGGACCAGGAATCTCGCACGCATCGTCTCGGAGAAGATTGATGCCGTCCGCGGCAACGGGAGCCGTCTGGCGACGGCGCTTGCCGGAGGATGCCTCGTCGTGGCGCTCGTCAAACTGATCTTCATTCTGACAAAGTGATTATGATACGGAACATCAAGCTCAAGCTTACGGAAAGACAGAAACTGGGGCTCCTGATAATAGGGCTGGCGGTGATATTGTCCGTCTCCATACTCCCGGTGCTGAAAAGGAAAAAGCCGGCCGGGACCGGGCCGGAAACCACAGGCGTCGAGATCCAGGACCCGGAGACCGTCGCTCCCGAGGCGTCGAAGATAAAGGCATACAGGTCCTCTTCCAACGGCAATGCCGAGCGCATGTGGAGCGACCTGCAGGACAGTCAGGAGGACCCGTACCGGGAGTCTGCGGAAGAAAGTGGAACGCAGAAGACAAGGGGCACCACCGCCGACGCGATGTACGGAGACATAACATCGCAGCCGCGGCGCTCCCCGGAGCGGGAAACGACGCAGACGCGGGAATCCTCACGTGGAGAAGAGCCGGGACCTGGAGACCCAGGCTATCGGGAATACAGGATGAAGCAGTACTATGACAACACGGATGCGACCATGAGGCGCGGCGAGGCCGTGAAGGACAGCATCATGAGGGCATCCTCAAGGGAAGACGGGCCGCAGCCGCAGGACGATGCGGCCACGGTCATCGGGGACAGCGCCCCGGTAAGGCGGTCCTCCACCATGTCTACCCTCGACAGCAATCCTGGGCAGGGGTTCTCGTCACTCTCGGCGGACGACGACAAGGTGCCGACCGACGAGAGGTATCCTTTCGAGTGCATGTTCGTGAGGGCCGAGAAGGTCCGCAACGGGTCGAGGGTATCCGTACGCCTTCTTGAGGACATGGTGGTGGGAGGCACCCTCATCCCGAAGAACACGCACCTGATGGCCATGTGCGCCATCAGCGAAAGACTGAACCTGACCGTCTCCAGCGTGGAGATGAATTCGAAGATCTACCAGCTGGGATATGAGGCTTACGACACTGACGGAGGCAAGGGCATCTACTGTCCGGACCTCGGCGGGGATACGCGGCGGAGCGTCAAGAGCAGGGGGTTCTCCGCCATCGGGCAGGTCATCGGCGGCCGCATGGCGCGGCTCGCTTCGGAGGCGGTCCAGACAGGGGTGTCGGTGGCCCAGTCGAAAAGCGGCGAGGTCACCGTGTCCGTCCCGTCAGGATACCGGTTCTTCATAGTAAGGAAACAACGATAAAATACAATGACATGAAAAAGACAGCACTGTTCATCATTTCAATGCTATGGGCGACACTTGCCCATGCGCAGCAGGACACGCTGAAGGTGTCGGCAAGGTTCACCACCCACGTCATCTTCTCCACGGACATAACGTATGCGGACATGTCCGACAGCCGCAGTATTGTGGCCAAGGTCGTCGAGCAGAACAAGAACATGATCGCCCTGAAGGCGCGCGGCGCCTTCGGCGAGCCCTGTTCGGTGTCGGCGCTCGAGTCCAACGGAAGTATGTGGACGTTCATCGTGGAGTATGAGGACAGTCCACGGAGCCTCATCGTGGACACCAGGAACCACGGGAAGGAGGAACCCGTGCAACCGTCCGCACAAGGGCAGGACGGGGGAAGAAGAAGGAAGAGGGACACCGGTGAAAGGCAGGCCACGGCGAGCACGTGGAAGAGCGGCGACGCCCCCATGCTCGATGAGGTCGGCGGCATGGAAAGGGAACTGTATCACATCGGAACGTCAGGATACGGAATCACCCTCCTGTGCGAGAACATATACTCGTACTCGGACATCACGTACATGGTGTTTTCCGTCGAGAACAGGTCGGGAATCAGCTACCAGGTGACTGACGCGACGTTCGTCGTCGAAAGCCGCAGGCAGTCCAAGAGGACGGTCGCATACGACCAGACCGTGTTCCCGAAGAGCAGGTACGGAAACATATCCGCAGGACCAGGGGCGAAGGGAAGGCTGGTCTATTCGTTCGACAAGATGACGCTCTCCAAGGACCAGGTGCTGAGGGTGTACTTCTACGAGAACGGCGGGCAGCGCAACCTCGTGATGACGGTCAGCCCGAATGACATCAACAAGGCGAAGAGTCTGGCCGGAAAGAGATGACAGATGAAGAAGAGCACTAAATATGAGCTGCCGCATGACAAGCCGCTGCTGACGGTGACGGTCGGCGAGTTCGCTGCACTTATGGCCGCCATCCTCAATGAGGGGAAGGCGGTTCAGGATACGGGAACTACGGCGAGAGGGCTTGGGGAACTGGCCGACAGGCTGGGATGCGGACGGTCAAAGGTCTCCGAACTCAAGCGGCTGGGAGTCCTTGACATGGCCGTCGTCTCCAACGTGGGCCGCAAGGCCATATTTGACGTCGAGACGGCGATGCGTCTTGTGTCGGAATACAAAATGAAAAAATAACAAAATAAATCAGGTAGGATTATGGCAAAGAATAGACAATTTGAGGAAATGAATGAGGATGTCGGTCTTACTGATCTTCTCAACGGTATCAACGGATTGAGAAGGGAGGTAAGACTTATAAAAGCATCATTAGTTTCGGAACACAAGGCAGCATACACCAATCAGGAGGTGCTTGAGATGTTCCACATTGCATCTGCGACACTTAAGAAATGGCGAGATACCGGCCTTATCGGATACACATTGGTCGGTAATGTGTATCTTTATTCAAAGGCGGATATCGATAAGTTCTTAGAGGACCATCATTTCTCCAGTTACAGTTCTCAAAAAGGATTTCTCAAATCAATCCGTTCTTTATAAATATGAATTTGGGGATAGCAAATCGGCTGGTGAGGATATTGATTCCTGTCAGCCGATTTGTTATTGTAAATCAAACGTAAGAAGATTCTCTACATCTTTCTTGACTTTTTCCGTCAAAAACTGAGCATACGTTTTTTCGGTTGCCAAAACAGAAGTATGTCCTAATAGACGGCTAAGCATATGTACCGACATTCCTTGGTTTATGGACATAACGGCAAAACTATGACGAGCGACATGCATGGTGATTTGAAATGGCAATTTCGCGTTCCGACTGATTGTTGCAAGGACTCTGTTGAATCCTTTATCTTTGGCATTTCTCGCCAAAAATAGCTGACGTTCATTTTCCACATTGAAATCTTCAGGCAGTCTGTTGAACACAAATCTGCTGTTCAAGCAACGTTTCTGCCAACGACTCAGTATCTCAATGGCATTGTCGGACAAAGGGATGGTTATGTTTGGCTCCATCTTGGTTTTTACCTGTACTTTCTTGATGGCTTTATTCTGCATGTCGATATGCCGCCACTCCAGCGTAATCAAATCTGAACACCTCATTCCGCATGCAAAGAATGAGAAAAAGAACATGTCCATAATGTCCCGTGCATTTTGACTATGGATTCCTTTGCTGTATTTATAGAGATATTTAATCTGTTCTGGTGTCAAATACCTTATCTTCTTTTCCGCATTACTGTCTGATTTGTATTTGGTTTCCCTAAGAGGAAGGTATTTGTTGACAATCGTCGATATCTGTGAAACTGGTATCACGCCATTGTCGGCCGCGTACTGCAAGGCGGCATAGAGAGGAACAAGTGTTTTGTTTATTCCCTCCTTGTTAGTGTTCTTCTTGACGTCAAACCGATATTTGACATATTCGTCAAAAACAGATGGTGTAAGATTTTTGAATGTCGGACGTTCAGTCTTGCTGTAATGGACGATATACGTTTCAAATGCTTCAATGCTCTTCTTTTTGTTGTACCATGAGGTGTAGCCATATTTTTCCATCTTGTATTTCAGATTATTGACCTCATGGGCATACTCGATGAGATCCATCGATTTTGTAGTTCTTCTTTCTGTCGTTGTTTGCCTGCGGCAGGCCAGGAGTGCTGAGAGATTATGATAATTGATGCCATCGTCCAACATATCTATCAGACTTGCCCTTATTGACTCATATTTTGTAGATAATATGTGATTCAACCTATCTGCGTTAGGGTGAGACAACTTGATGACTTGAAGCTCATTATCCCAGTCACAGTCTTTGACCCAAATGTCAGTTGACCTTTTTACATACTTTCCATCCACGAAGTATCTCAGATAGATACACCGTTCTCCTTTAGAATTTGCGGAATTCAAAAGGACATAGTTTCCCTGAGGGATTTGTTGTCTTACCATTTTCATAACATCCTACCATGCAAAGTTACGTAAACTATTTGTCTTTCAAGCATTTGCATCAAATGCGATTAGATGCGATGTAATGCTATCAATTCTACTTTTTCTTTTGGATGAGTTAATATCTTACCACAATATGGTGGGTCGCAAAAATACTCATCCACACACGAATCAAGACTGAAAACTGTCACGACCTGGCCAGATAGTTTTCAAAAATAGCCGAATCGTTACCTTGATTGAAAATTCGTACAAAATTCAATTTTAAGGTAAGTGTTGAAAAAAGTTCTTCCGTTCACCTATTTACATCAAACGTGATGAAATGCATAATCCTTTATAAATCAATCTTTTCTCAAAAACCGTCCTTTTTTTCTTAAGGTAACTCTTAAGGTAACTGGTAAGGTAACTTTGATTTGCATAGGATGCGATTGAATGCGGTCTAGTGCGATTCAACGCAAAGCGGCACATCTAAAGACTTACCTTAGATGAGCCGCCTAAATTATTGCTACTTAACTACTTAACTACTAATACTCCTCCTCGTTAAAGAAAAAGTCTTCCTTGGTAGGGTAGTCCGGCCAAATATCTTCTATGCTTTCATATACTTCGCCGTCATCTTCGAGTTCCTGGAGGTTCTCGATAACCTCTTCCGGAGCGCCTGAGCGGTTGGCGTAATCTATAAGTTCATCTTTTGAAGCTGGCCATGGAGCATCGTCCAGGCTACTTGCTAGTTCAAGTGTCCAATACATATTCTTCTCTCCTATCTTTTAATCTTTTAAATCTCTTAAAATCAATGGTTAACGTTTTTTAATACGTTTCGGGCGGCAAATATAGATAAAAAATCCATATAATGAACTTTTTTTGTCTAATTTTGTAGCGGCAAACGCAATTGTCCTGATGCATAAATCGTACCCGCAGTAGGGAAGCGGTTGAGCACAATCAATTTTAGAACACATAGATCACGTTATGGGATATATCGCTGAAGACTTGTACGACAAGCAAACCACAGAGCAGATAGCCGTGCACGTAAAGGAAATACTCAGACTTCTCGGGGAAAACCCTGAAAGGGAAGGCCTTCTGAAGACCCCGGAAAGAGTAGCGAAGTCGTTGCAGTTCCTCACTAAAGGATACACGCAGGACGGCATTGAAATCGTCAAATCCGCATTGTTCGAAGAAGAATACCAGCAGATGGTGTTGGTCAAGGATATTGAACTTTACTCAATGTGCGAACACCATATGCTTCCTTTCTTGGGGAAAGCACATGTCGCGTATATTCCAAACGGAAAAATCACCGGCCTCAGCAAGATAGCACGCGTCGTGGAGACTTATGCAAGACGTCTCCAAGTACAGGAACGCCTTACAGTGGAAATCCGTGACTGCCTCCAGAAATCACTCAACCCGCTCGGCGTAGCAGTCGTCATAGAGGCAACTCACACCTGCATGCAGATCAGAGGAATACAGAAATCAAACGCTGTCACCACCACATCCGCATTCTCGGGCGCCTTTCTGACATCAGCGAGGACCAGAAACGAATTCCTGAACCTGATCAGCCACAAGTAGCCGGTTCAGCGGCAAACAATCTTTTCCAGGATAGCGAAAACCTCACATTCATCCGAATAAGGATAAATGCGGAAGTAATCGTCCCCGGTCAGCATAGCCGAAAGATTGGCCCGGGAGCGGTTATAGAGAATATGGACAGGCTTGCCGAACCTCTCAGCGTAGGCAAGCTCATAGCCGACACCCAGCGATGGGGAAGTGCACTCAGCAATCACCATATCCGCCTCCCGCAGCCAGGCAGTATCCTGCCTGTAAATGTCAATGTCGCTTTTCTCCGCACCCTCAGTTGCAAGAATTGAAGGGTCTCCGATATGTTCAGTCAGGACAATGTTATCTTTCTTCAGGTACTCGATCATCCTTCTGTAGAGCTCTGCATCCGTTCTCCCGCCACGGATAGAACCGGCAAAATATATCTTGAGCATAATAGAATTGTCAATGTCAATGAAATAAAACAGTTACACCGTTACGAATTTAGAGAAAATCCACGAATCACCATACTACATTGACAAAAATAATGACTATATTTGCATGATAAACACATAATGAACATGAAAAGAATATCATTGAAACTTCTGCTTCTCGTATCAGTCCTGATGACATTTGCACAGTGCAAACCCGCTCAGGAAGAACTGAACGTAGTGTCATTCAACATCAGACTGGGCGTCGCCAAAGACGGAGAAAACTCCTGGGAATACAGGAAAGCAGCATCAGCAGAGATGGTGAAAACCCTCGCACCCGACATTATGGGCGTGCAGGAAGCCTTTGATTTTCAGACAGAATATATAAAGGAACAATGCCCTGATTATGACGGAGTCGGAGTCGGCAGGGACGACGGCAAGGCCTCCGGCGAGATAATGATGATTTTCTACAACACCAAGAAAGTAGAACTTGAAAAATGGGGCACATTCTGGCTGTCAGAAACCCCAGACGTGCCTTCTTTCGGATGGGATGCAGCCTGCAGACGCACAGCGACATGGGCATTGCTCAAAATGCGTAAATCCGGGAAAGAGTTCTATTACGTAAATACCCATCTTGACCATAAAGGCCGCGTTGCCGAGAAAAACGGACTAAAATTGATAGTGGACAGGATCGACAGTATCAACCCTCAAGGATTTCCTATGATTCTTACGGGAGATTTCAATGTGCTGCCACAGGATGCTGTCCTCAATGACCTGAACAAGATCATGTCAAGCGCACGCGCAACAGCTGACACTACAGACAGCACGCCTTCTTTCAATGCATTCGGGGAACCTCTCAAACAGGCTGCGATAGGGGACCAGTTCGTGGATCTCGCCACGACAGACGGTCTGACGATAGATTACATCTATTATAGCGGATTCAGCAAATGTCCGAAATTCCGAACTGTGACAGAAAGTTTTGCAGATGTGCCGTATATCTCTGACCACTATCCGGTTACGGCAACTCTGGAATTCTAAAAAAAACAGGCGGGACCGTAAGCCGGTTTCTGTTATTGTCTCTATCATTTATCTGCGCAACCTACCCCCTGACATCGGGCGGGCAGCCCTCATCTGTCAGTATATTTGGTCTTGCAGGCCCTGGAACCGTACCCGCCCGGCATCGCTGACGGACGTCGTGAGCTCTTACCTCGCGTTTTCACCCTCGCCTTCCGGTATCGGTCGGCAGTTGTTTTCTGTTACGGCATCATAAGATTACTCCCATCTGCGCTTTCCGCAGCAGGGTGCCCTTTCCTGTCCGGACTTTCCTCACTGGTCAATGACCAGCGCGATAGAGCGTCCCACCTGACTTTTGTTTAATAACTAAAAATTCGCTGCAAAGATACAAAAAATTACTTGAAAATCTCATTCAGCACGCGGGCGAGACGAAGACCGGCACGGAGAAGCTGGGTTTCAATAGTTTCAGTCCATTCGCTCACATAGTCATAAGACAATTTTGAACCGACAGGCGTGGTGTCATAGATCTTCTTGCAGATTTCATAGGTTTCCTTGCCCCAAGACTCTGGAGTGCCCTGTGCCATCTGAGCGTTAATTTCCTTGCTGTTGGTGTCAATCTGTTCCACCCACTCTGAATAAGTCCATTTGTGTGCGCTCTCGATAACCCCCGAATCCCAGATTGAGTGAAGGTTGGTGCCTTTTCCGAAATACGTCAGCTGCCAACGGTTTCCGCCGCGGTCTGACTTGTGGCCCATATGCATCGGACAATGCATGTCGCCCATCAGGTGAACGAGAAACTTCAGTGAAAGCGCCTTCTCTTCCTTGCTCAATTTTCCGCTTTTGAGAGCTGCAACCTGCTCATTGACAGCGCGTATGACGTCTCCCTTGTCATTCAGTTCAGCATTTTCGTAAGTCTCATCCGCGTCAATGTTCTTGTAGTGCCAGGTGCTCGTGTGCTTGTATTGTGGAGTATGACTGGCATTGTCCATCCAGTTTGCCCAATAAACTATGGATTTACCGTCAAGAATTTCGCCAATCTGCTTCTGAGCCTTCTTCGTGAGATGTTTCTGAGCAATCGCACAAGTCACATCATGACCCTTCTGTCCCCAAGAATAGCCGTTCACTGACACGGCCAATAGACCTGCACAAAGGCAGACCAGTTTCAATGTTCTGTTCATATTATCAATGATATCTAAGATTTGTTTCCTTACCAACAATGACACAAATTTCGTCTAATTTTTGCAAAATTGCAATGCCGTATTTTACTTCTTGCCTTAAAGATATTTCCTCCAGTTTGCTTATAATCGTTTTATATCTTACCTTTGTAGGACTAAAAATAAAACATTTTTCAAGTAAATAATAACGATTTGTTATGAGCGAAGAGAAATTCAGAATTGAATCTGACCTTCTTGGCGAACTTCAGGTTCCGGTTGATGCCTATTACGGTGTTCAGACACAGAGGGCCATCAACAACTACAAGATTTCCAATACCAGAATGTGCGACTACCCTGAGTATGTCATTGCAATGGCCTGCATCAAACTGGCTGCTGCACAGACGAACAAGGAACTCGGCGCGATGGACGGGAAGATTGCAGACGCTATCGTAGAGGCATGCCGCGAGATTATTGACGGCAAGTTACACGACCAGTTCCCTGTAGATATGATGCAAGGCGGTGCCGGAACATCAGTGAACATGAATGCCAATGAAGTGATTGCCAATAGGGCTCTTGAAATCATGGGCCACAAAAAGGGCGAATATCAGTTCTGCTCTCCGAATGACCACGTGAACTGCGCTCAGTCCACCAACGATGCCTATCCTTCCGCTTTCCGTTATGCGTTCATCCGCATGAACAGGAATCTTGTGAAGGCGCTCAATGACCTTATCGCAGCATTCCAGGCGAAGGGAGAGGAGTTCAAGGACGTAATCAAGATGGGACGCACCCAGCTTCAGGATGCAGTGCCGATGACTTCCGGCCAGGAGTTCCACGCTTATGCTACAAATCTTGGCGAAGAGGTTCTGAACATTGAGAGAAATGTGAATCTTCTTTATGAAATCAATATGGGTGGTACGGCCATCGGTACCGGTCTTAACGCGAAGCCTGGTTTTGCTGAACTGTGCGCCAAGAAACTGACCGAGCTTACCGGTGAGAAATTCATCGCAGCTCCGGACCTCGTGGAGGCAACTCCTGATACAGGCGCTTATGTAAGTTATTCCGGAGCCCTCAAGAGATTGGCTGTCAAGCTTTCCAAGATTTGCAATGACCTCAGGCTCATGGCTTCCGGACCTCGTTGCGGCTTGAAGGAAATCAATCTTCCTCCTATGGCTCCTGGTTCTTCCATCATGCCGGGCAAGGTGAATCCTGTCATTCCTGAAGTTACCAACCAGGTCTGCTTCAAGGTTATCGGCAACGATATGACAGTTTCATTTGCCGCAGAGGCCGGACAGCTTCAGCTCAATGTAATGGAGCCGGTTATCGCCGAGTCCATTATGGAAAGCATCACCTGGCTGACCAATGCTATGAATACGCTCCGTGAAAAGTGTATCGAAGGAATCACCGTAAACAAGGAGCGTTGCTACGAGATGGTCAAGAACAGCATCGGCATCGTGACTGCCCTTAACCCTATCATCGGTTACAAGGCCAGCACCAAGGTAGCCAAAGAGGCCCTCGAGACCAACCGTTCAGTTTACGACATTGTCCTTGAGCACGGCATCCTTACCAAGGAGCAGCTCGACAGTGCCCTCGACCCTAAGAACATGATCGGCTAAAAACAGAAGCACAATAAAACGGGTGGGAGAAGAGCTTGACGGTTCTTTTACCACTCATTTTATATATATCAGAACATACAGAAATAAAAATAGGAATTATTTTTCGTAATAGGAATTATTTTTCGTAACTTCGCATCTTTGAAACGAAGATTGTATGCAGAGAGACGCCATAGATTTCGGTTCGGACAGCATTCCGAAACTTTTCAGCAAGATGCTTCTGCCGACCTTGCTGGGGATGCTGTGCATTTCAGTGATGACGGTTATTGACGGAGTGTTCATCGGACATGGCATAGGGAGCGATGCGCTTGCTGCCGTAAATATTTTTTCACCGTTCTGGCTTCTGATGACAGCCACGGGACTTATGCTCGGCATCGGCTGCTCAGTAGTGTCGTCGATCCATCTGTCTCAGGACAATGTGAAGGCCGCACAGATCAACCTCACACAGACATTGATATTCGGAACAGCATTGACATTGAGCATCACCATTCTCGTCTCGGTATTCAGCACGCAGACTGCGTACCTGCTCGGCTCTTCAGACCGGCTTCTTCCGTATGTTATTGATTATCAGCGCTGGCTCGCGTTGGCATTCTGTGCCATGTTCCTCCAGTCAGTCGGACTCCTTATAATCAGATTGGACGGTTCTCCGACATACGCGATGCTTACATCATCATTGCCCGCCATTATCAATATCATCCTCGACTATGTATTCCTTTTTATCCTGCACAAAGGTCTTGAGGGCGTGGCAATCGCCACTGTCATCGGTCTCTGGACAGGTGGCGCAATGGTGCTGTTCTACATTCTGTTCCTGTCCAAATCAATGAAACTGTACCGTCTCAAGTGGTCACTGAAAAGTCTCATGCTTTTCGCAAGAAACATATGGTACCAGTTCAAACTCGGCTTCTCGGCTTTTCTTGGAGAATGCAGCATATCCGTATTGATGTTCATAGGCAACTATGTGTTTATGAGGTACTTGGGAGAAGATGGTGTAGCGGCGTTCTCCATCGCATGCTACATAATGCCTATTATTTTCATGACAGGCAATGCCATTTCCCAGTCCGCCCAGCCGATTATCAGCTATAATTATGGAGCAGGCCGTGCCGCCCGCGTGAAAGAAGCCCGTAAAGTGGCATTGGCCGCAGCGATAGGAGCCGGGATAATACTGTCAATGGCATTGGCCTTCGGAAGCAAATATGTCACGGCACTCTTCCTTAGCGCAGATGCCCAGGCCTACAGAATCGCCTCCGCAGGAATCCCGCTGATGGCTTCAGGATTTGTTTTTTATGTTGTCAATGTCACGATTATCGGATATTTCCAGAGCATTGAACGGGTGCGGCCGGCAACAGTTTTCTCATTGGCAAGAGGCTTTGTTTTCCTGATTCCCGCATTCCTGCTGATGCCGCATGTGGCCGGTATCCCGGGCATCTGGTTAGCCCTGCCTGTCTCAGAAGCATTGACCTTCCTGCTGATAGCCCTAAGCCGATATCGGAGAAAATACAGAAGAAGATGACTAAACTTATATATCATGACAACCATTCACTATGAGAAAGAGATCAATGTAAAAGCATCTTATGATGTCATTGTTGCAGGTTCTGGTCCGGCCGGTATCTGCGCGGCGGTTGCGGCTGCACGTAACGGATCACATGTCGCCTTGGTGGAACGCTATGGCGTGGTAGGAGGCAATCTGACAGCTGGATATGTAGGTCCTGTGCTCGGAATGGTGGGAAAAGGGACAATGAGGGATGAGCTGGTAAATCTGCTCGGAATTCCTGAAAACGACATGATCGGCGAGACGGGCAAGGCTCACGATTTCGAACGCGCAAAACTTGTTCTTGCAGAATTCGTGGACCGTGAAAATATCGATGTCTATCTTCAGAGCGCAGTCTATGATGTAATCAAGGAGGGCAATGCTGTAAGAGGGCCTTATACTTGCGACTAACGAAGGGCAGTTTGCCTTGACAGCAAGTGTAGTAATAGATGCGACCGGAGATGCCGTGGTTTCATATCTGGCCGGCGCTGATGTCGAAAAAGGTCGAGAAGATGGACTTATGCAGCCTGTGACATTGGAATTTACCATTGACGGTGTCGATGAGGACAAAGGTGTCATCTGCATAGGCGATGTCGATGACGTGAAACTTGGCGACGAGCGCTTCCTGGACTATTGCAAGAGGTGTGCTGAAGAAGGAAAACTGCCCGGGAATCTTGCTGCTGTACGCCTTCATCCAACTGTCTATAAAGGAGAAAGACAGGTAAACACGACCCAGGTCAATGGTGTGGACATTACTGATGTCAAGACCATATTCAAGGCCGATTTGGAACTTCGCAGGCAAATGGAACTGCTTATGGACTTCTTCCATCATAATCTTCCGGGTTATGAGAATTGTCAATGCAAATCAAGCGGCACTACTACCGGAGTACGTGAAACACGCCGCGTAATGGGCGACTATATCATTACTGCAGAGGAACTTGCGGAGGGGAAACGCTTTGAGGATGTAATCGTGCATAACGCAGAATTCATCGTAGATATCCATAATCCGGCAGGTGCGGGCCAGGCAGAAGCCAAGATACAATATGTAAAACCTTATGACTTGCCATACCGCTGTTTCATCCCAAGAAAAGTCGAGAATCTCTATGTGGTCGGCAGATGTATCTCAGGAACGCATCGTGCACACGCATCTTACCGGGTGATGTCTATCTGTATGGCCATGGGTGAAGCAGTCGGCGTGGCAGCATCGCTCTGTGCGGCAAACAGTTGCACGCCACGTGAGCTCGACGTGAAACTTCTACAGGACACATTGTCCGCCAAAGGCATTGATCTGTATGACTAATATCACTAACAATATGAAACGGAAATTTTTGACAGTTGCGCTGACGGCTGCGGCCTTCAGTGTTTGCGCGCAGGCGCAGGAGTATCTTCCTGAGTGGCAGGAAGGTTATCTGGACATTCACACCATCGCTACAGGTAGAGGAGACGCGGCATTGATAGTGATGCCGGACGGTACGACCATGATGATAGATGCAGGGGACAATGCGAAAGCGAAAGATACCCAACATCCGGATTCGTCCAAAATGCCGGGCGAGTGGCAGGCCATCTATATCAAGCATTTTCTGTCACAGCTGCCGGATAAGGAAAACCTTGACTATGCCATGGTTACGCATCTGCATAACGACCACATCGGTACTGCCAAGGACATGATTCCGGGGGAGCACGGTTTCGGTCTGTCCGGAATTACACAGGTGGGAAGCCTGATCCATTTCAATACTTTCGTGGACAGGGGCTATCCTGACTATGATTTTCCATCTAGAGGAAAAGTGCTTGGCGCCGACAAAGGCTTCATCGAGGAGTACATGAAATTCGTGAATTACTCGGCTGCCAACGGAACGGACGCCCAGAAATTCCAGATCGGAAGCAACCGTCAGTTCACTATGGTCAATAACCCTAAGAAATACGCCAAGTCATTCGAAATCAGGAATCTCTGTGCCAACGGAGAAGTATGGACCGGAAAGGGCAAGAAGTCTGTGAAAATGTACAGCGGAGATCCGCTCCTTTTCGATGAGAACATGAACTCTTGCGCCATCAGACTCAGATACGGCAAATTTTCGTATTACAACGGAGGTGACCTCTCAGGCGGAAACTGGCCCATCTACAAGTCCCAGGAAAGGGATTTTGAGACACCTGTCGCCAAAGTCTGCGGAAAGGTGACCGTGTTGAAAGCCAATCACCATGGCTATTTCGATACCTGCAACGCATTCTTCCTCCAGACACTTTCTCCTCAGGCAATCATAATCGACGCGAGGAGTGAAAACCATCCTGTCGCATCGACAATGACCAGGATATGTGACCCTCAGGTCTGGAGAGGGGAGCGCGACTACTATATCACTGTGGATCAGTCGAGAAAGAAACTTGGTGAGGCGCTTTGGAGCAACTTCAAGCCTTGGGGACATATCGTCGTAAGAGTATATCCCGGCGGAAACAGCTATCAGATTTTTGTTCTCGACGCTGACACCACCGACTACAGGGTGAAGTATAAATCAGAAGTGGTAAACCTCTAAAGACTATTCTGTTACAGAGGTTTTTCTGAGAACGGGGATGAACCGGAAGGCGCAGTACAATGCGGCAACAATTCCGATGATTCCACCTACATAGCAGACCGAACTGACTCCAAGATGAGTGCAGACGGTACCGCCGACAAGAGCGCCCGCACCGATACCGACATTGTAAATGCCTGAATATATGGACATTGCAATAGAAGTTCCGTGCGGGACGTTCTGTATAATCTCAGACTGGAATGCCAGATTGTAGAAGTTGATGGCAAGCCCCCAGAACACACATACGGCAATGGCCGCAAGAGGTGTTGCAGAAGCAATCGCAAGCAAAAATATGAATACGCAGATTCCAGTCACCGCGAAACGAATGAACAGGAAACGGTGCCTGTCGTAGTACCTTGAAAACAAGAAACTGCCGATAATTCCCATTACGCCGAACAATGAAAGCACCAGGGTGATGGTTTGGCCGGAAAGTCCTGCGACCTGGCCGAGAAACGGCTCGATGTAACTGTAAACCGTGAAATGTCCTGTGATGGTTATGACAGTCAGCAGGTAAATCCCGATCAGCACCGGTCTTTTGATCAATGCCGGTAATGATTTGAGTGATACGTCATTGTCACTCGGAGCCTTAGGCAATACTATAGCAAGCAGCACGAGTATGAGAGCGGAGATCGCGCCAATGAGGAGAAATGTGGCTCTCCAGCCCACCATAAGACCCACAGCGCGCCCCAACGGAAGGCCAACTATCATTGCCACGGATGAACCGGTGATGATAAAGCTCAATGCGACAGAACGTTTCCCTTCAGGCGCCACGCGGACAGCCAATGGAGTCACCATTGACCAGAATATCGCATGCGCGCAGGCGACTCCGATTCTGGATGCCATAAGCATATAATATGAACTGGAAAAGCCTGACAATATGTGACTTGCCGTGAACAATGCCACGATTGACAGCAGAAGTTTCTTGTTCTCCGTTTTGGAAAAAGCCATCATCAGGGGCAATGAAGCGAGCGCTACCACCCAGGCATATACTGTAATCAGGATACCGGCTTTGGATTCTGTAATGGAGAAGTCAGAGGCTATGTCTGTCAGAAGTCCTATCGGGATGAATTCCGAAGTGTTGAATATGAATGTCGAAAAGGTCAGCCCGATTACGGGGAGCCATTTGCGCAATCCGCATGAAGTTTTTACGTTTGCCATTTCGTCCGTCTTAAAATCATTGTCCGGCACCGTCATCGAGCCGCATATCTTTCTCTAAAATCGGCGCAAAATTAGCAGTTTCACGTGGATTTGCAATATTTTCCGTTGCAATATCGGGAAATTAGTCTTAATTTTGTATTCTGAAATGAAAATAAAATTTCAGACAATGAATATCGGGGCTTACATACAGACATCTGGGTTCTATCAAGTCAGAACCACCGTTTTCATTGGCATTGATTGAAATTGACCGTTCCCGTTTCGGGAAGGTCTTTTTTTTTTGACGTATTGATAGATAGACAGATATAAAATCGCAAACACGAAATGGAAAAAAGACTTCGCGCAACACTCCGTTTTCAGAATGGAATGGAACTGAAAGGATGGTCCTTCGGTTATGACAAGCCTTGCGATGGAGAAGTGGTATTCTCCACTGCCATGGTAGGTTATCCGGAAAGCCTCACGGACCCGTCCTATTCCGGACAGATTCTTTGTGTCACCTATCCTCTTATCGGAAACTACGGCGTTCCGGATGAAGGCATTGACAAGTATGGAATATCCAAGAACTTTGAATCCGAAAAAATCTGGGTAAGAGGCCTCGTGATATCAGAATATTCATTCCAGTATAGCCACTGGGATGCTGTCAAGAGCTTGGACGAGTGGATGAAAGAGCAGAAAATTCCCGGAATCTACGGCGTGGATACGAGAGAAATCACCAAGATGCTCCGTGACAACGGTTCAATGCTCGGACAGATAATCCCTGAAGGTGAGCAGGCCAAAGAAGAAATCCATGATCCTAATACTGACAATCAGATCGACATCGTCAGCTGCAAGGAGGTAATCCGCTATGGTTCGGGCGACAAGAAAGTCGTCCTCGTGGATTGCGGCGTGAAGCACAACATCCTCAGATGCTTCGTGGACAGGGGAGTGGAACTTATCCGTGTACCTTGGGACTATGATTTCCTCTCGCTGGATTATGACGGACTCTTCATTTCCAATGGTCCGGGCAACCCTGAATTCTGCCAGAAGACTGTGGATAATCTGCGTAAGGCAATGCAGCAGGACAAGCCGATTTTCGGAATATGCATGGGCAACCAGTTGCTGTCAAGGGCAGCCGGCGCCACCACATACAAGCTCAAATACGGACACCGCAGCCATAACCAGCCGGTCCGCATGTTGGGAACAAACAAATGCTTCATCACTTCTCAGAACCACGGTTATGCCGTAGATTCATCGGCATTGGGAAGCGACTGGGAACCTTGGTTCGTGAATATGAATGACGGGACCAATGAAGGTATCCGCCACAAGTCCAAACCATTCTGTTCCGTACAGTTCCACCCTGAAGCCTCAAGTGGTCCTACAGATACGGAATTCCTGTTTGACGAGTTTATCAGTAAAATAAAGTAAGAGCAGTATGAAAAACCCTAATATAAAGAAAGTCCTGATTCTTGGTTCAGGTGCATTGAAAATCGGACAGGCCGGAGAATTCGACTATTCCGGTTCCCAGGCGCTCAAGGCTCTTCGCGAAGAGGGCATTGAAACCGTGCTGATAAATCCGAACATCGCTACAGTCCAGACGTCTGAAGGAGTTGCCGACAAGATCTACTTCCTGCCGGTCACACCGTTCTTCGTGGAAAAAGTCATTGCCAAAGAACGTCCTGAAGGCATTCTGCTCTCATTCGGAGGTCAGACGGCACTGAACTGCGGCGTGGAACTCTACGAGAAGAAAATTCTCGAAAAATATGGCGTTGAAGTGCTCGGTACACCTGTCCAGGCAATCATGGATACGGAAGACCGCGAGCTCTTCGTTCAGAAACTCGATGAGATAGACGTGAAGACCATCAAGTCTCATCCTGCCGAGAATATGGAAGAGGCACGCAAGGCTGCACATGAACTCGGATATCCGCTTATCGTAAGAGCCGCTTATGCTCTCGGCGGTCTGGGCTCAGGCTTCTGCGACAATGACGAACAGCTCGAAGAACTCTGTTCCAAGGCCTTCTCATTCTCGCCACAGGTTCTCGTGGAGAAGTCTCTCAAAGGTTGGAAAGAAATTGAGTATGAGGTAGTTCGCGACAAATACGACAACTGCATCACAGTCTGCAACATGGAGAATTTCGACCCTCTCGGAATACATACCGGAGAGAGTATCGTGGTGGCTCCGTCACAGACATTGTCGAACAAAGACTATTATTTCCTGCGTGAGCTTTCCATCAGGATCGTGCGACATATCGGCATCGTGGGCGAGTGCAACGTGCAGTACGCATATGACCCGGATGCGATGGACTATCGTGTGATTGAGGTCAATGCCCGTCTTTCACGTTCATCAGCATTGGCTTCCAAGGCGACCGGCTATCCACTGGCCTTCGTCGCAGCGAAACTCGGACTCGGATACGGCCTGTTCGACCTGAAGAACTCAGTCACCAAAACGACTCCTGCATTCTTCGAACCTGCTTTGGACTACATTGTCTGCAAGATACCACGCTGGGACCTTTCCAAGTTCCATGGCGTTTCCCGCAAGATCGGCTCAAGCATGAAGAGCGTGGGCGAAGTCATGGCAATCGGCCGTTCATTTGAAGAAGCCATTCAGAAAGGCCTCCGCATGATAGGCCAGGGCGCACATGGATTCGTCGGCAACAAGGAACTTCAGGTCGCTGATGTGGATGAGGCGCTGAAAGAGCCTACGGACAGGCGTATCTTCGTGATTTCCAAGGCAATGCGTGCCGGCTACACTGTGAATCAGATCCATGAGCTCACGAAAATCGACAACTGGTTCCTCGAGAAGTTGGAAAACATCGTTTCCACTTACAACGAGATGAACACATACAATGAGATTGAGTCAATGCCGTTGGAACTCCTGCAGCAGGCAAAATGTCAGGGCTTCTCAGATTTCCAGATCCAGCGCGCCGTATTCAAGGACAATCTGGACGGGAAGGCTTGCCAGGACAAGGTCAGGGCATGGAGAAAGGCACACGGAATTGTTCCTGTCATAAAGCAGATTGATACTCTTGCTGCCGAATTCCCTGCTGCCACCAACTACCTGTACCTTACATATAACGGCAAGTTCAATGACATTAAGTTCGAAAATGACGGCAAATCTGTAGTTGTACTCGGCTCCGGTACTTACCGAATCGGTAGTTCCGTCGAATTCGACTGGTGCTCAGTGAACTGCATTGAAACTATCCGCAAGGAAGGCTTCCGTGGAGTCCTTATAAACTATAATCCGGAGACTGTTTCCACCGACTACGACATGTGCGACAGGCTCTATTTCGATGAACTCACTTTCGAGAGAGTGATGGATATCATTGAACTGGAGACTCCTCACGGCGTGGTGGTTTCAGTGGGCGGCCAGATTCCTAACAATCTGGCGCTCAGGCTTGACGCGAACAATGTCCCGATTCTCGGAACCAAGGCCAAGGACATTGACAAGGCAGAGGACAGAAACAAGTTCTCCAGCATCGTCGATTCGCTCGGAGTGGACCAGCCGGAATGGAGTGAGCTTACCACAATGGACGATGTGGACAAGTTCATCAGCAAAGTCGGGTTCCCTGTGCTTGTAAGACCGTCCTACGTGCTTTCAGGTGCGGCAATGAATGTCTGCTACGATGAGGAACAGCTCAGGCACTTCCTCTCATTGGCCTCAGAAGTATCCCAGGAACACCCTGTGGTAATCAGCAAGTTCATGAACCGATGCAAGGAAATAGAGTTCGATGCGGTGGCTGATGGCGGAGAAATCCTTGCATATGCGATATCAGAGCATATTGAGTATGCCGGTGTGCACTCTGGCGATGCCACCATCCAGTTCCCTCCGCAGAAACTTTACGTGGAGACGGTGCGCCGTATCAAGAAGATCGCCCGCAAGATTGCAGGAGCGCTTCACATATCCGGACCGTTCAATATCCAGTTCCTCGCCAAGGAGAACAAGATCAAGGTCATCGAGTGCAACCTCCGTGCGTCACGTAGTTTCCCGTTCGTTTCCAAGGTGCTGAAAATCAATTTCATAGAGCTCGCAACCAAGGTAATGCTCGGAAAACATCCTGCTGCACCTCAGAAGAGCGCCTTCGACCTCGATTACGTGGGCGTAAAATCCTCACAGTTCTCGTTTGCAAGACTCGAAGAAGCAGACCCGATGCTCGGCGTGGATATGTCATCAACCGGTGAGGTCGGCTGTATTGGCGACAATCTGGATGAGGCGTTGCTCAAATCGATTCTTTCTGTAGGCAATACGATTCCGGAGAAGAAAATTCTTCTTTCTACCGGAGATCCGCTACAGAAAGCAGATATGCTTACGGCCTGCAGACTCCTGGCAGAGAAAGGCTATGAACTTTACGCCACAAGTGGCACATATAAGTACTTCATAGAGAACAGCATACCTTGCAAGAGAGTGCTCTGGCCGTCTGAGGCAAGCAATGCTTCGATGAAATCCCTCTTCCCGTCGGCTCTCGACATGATCAAGAACAAGGAAGTCGATATGGTCATAAACATTCCTAAGAACTTCAGTGAGGAGGAACTCAGCAACGGTTACCATATACGCCGCAGTGCCATTGACAGCAACATTCCGCTCTTTACCAATGCCCGTCTGGCGACTGCATTTATCAAGGCATTCTGTTCAATGTCAATGGATGACATACAGATCAAGTCCTGGGATGAGTATTAATGACGGCTTTACTTTCTAAAAGGCTCGGCCTGCGGTCTCGTCCCGTCAGGCTTACGCCTGCCACCCGTTCATAAGGTCACGGGCGACCATACCTTTTAGAAAGTAAAGCCTCTCTTCGGCAAAAATATAAACAACCGGTGATAGCATTTGATTGACTATCACCGGTTTTTAGTTATTTAGCGACAATACTAATAATCGTAATTCTTGGCATCCATAGGCGACACCTTGTTCATATTGTCGAGAAGCTCTTCATTTGTCTGATACTGGTCCATAATCTGGATCATGAAGTTCATCGCCTCAGTCGGATTCATCTCAGCAAGCAGTTTTCTGAGAATCCAGATGCGCTGCGCCTGGTCTGGAGAGTAGAGCAGGTCGTCACGGCGAGTACTTGAAAGGATAACATTGACAGCAGGGAAAATACGTCTGTTCGACAATGTCCTGTCGAGCTGAAGCTCCATGTTTCCTGTACCTTTGAACTCCTCGAAGATGACATCATCCATCTTGGAACCGGTTTCAGTCAATGCTGTCGCAAGAATTGTCAATGAACCGCCTCCCTCTATGTTACGTGCAGCACCGAAGAATCTCTTAGGTTTCTGGAGAGCATTAGCATCCACACCGCCGGTAAGCACCTTGCCTGATGCCGGCTGTACGGTATTGTATGCACGGGCAAGACGAGTGATGGAGTCGAGAAGAATAACTACGTCATGACCGCATTCCACCAGTCTGCGTGCCTTTTCCAGCACCATATTGGCTACTTTCACATGCCTTTCAGCGGGCTCGTCAAACGTAGAAGCGACAACTTCCGCCTTTACGCTCCGGCTCATGTCCGTAACCTCCTCAGGACGCTCGTCGATCAGCAGTACGATTTCGTAAACCTCAGGGTGGTTGTCAGCGATGGCATTTGCTATCGACTTGAGCAACATTGTCTTACCTGTCTTAGGCTGAGCCACGATAAGACCGCGCTGTCCTTTTCCGATAGGAGTGAACATGTCCACGATACGGCATGAAAGATCGTGCTCATGTCCGTGTCCGAGAAGATTGAACTTCTCATCAGGGAAAAGCGGAGTCAGAAAATCGAACGGAACCCTGTCTCTGATAAACTCAGGTGTACGTCCGTTGATGAAATCGATCTTAACGAGAGGGAAGTACTTGTCGCCTTCTTTAGGAGGACGGATTTCACCAGTTACCGTGTCACCATTCTTCAGGGCATTGTTCTTTATCTGTCCCTGTGAAACGTAGATGTCGTCAGGCGAGTTCAGATAATTGTAATCAGAAGAACGCAGGAAGCCATATCCGTCCGGCATGATTTCCAATACACCGGTAGCACGCACTGTACCCTCGAACTCGAACTTCGGCTTAGGTGCAGGTCTCTGCTGCTCCTGTGGCAGGTTTCCATTCTGAGGACGCTGCTGCTGAGGCTGTCCGTTCTGCTGGTTCGGATTGAATTTCTTTTTCTTCGGAGGAAGCGGAGGAAGTACGATGGTATGTCTGTCCGCATATACTATCTCTTCCTTAGGTTTTTGTGGAGCAGTGGCTTCTGCAAGCGCCTTAGGTGCCTGATTTTCAGGTGCTTTCTCTGTTTCTTTCACAGCTGGTTCCTGCTTTGCGGCCGGAGAGCCCTGTTTCTTGGCAGCGGCATTATGAGCAGGCGCGTCTTGTCTCTTCTGCGGGGCAGGAGCGACATTCTGTGCTGTCTGCTTTTCAGATGGAACCTCTTCTGCCTGCTTTGCCTGACTCTTTGGCTTTCTGCCACGTTTTTTCGGAACAACTTGCTCTGTTTCAGCTTTTGCCTTGTCCTCAGCAGCGACTGCTTTTTCAGCAGGCTTTGCCTTAGGAGTCTGAGATGCAGGCTTCTTCGTTTCTTTCGTTTCTTCCTTTACAGTGGAATCCGTCTTGACTGATTCATTCTTGCGTGGACGGCCTCTTTTTTTCTTGGCAGGTTCCGGATCCGGAATCTTTGAGGCTATTCTTGCTTCTTCATCCAAAATGGCAAGGCTCAAGTCCATAAGGTCCATGTCATTCGCCTTTTTGATTTTAAGTTCATTGCCGATTGCACGAATCTGCTGTTCAGGCATTGAATTCAACTCTATCAGAGTGTGTGGCATAAATGGTAATAAATTTTGTACTTTATCGTACTGTAATAACTAATCTTGTTCAATAGGAATACCCACTAACATAAGATTTTATATGGGGATTCGCCGAAAATCATTCTGCTCGGCAGTTGCGATAGGAAATAGATTCCGTGTTAAACTTTGCAAATATAAGCAGTATTTGGCAAATATGCAAAAAAACTGCCAATCAGGAACAGATACCTATCAATATCTGTCCCAATAACTTGTACTTTTCTTGAATTTGAGCAGGTCCGAGAGGGCCGCAGCATTCGCAGCGATCCTGAAACTCCATGACTGCCAGTTTCCTGTAGGCACCCAGGACACGCTGATGTTGAAGCAGTGCAAGTCATATGTTGCGCTCAACTGCGTAGTGGTCATCTTCATGGCCATCAAGTCGAAACCGGTCGTAGCATTGAGCGACATCTTCGGCGTGAGCTTGATATTGCCGGAAAGTCCGAGAGTCTGCGTAAATCTGTTGTTCGTAATCAGCTGGCCGTTAGTGTACTGGTACGACTTGCTGTAGGAAAACGAATAATTGATGTTTACAGACCAAGGCACATTCGGGTTCGTATAATACAGCCATCCGCCTGGAATATATTCTCCTGTTATAGGATGGTAATATATTCTGCGATAATAGTTTGCTGCATTTTCTCCGGAACCGCCGCTGCCTGAATCACCTGGAGTCTTGGACCCGTCATTTCCATTTATGGCACCTTTTCCGGAAAGTGAATAGGACAACGACGCACTGGCATTGGTAAGACGCAGAGGCTTGTTCCAGCCCATTGTCTGGACATTGAACTTGTTTATTCTCCGACCTCTCTCATCTATGGCGTAAGGGTCGAAGTTGGCATTGGCACTTATACCCACCTTCTCGAATACGGAAGTGGACATTGTGATGCCTATATTACTCATTTTCAGCGAGTCAGCGAGGAAGTTGTATCCTGTGCTGAGACTCAGCTGGTCAATCAGCTTCACTTTCTTTATGCCCTTTCCGGTAGTGTCCCTCAAGTCGCGGACCTTCGCCTCGAGATTGTTTCCGATGGAAAGGCTCATGGTAGCTGACTTGCCTTTTCCCGGAGGAGAATACATCTGTCCGCTGTAAATGTTGTAATCGTAGGTCTTGACATTGCCAAGAGTGTCGGTGTAGGTCATTGTCCTGTAACCGTTGGCGTATGTTCCTTTTTCCGGACTGAATGAGAATGATACGGAAGGGGAGACCACGTGCCTGATTGCCTGTATCTTATGGGCCTTGCCGAAATTGAACATACCGTAAAGCCTCGTACTCATCGAAAGGCTTCCGGAATAATTCTGGCTTATGCCGAATGCGCTGAACTGACCGCCGTCATGGGATTCCACACGGTTTGTTTCGGGGTTGAATTCATAATTGGTACGGCGGAAATACCAGTTCTGGCCATAACTTACGCTCGGAGTGAAGTTCAAGTACTTTGCGAGGGTGAAATTCGGCAGACCTATCTGGAAATTATGAGTCATACCATTCTGGAACTTGTCCAGAAAGCCGTCTTTCATGAACTCGGAGGCCTTGAAATTGATCCTGTTCTGAAGCGTGGTGCTATATCCCAAAGAGAATTTTTCGTAGAATTTCTCCTTGCCCACACGGTTCTTTCTCTTGAACGGATAAAACCTTGTCACAGAGAAAGTAAGGTTAGGCAATGTAAATGAGTACGAACTGTCCCTCGAGTTCTGGTTGTGCAACGCGTTTATGGAAAGGTTGAACTTTCCGTTCCAGTTTTTCGTATATGAAATGGAAGATGATGCCTGGTTCTGCAGGGCTTCGGAAACAGATGTGGAGTTATATCTGTTGTTCGACGGGCTCGAGAAATTCACCGATGCACTGAACGTTGTTCCCGGATGCGCCTTGGAGTCCTGGGAATGGGACCATTTGAGTCCGAAGTTCCTTGTCTGGAAGAAATCAGTGCTTCCGCGCTCGCCGGTCTGGTCGTTGGAAAGGTTCATCGAAAAACTACCGTTGCATTTGTAATTCACTTTATATCTGGAATTCACATTCACGGCCCATGAACCGAGCGTATATATGTCACCTGTAACTGACAGGTCAAGATAATTTCCGAAAACGAAATACATTCCCAGATCCCTCAGATAGAAACCTCGGGAATTCTCCTCACCGAAGGTCGGCATCAGAAGTCCTGTCGCACGGTTAGGACGCTTCGGTATGAAGCCGAAAGGAAGACCGATAGGCAGAGGAACATCTTCAATCACCGGATAGGCAGGACCGAAAACCGTTTTCTGCGACGGTTTCGTAATCACCTTTGCAGCAGTAAGATGCAGATAATAATGCGGATGTTCCAGGTCGCAGACCGTATATTGGCCTTTAGTGATATTGATGGACCTGTCCGGAAGCATCTTGATGTTTTTGCCATGCAGAAGTCCGTCCTCCTGCTGGGTAATCATATTGGTAATCCTGGCCTTGCGGGTATTGAAATTGTACCGGACCTCCTCCATTGAGTAAGTCGAATTGCCTTCTTTCATCACTGGCTGGCCTTTCACCTCACCGCTAAGCGTATCGAGAGTTCCGCGGGCATATACGGTACCGGTCTTCATATCGTACTCCATATAGTCGGCAGAAAGCTCCATGTTGCCGTATTTCACGGTCACGTCACCATAATAATACAGTTTGCGCTGACCGTCTGTGAATACCTCTATGACCGAATCTTTTGCAGTGGAAAAAGCAGGGCGTTCAAGAGAACTCTTCTTCTGCAGCGCCGCGGAGTCGATCTTGAACAGCGAATCCGCTATATGCAACGAGTCTTTCAGAGCCTTGAGTGAATCTGACAGGGGAGGAATGCTGTCCTTGTTATAAGCGACAGCCTGACTGAATGTCTGCTTCTGGCCACGACGCTGTCTTCTGACATCTTGTGAGATGCCCGGAACAGTCACCGATATAAATAAAGCCAAAAGTCCGACACCAAGCAGATGCCTTCCTTTTATGAGATTGCGTCTTTTGTCAGATCGTACCAATGTCTGAAAAGTATAAATTATCGCAAATTTTCTTATTTTTGCAGAATACAAATATAAGACCATTTTGAAAAATACGCAAACACATATAATCTTTGCGAGTATCGCAGCCCTTCTGGTGCTTACTTCAGGCATCAGGGCCAATGCCGGGAATGACTCACGCAACAAACTGGGGCTCAATACAGTATGTATTGATGCAGGCCACGGCGGAACCGACCCGGGCTGTGTCAGCAAGGACAAAAAGACATATGAAAGCAAGATTGCCCTGGACATTGCAAAGCGGCTTTCGGAGAAAATCAAGGCGTCCTATCCGACCGTAAAGGTGGTCATGACCCGCTCCACAGACAAATACATCACGCTTGGAGAGCGTGCCGACATAGCGAACAGGAACAACGCAAATCTCTTCATTTCCATTCACGTGAACACGGCAGCGGCCACCTCAGCCAACGGATATTCCATCCACGTGCTCGGACAGTCCTCGAAAAAGAACAGGGACTTGTTTGCCTACAATATGGATGTCTGCAAACGAGAGAACTCCGTGATAATGCTTGAAGACGATTATTCCACGAAATATCAGGGCTTTGACCCTACCGATCCGGAGTCATTCATCTTTTTCAATCTGATGCAGAACGCGCACCTCGAACAGAGTCTGCTTTTCGCCCAGGATGTGGAAAAGGCAATGTCTTCCGGGCCTATGAGAAACAGCCGTGGAATATGGCAGGACCCGTTTTTCGTATTGTGGAAGACCGCGATGCCTGCTGCATTGATAGAAGTAGGCTTCATGTCCAATGCCACTGATTTGGCGACTCTCAAGTCCGAGAGCGGCCGCGAGAAAATCGCGCAGGATATCTTCGTCGCTTTCGGAGTGTTCAAGAAAAGATATGACGGCAGTGTCAATGCCGACAATGCCGCACCAGTACAGGACAAGGTTCAGTCAAAAGCGACAAAGTCAGAAACACATACCTCTGCGTCTGCCGCCTCATCTCCTGCACAGAAAGCTGTTTACGGAACGCAGGTGCTCGCGTCAGGCAAGCTGTTGGACAAGAGCGACCCGTTTTTCAAAGGATATCCTGTAACCATAGTCAAATCCGGCTCTATATATAAATATATAATAGGTACTGCTTCCACGACAGAAAAAGCGAAAGAGAATTACGCGAAAATCCGTAAGTCTTACTCCGGCTGCTTCATGGTGGTCGTGAAAGGAGATATGGTCACTATATTGAAATAATCGGAATTATAAACTGGATTGAATATGAAAATCAGCAGAGAAACACGCATAGGCATATTTATAGTCGCCGTCTTGCTTGCAGCATTCAGCGTCATCAACTACCTCAGAGGTGAAGATATCTTCGGCAAGGAGATGGATATAAACTCCCATTATGAGAATGTGGAAGGCCTCGTTCCTTCAAATCCGGTCTATATCAAGGGATATAAGGCCGGAAGCGTGACCAAGGTGAACTACAATCCGGAAACAGAAGAGTTCGATGTCACTTGTTCCGTATTGAAGAAAATAGCCATTCCTATCGACTCGAAGATGACCATCTACAGCGTGGACCTGATGGGCGGAAAGGGCATCCGCATTGACCTCGGGACTTCTGAAGAAATCGCGGAGAACGGAGCGGAACTCTCACCGTCATACGCACCTGATATGGTCAGTTCCTTGACTAACATGATAGGTCCGCTGATTGAAAGGGCAAACGGTGCTCTTGACAGTCTTGCAGCGGCAAGCGGCTCATTGGACAGAGTACTGAGGGGCGTGGACGAAAACAGTTTGAAAGTAACCCTGTCCCATCTCCAGAAGACACTTGACAATACGAGACGTCTGTCTGGAACACTGGCTGACCACTCCGAGGACTTCGACGCGCTTATAGCAAATCTGAAAGAAACATCTGTGCGACTGAACACCGTACTGGTCAAGGCTGATACCGCAATGACCGGTATCCAGACTGCTGCTGGCGAACTGGGAAGAGCTGACATCGAAGGACTGGCAAAATCACTGAGGACTCTTGTGGACAATCTCAATGATCCTGACGGCACGCTCGGAAAACTCACAAAAGATCCGGCGGTTTACAATTCGATTGACACAGTTCTCAAAGATATTGACAGCCTGGTGAAAAAAATAGAGGAGAATCCTAAAAAATATATCAGGATAAAAGTATTCTGATTTTAGGCTGTTCTGATTGCCCTATTTGATTGGCAATGAGGAGTGCAGCGGCCGGAACAAGGCATGTTCTAAATTTGAACCATTCAATATTGAAAAGTATCACAGAGTGCAATAATTCGAACATTGGTTTTAATAAGATATTGAAAATGAAATGGTTATAGAGAAACCGTTTTGCAAATCAGCAGACTTCAAGTTGAGTAAAATAATTTTAATATGCAATAACAATTTGGTTTTTTTATAACTTTTTTTTCACCTACTTTTGCAAAGCATCAGAAGAGAAAGGCAGCTTTCTGTTCCGGTGCTTTTTTCAACGGAGGTAAAAGAAATGGCAGAGAAGAATCACATAGACGTATGGAATGAATGTTTGAGGATTATTGAGAATCTCATTAACCCCCAGATGTTCAACAGTTGGTTCAAGCCTCTCAAGCCGGTTTCTTTGCAGGATTCCACGATTACCATCGAAGTTCCTTCTGATTTCTACAGAAAATACCTCGAGGACGTGTATCTGGACATGTTGAAAAAGACATTGAAGAGAGTGATAGGTCCAGATGCGAAGCTTGTTTACAAGATCCGTCCGGTCCGCGTACAGCCTCCGATGACATTCCCTGCAGCAAACGTTACTGCCCCGGTAAACAAGCCTGTTTCCATAAATACATATCCGGCAGGAGCAAATCCGGGAGCATTCGTGTACCCCGGACTCAGGAAATTCTCCATCAATCCGAGATTGAATCCGGTATATTGTTTCGGCAACCTTGTGGAGGGCGAGTGCAACAAGATGGGTATCACAGCTGGTGAAAGCATATCCTCATCGCCTGGAAACACTCCGTTCAATCCTCTTTTCCTTTTCGGCTCACCGGGACTCGGCAAGACGCACCTGTCCCAGGCCATCGGTATCGCCATTAAAGAGAAATATCCGGACCAGGTAGTTCTCTACGTGACAGGAAACGAGTTCAAGACTCAGTATATGGATGCTGTCAATGTCAGGAACAAGCTTACCGACTTCTTGGCATTCTACATGAAAATCGATGTCCTGATTGTCGATGATATCCAGGACCTGCTCGGCCCGGGCACGCAGAATGCGTTCTTCAACGTGTTCAACCATCTGCACGAGAACGGCAAGCAGCTGATATTCACATCCGACAGGGCTCCTGCTGATCTCAAGAATTTCGAAGAGAGGCTCCTTTCAAGACTGAAATGGGGATTGTCAGTAGAGTTGCAGCGCCCTTCTTATGCGACAAGGCTTGAAATGCTCAAGGCAAGAAGTTTCCGTGAAGGTGTGACCGTAAGTGAGGAGGTGCTGGAATATCTTGCCACAAGAATCAAATCGAACTTCAGAGAGCTTGAGGGTGCGCTCATTTCACTCATCGCGCACGCCACGCTCATCCATAAGGAAATGACAGTCGAACTTGCCGAAAAGATTACCGGCAAGATCGTAGGCGAAGAAAAGACGGAAGTGACCATCGACAAGGTTCAGAAGACAGTCTGCGATTACTTCAACATCACTAAAGACACTCTTCTGTCCAAATCCAGAAAAAGACAGATTGTCCAGGCCCGTCAGATAGCGATGTATATGAGCCGTACACTTGTAGGCTGCTCATTGTCGATTATCGGCACGGAACTTGGAGGAAAGGACCACGCGACAGTTCTTCACGCCTGCAACACTGTGAGTGACCTTATGTCCACGGACAAGTCATTCAAGCAGTATGTTTCAGACATTGAGAAAATGCTTGTAACTGTCGGTTAAAAATTAATTGAATATGAATTCCGATTCTGTACTTGAAATTTTCCGCGAGATCACCAAGATTCCGCGGGAATCCGGTCATGAAGAAAAAATGACAGCCTTTCTTCAGAATTTTGCTAAAGAGCATGGCCTTGGCTGCAGAACAGACGCTACAGGTAATGTAGTAATCACCAAAGAAGCTTCGAAAGGCAAGGAAAACGTGCCTGCCATCGCACTCCAGAGCCATCAGGACATGGTCTGCGAGAAGACTTCCACATCCAGGCACAATTTCGTGACTGACCCTATCGACTATGTTATCGAAGACGGATGGATGATTGCCAAGGAAACTACCCTCGGCGCTGATGACGGAATCGGTGTTGCAGCAACATTGGCATTGCTCGCAAGCGACCTGAATACCGGTAAAGTCGAAGGTCTGTTCACCATCTCGGAGGAGACCGGAATGGACGGTGCCAATGCCATCGAGCCTGGCTTTATCGAGTCCAAGACATTGCTTAATCTGGATTCCGAGGATGAGGGACAGATATTTGTCGGCTGCGCAGGCGGTCTTGACACCACTGCTACATTCAGTTACACAGCTGAGCCTGTGAAACCTGGATTCAAGGCAGTAGAACTCAGAGTGTTCGATGCAATCGGCGGACATAGCGGCGACGACATTAACAAGGAAAGAGCGAATACGGTCCAGATTATGGCCAGATTCCTCTACTCAGAGCTTGGAAACTTCCAGTTGGCCAAGATGAAGGGCGGCAACAAGAAAAACGCCATCGCCCGTGATACCGAGGCAGTTGTCTATGTAAAGGAGAATGACATCGAAGGCTTCATAAGCAGATTCAATGCTTTTGCGGCAGATGTGCGCAAGGAATTCCATAATACTGATCCGGATGTGAAATTCTCGGCAGAACGCTCTGAATTCTGCGGCAATGCAGTGGACAGCGAAGTTGCCAAGAGATTTATTATGGCATTGGTAGCCATCAATCATGGCGTGCTTGCAATGAGCCAGGATATCGCAGGTCTTGTGGAAACATCTACAAACCTTGCTGCCGTCAATATGGACACACCGGGAAAAATCATTGTCAAGACAAGTCAGAGAAGTTCTTCCGAATCCGGAAAGAAATTTGTGGCTGACAAGGTTCAGGCGACATTCCATCTTGCCGGTGCAGAAGTGGTCCGTACAGACCCTTATCCGGGATGGGCTCCGAATATGGAATCCAACATATTGAAGGAGACTGTGGCTTCATATCGTAAGCTTTTCGGCCAGGAACCTGAAGTGAAGGCCATCCACGCCGGTCTGGAATGCGGATTGTTCCTGCTCAAGTTCCCGTACCTCGATATGGTTTCATTCGGCCCTACACTTAGAGGAGTACATGCGCCTGGCGAAAAGTTGGATCTTGCTTCCAACGAGAAATTCGTCAAACTGCTTGTTGATGTCGTAACCAATTTCAAATGATCAAGATAGCTCCTTCCATGCTTTCCGCGGACTTTCTGCATCTTGAAAAAGATGTGGAAATGGTGAACCGCAGCGCAGATATCTTTCACCTCGATGTAATGGACGGCCTGCTGGTTCCTAATCTGTCATATGGATTCCCTGTAATAGAAGCCATAGCAAAGGCGGCCGAAAAGCCGATGGATATCCATCTCATGATTGTCCAGCCTGAGAGGTATTTCGAGAGATTTGCCAAGACTGGTGCGAAATATATGAGTTTTCACCTCGAAGCGGCTGAAAAAGAAGGCGTTGATGCCGGTACGCTTTTAGAGCAGATACGTTCATACGGTATCAAGGCAGGCTTGGCCATTAACCCGGATATCCCTGTAGAAAAGGTTTTCCCTTATCTTGAACATGCAGATTTCATATTGATAATGTCTGTGTTTGCAGGTTTCGGAGGGCAGAAATTCATTGAAGATACCTTCAGCCGCGTGGAAACACTCCGACAGAAGATCAGCAGACTTGGCATTGACTGCGAAATCGAAGTGGATGGGGGAGTAAGCGAAGCAAACTCCGCAAAACTGGCGAAAGCAGGCGCCGATATCCTGGTGGCCGGCAGTTCAGTATTCAAGTCACCGGATCCGTCCAATGCGATAAAAGCTATGAAAGGAGAAACTCAGATTATATAGCTTACCTCCTTGAAGGAGTAGTTAGTGACAGTTTTATCGGGCATTTCCATAAGAAGCAGACCTTCTTCGGAGATGCCCTTTATTGTGCCTGTAAAATCAACATTTCTAAGACAATCGTGGTATTCACGGCTTAAGCCAAGTCCGAAAAGTCTAGAAACATATATGTTTCTAATCTCGTTTATTCCTTCTATATCAGATAAATACGGTATGTATTCCAAAAAGATGTCGAGAAAATCATCCAGCACTTCTTCAGGAACGGTTCTAAGGCCCGAAGAAACCAGAACTGACGTCGGATTGACGAGTTCCGGCGGAAATTCAGTCTGGTTCAGATTAAGTCCGATACCGATAATGGAATGTTCAAGACCTGTATTTCCGACAATATTCTCGATAAGCATTCCGCATACTTTGCGTCGGCCGATGTAAATGTCGTTCGGCCATTTGATGCTGTTGCGGATATTGAGTTTCTGCAGCAGGTCAGAAACTGACAATGCAGCGACAATGCTGAGGAGAAACTGATTCCGGACAGCCAAATCAGGCATCTGAGGGTGAGTGAAATTCAATAGGACTGAAAACGTGAGATTCTGTCCGGCGGCACTGGACCACTTGTTTCCACGCTGTCCACGGCCTGCCGTCTGAAATTTCGCTGCATATACTGACATTTTGGCATTGGCAGGCAACCGCCTTCTGGCTTCAGAATTCGTGGAATCTATGCTGTCAAACCACGTTATAGGAATTTCCGCTTTCATTGGACTGATTTTTGTTTTATCTTTGTACGCAAATTTAAACAAACAATTAAATGGAAAAAAATGTTCTTAAGGTCATAACTGACGCGATGTTGGAAAAGAAAGGTCAGAAAGTCATGTCTCTGGACCTGAGCCCTATCGGTACAGCTATTTCAGATTACTTCGTAGTATGCAATGCAGATTCTACTACGGCTGTAGCTGCGATTGCCGACAATATAATAGTACGTATGCAGGAAAAATGCGGCAGAAAGGTGCTTCGCATGCAGGGACTTGAAAATGACTTCTGGATTATCCTGGATTATGGAGATGTAGTTGTCCACGTATTCTTGACGCAATACCGTGATTTCTACAGACTTGAGGACCTTTGGGCAGATGCCGGGAGAACCGAATATACAGATGAGCCTGTAATCGAGAAGGAAACCGGCAAGAGAGCCAAGCCTAAGGCTGCATCCAAAGTAAGAGCTTCTGCCAAGCGCGTAAGCAAGCGTGAAACTGACAAAGATTTATAGAAAACGGACTGACAGATGGCAAACAATACCAATAACAACAAGGATCCGAAAAACAAGATTATCAGAATCAATATCGGATTGTCTTGGTTGTATATTCCGCTACTTGTCGGATTGCTTTACCTCGCATTCTTCTCCGGTGGCTCCAACCCTCAGAAGGCAGAATGGAGCGACGTGAAGGAGATGGTGGCATCCGGTGATGTGAAGGACATCCTGTTCATCAGAAATGACTTCAAGGGTGAAGTCACGATCAAACCGGACAAACTGGCGAAATACAGTGAGCGTTTCGGGGGAAAAGTTCCTTCCGCTTCACCTCACTTCTGGTTCTACGTATCCAACAAATTTGACCCCGAGGCTGAATTCGACCGGCTGAATTCGGAACTGCCAGCCGACAGCCAGGTAAAAATCATTATGGAGAATGATGATAATGTCTGGGGACACATAATGGACTGGTTCCTTTTCCCTATCCTCCTGATTGCCATGTGGATATTCATGTTCCGTGGATTCAACAGGAATATGGGACCTGGCGGAGCCGGTGGGCAGGGCGGTATTTTCAATGTCGGAAAATCCACAGGACGTCTTGCTGACAAGGATACCGTAAAAGTGACATTCAAGGATGTCGCCGGTCTTTACGGAGCCAAGGAAGAGGTGATGGAAATCGTGGATTTCCTGAAAAACCCTAAGAAATATACTGCACTCGGCGGTAAAATTCCAAAGGGCGCGTTGCTTGTTGGCCCTCCGGGTACAGGAAAGACATTGCTTGCAAAGGCTGTTGCAGGAGAGGCAAATGTGCCGTTCTTCTCCATCTCCGGCTCAGATTTCGTGGAAATGTTCGTCGGAGTGGGAGCTTCGAGAGTAAGAGACCTGTTCAGACAGGCCAAGGAAAAGGCACCATGCATCGTATTCATTGACGAAATCGATGCTGTAGGAAGGGCGAGAGGCAAGAATGTGGGATTCTCTTCAAATGACGAGCGTGAAAATACACTGAACCAGCTTCTTACGGAGATGGACGGCTTCGGCACGAATTCAGGTGTAATCGTGCTTGCAGCCACCAACAGGGCAGATATCCTCGACAAGGCTCTTCTTCGTGCAGGCCGTTTCGACAGACAGATTCACGTTGAACTTCCTGAACTCAAGGAAAGAGAGGAGATTTTCAAGGTGCATATCAAGAATCTGAAACTCAGCACTGACTTCGATGTGGATTTCATGGCTAAGCACACTCCGGGCTTTTCCGGAGCGGATATTGCCAATGTCTGCAATGAAGCAGCGCTGACTGCAGCAAGAAAAAACAAGCCCGCCATTGACAAACAGGACTTTTTGGATGCAGTGGATAGAATTGTCGGTGGTCTTGAACGTAAATCATCCATCATCACCAATACGGAGAAGAAATCCATCGCTCATCACGAAGCAGGACACGCTGCAGTCAGTTGGCTGCTTCCATATGCGAATCCTCTCTTCAAGGTGACATTGATTCCTCGTGGTCAGGCACTTGGCGCAGCCTGGTATCTTCCTGAGGAGAGAAAACTCTGGACAAAGTCGCAGATGGTAGATGAAATGTGTGCGCTTATAGGCGGACGCGTGGCTGAAGAGATTGTAAACGGAGAGCCTTCTACCGGTGCCCAGAACGACTTGGAGAAATTGACTCAGATGGCCTATGGCATGGTCAAGTACTATGGCATGAGTGACAATGTCGGTGCACTTTCGTTCTACGATTCTACAGGCGCAAGAGGTTACGACCTTACGAAGCCATATAGTGAGCAAACCGCTGAAATGATCGATGATGAAGTGAGAAAAATCGTGAAAATGATTCACGACAGGACTTACAAGATATTGTCAGACCATAAGGAAGGCTTCCTGCAGATGGCGGCATTGCTCCTTGAGAAGGAAGTGATCTTCGCAGAAGATGTAGAGAAGATTCTCGGTCCTAAGGCAAAGCCTGCTGATGAGACTGAGAATGAGACAGAAACGACAGAAACGACTGAAACTGAAAACAGTTAATCCGTAACTTATACTAAAACCTGAAATGAATGATACTGTAGTCAGAACCATATCCGGTATAGGGTTCATAATCATAATGCTGTGCGGCCTATTGATCAGCAAGTTCCTGTTCGCAGGCCTTATCATGTTCATAATGACCGTGATGATGCACGAATTCTATACTTTGACAATGAACGACAGGTACAGATTCTCCAGAGTGCTAGCGATTCTGGCCTGTCTTGTTCTTTTTATGCTGATATTCGCCATCAGCGCCTATGACATGGAGCCGAAGTATGTGTCGATAGCAATTCTGCCGGTGCTCGTGGTGATGATCAATTCACTGTATGTAAGGGACAAGACAGAATTCGGAAAGTTCTCTGACATATATACAGGAATCCTATATATAGGAGTGCCGCTGTCATTGTCAAATCTTATAGTATTCTTTGACGGCAAGTTCAATGGACTTATCCTCCTGTGCTTTTTCATCATCATATGGTGCTCTGATATCGGTGGATTCGTATTCGGTTCATTGTTCGGCAAAAGATTCCCGAAAAAACTGTTCCCGGCGATTTCCCCTAAGAAAACATGGGTAGGCTTCTGGGGCGGCATGATCTGCTCTTCATTGGCTGCTGTCGTGCTGAAATACAGCTTGTCAATGGACCAGATAACATTGGCACATACGATTATTCTGGCAGTCCTGATGCATGTGGCAGGCGTTTATGGCGATTTGTTCGAGTCTCAGTGGAAGCGCCATTACAACATCAAGGATTCCGGAGTAATAATTCCCGGACATGGCGGAATGCTCGACAGGTTCGACAGTTCACTTATGGCCATTCCTGTCGGCGCACTGTATCTGATAGTAGCAAATATCCTGTAATTAGGCAAAACAAGAATATAAAACGCCCCAAACGGCAATTCTAACAATTGCAGATTGAATAATTTATTCATATCTTTGGAAAATTATTGGAAACTTGATTTCAGAATACTAAACCTGATATGAAAATAGATAAGAACTCGTACGGAACCATAGCATTGTCCTGGCTCATCAGTGCTGCTCTGACTTTGCTGATTCTCAAGACAATAGGTATGAATACAGTCGGATACACCATCTCAGTATTGGTTTTATTGTTTTCTGTATTTGTGACTTGGTTTCACAGAGTTCCGGTCAGACACACACCGGAAGGCGACAGAATCGTGACTTCAGGTGCCGACGGCAAGGTTGTCATCATAAAAAAAGTCTATGAAAAAGAATACCTGAAGCGTGAGTGCATGCAGGTATCTGTATATATGGACTTTTTCAATGTACACGCGAATTTCTGGCCTGTAACTGGAAAGGTTTCCTACTATAAATATCATCCGGGACGCTATCTTCTGGCTTTCCTTCCGAAGGCTGCAGAGGAGAATGAGCATTCATCCACAGCTATCGACACAGGCAAGGAGGAAATTTTCTTCAAGCAGATTGCAGGCACTTTTGCCAGAAGGATTGTCTGCTACTCTCAGGAGGGTTCAGAGGAGCTGAGGGGAGTGCAGTGCGGAATCATCAAGTTCGGTTCCCGCTTCGACATCTTCCTTCCGCTGGATGCCGACATCAAGGTAAAATTGGGACAGGAAATCAAAGCAGCTGAGACAATCGTTGCAGAACTGAAATAAATCACATAAATAAAATAATAGCCGGGGAATTGCTCTCCGGCTATTATTTTATGAATTGCTGTCTTCTTCGATAAGTTTTACGAGCTTGTCCACAGCTTCCGATTCAGGGACGTGACGTAGAAGCGGTTCTTTCTTATGGTAGATGGAGACCTTTCCGTTTCCTTCTCCGACATATCCCCAGTCCGCATCTGCCATTTCGCCGGGACCATTGACAATACATCCCATAACAGCGATGACGACGTTCTTAAGATGCGCCGTGCGGGCCTTCACCTGCTCAAAAGCCTCCTGAAGATTGTACATTGTCCGGCCGCAGCCTGGACATGCGATATATTCAGGCTTGTAAAACCGCCTGCGGGCAGCCTGCATAAGTTCATCCTCGAGATATTTTCCCATGCCCGACTCCTCTATAGATATGCTGTGGCCTTCATCGTCAGAGAAAGTGCCGGAGATGTGCACCTCATCCAACTCTTTATCCAGCAGTCTCTTACCGAAGTCGCAAGAGAAATCGTACATCAGCCTTTCTTTACAAGGGGAGTGATATACTGCTTCCGCGACCTTGTCGGTAATTTTTACGGAGGTCAATGTCGATGCTATTTCGCCGTCATATCTCATCTGAAGGTACCTTCCGACAGAAATTTCATTGACAGGATCCTCAGTCAGGGAAACCCGTATGGTATTGCCGATTCCTTCCGAAAGAAGAGATGAAATTCCCACACAAGACTTGATTCGGCCGGAGTCGCCGTTACCGGCCTCAGTAACGCCTACATGCAGCGGGAACACAGTTCCTTCCGCCTCCATATATTTGGCCAGAATCCTGTATGCTTCCACCATAACATAAGTGTTACTTGACTTAAGCGACACGACAACGTTATAGAAATTATTTGACACACAGAGTCTTAGCCATTCCATAGCGGCCTCTGCCATAGCTTTTGGCGTGTTTCCGTACAGATTGGTAATCCTGTCGCCGAGCGAACCGTGATTGAGCCCTATACGTATTGCCGTGCCGTTTTCAGAGCAGACCTTGAGCAGTCTTGAGAGCTGACGGGATGCCTCATCGAAATCTTTGTTGAAATTTCCGGGATTGATCCTGACCTTATCCACGAATGGAGCCACTGCAATGGCCGTCTCCGATGAAAAATGGATATCCGCCACAATAGGGATGAAAATTCCTTTTGCGTGGAGTGATTCCCTGATAGCCTTGATGTGAGGCACATCCTGCAGTCCGGGAACAGTAATCCTGATGATATCCACCCCAGCATCCGCCATCCTGACGCACTGGGCGATGGTATCCTCCTCATTGAAAGTATGAGTATTGCACATTGTCTGGACCGCAATCGGATGTCCAGAGCCTATCAGCACATTACCGACTTTTGCCGTCAACGTATTCAGTACCTGTTTCATATACCAATTGTTTAGCTTCTTTTTTCAGCTGCGCCCTGGTCTTTCCCGTGCGGCGTGTCAGCTGTATATGTATTCCTCCGGAAATGATTATGTCGAAAGGATAGGCGAAACGATAATAGTATTCGCTATTGTAATTCGGCTTGTAAAGGCTTCCCAATGAATATCTTACGCCTGCCTGAAGATGGAATTCCACGGGATCGAAGAACAGACCGATACCGACACCGCCCTTGATTCCATACTCGAAACGCTTGTCATAGTCATAGAAGGAAGTGAGATATTTGCTGTCCTTCAGAGTTCCCTCACGCTCCACACTCATCCTGTATCCGCCGAACAGACCCGCATTGACAATGAACTTCAGATGCCATACATCCATGTGCATATGGGCGAGAAGCGGAACCTCCATATAAGTATAGGTAGCTTTTGTGGCCCCGTCCACGGATTCCGAATAATCTCCGGTCTTCTTGTCAATCTTGAACTGATATCCCTCCTTGCCATAGAAAAATCCGGTCTGGAAACCGAAATACGGCATATAACCGAACATTTTTCCGTATTTGGTGAAGACAATGCCGATATTGACGGGATTGATCTGCATAGCCTGCTTCTTGGTAGGATTGAACATCATCTGGCTCAGCGAGACACCGTACTGCACACCGATCATAGAATAGTCGTTGATGGTGAACTTGCGGTTAATCTTCACTGTATCGAGATACTCGTCAGAGTATTCAAATTCCCGTTTGAATGTCAATGAATCTGATTTCAATGCCAATGTATCAGACTGTTTGTCAAGCAGTTTGCGCGAATGCAAAGAATCAGGAACCGCGATGGTAACCGAATCAGAATATACCAGATTCTGTCCGTTCGCAGCCATGCAGAAGCCCAAAAGGGCCACGGCCATAAATGTCAGTCTCGGTTTCATCATTTCGCGAACAGATTAGCAATGTCAATATTCTGTACCATTTCAGTGGACTCTTTGATGTTCAGCACATAAGACCCGTCCCGGAGCTTGTAGAACATCACTTTCTCAGGCTGGCGATGTTCCAGGAGATTACCTGTATCCACGATTCCGTTCCTGTTCAGGTCCTCAGTAATCCTGACTGAATATTTGCCCTCCTTCAAGTACGGGAACAGCAGTTCAGAATCCTTTTCAATGATATACGACCTCAGCACCTTGTCGCGCTGTTCATTGAGCAGATCCACGATGTATTTGTGGTTCACCCCAGTCAGATTAAGTGTCAATGAACTGAGTTTGTCGTCTTTAGGCAGTGAAACCTTCACCTCGCTGCTGTCATTGTAGAACCCGTTGATGTCCCTGAACATCCTGTGAGGCACTTTCAGCTTATACTCATAGCCGCTCATCAGCTTGCCTTCCGGTATCAGCACATATTTCCTCAAGTTCAAGGAATCACGGGTGACTGAAAACTTCATTTTCGCTTCCTGCTGACGAGGATTTATGGAAGTAAGTTTCACGGAATCGAAATGCTCGTATATCAAAGGGAAATTGAACTCCATCTCGAATCCATATTGCTCGACTCTTTCAGGTTCCGCCTTCACGGTCATCACACAGGTCGTGTCCTCATGCTTGATATTTCGCTTGGAACTCTTGGACTTGCCACCGGAATTCTCCATCGTCATCCGGATATGCTCGGTGAACGGGGTCAATTTTCCGAGAGTATCGGTTTTCATGTAGTCCACGAACACGTGCAGCGTGTCCGGCATACGCTTTCTGTCATTTATCCAGAATTCGAGACTGTCATTCGTGATGTTGAACTGGGTTATAAGACGGTTTGCAGGGAAACCTTTCACCCACATCGAGTCGATCTTCGCATCTGCCGCCATGAAAGTAATGTAAGCAGAGCGTGGCTGTGTCCTGACTTTGTTTACAATCATCTGCTTGCTCGGCTTCTCACGGAACATGACCATCTCGTACTCTGCCTTGCGCTCCATACAGTGAAGCGTGTCCTTCATATCATATTTCTTCAGTTCAGGAAGGTCGTCTGAAGCCACGATGACAGGCCGTATAATGCTGTCATAGAATGCGATACGGTCATTGTCCGGGTCATAAATATTATTGGAACTCTCATCCTTCACAGCATAAAGCCGATACAATGTATCTGCGATATTGCGCATTGCGAAGAAGCCCCAATCATCAGTTTTCACAGCCGCATCAGGCCTGTGCTTGAACACTGCCGAGTCTGACAAATCCTTGTACAGCATCACTGTCACACCTTTCATCGGCTGCAATGTGTTGCAGTCACGGACCACTCCCGTAATCGCCATAGAGTCGATGACCGGTCCGGTTGAGAACATCAGAGTATAGCCGGGATACATGTTGCCCTCATTGTTGTCCGCAATCGCATTGGTCAAATCCAGAGTATATGTGGTGGACGGTTCCAGATCCGATTCGAAATAGACGATGACCGACTTGCCTCTGATTCTATATTTCGGTGATTTTTCCAGAGGAGGGGACAGGAAAATGCTCTTCGCATCCTTTACCGTCACATATTCATTGAATGTAATAACAATGCGGGTGTTGTGCAAAGGGACATTGACAGACCCCGGAAGCGGATAAATTCCGGTTATGACCGGCGGAATGGTGTCCTTGTCTCCACCGCTCGGCGGAGTAGTCGTGTTCGCGCAGGAATGGGAGAACATCATTGCCCCCAAAACTAAAGCGACCGGTATGCCGGGTATGAGTTTTTCTAATATCTTGTTCATTCAAATATATTCTCTATTTTAGCCAACTGATTGATGATAAGCATCATATCTCTGTACGCATCACGCTCTGGACTCCCTTTATGTTCTTCAGGTTCGTTATCATAGTCTCGAGCACATCCCTGTCATGCACATACATATCTATATATCCGTCGAAGATGCCACCTTCGGTATTGAGGTCGAGCCGACGCATGTTTACGCCCATCACGAGGGAGATATATCCTGTAATGTCATTGAGCAGACCTATACGGTCAATGCCGGTGAGCGAAATCCGTACCGGGAACGACTGGTCGGCATCAGCCTCCCAATGAGTCTTGACAATGCGGTCTCCATGTTTGGTGGCCAATGTCTCAGCCACGCTGCAGGATTTCTTATGGACAACAATAGTGCCGTCAGCGGACATGAATCCGACTACAGCATCGCCGGGTATAGGCTTACAGCAGTCTGCAATTACATATTTATGCCCGTCTTCAGTAGAATTGATGACATATTCATCCTGTTTTTTCTTTTTCGACTGGAGAGTGCTCAGCACGTTTTCAAAATTCAGATACCCTATGCCGTATCTGAACAGGAATTCATCAGCATTGTTCACTTCGAGTGCAGCGGCTATTTTCCTGGCGACATTGTCGTCGAACTTTTTGCCCATCGCCGTCAACCTCTCCTCGAGGTCTTTCCTGCCTGCCTCGATAAAGGCGGCTCTCTGCGGTCTGAAGTAATCCAGAACCTGGTTTTTCGCATGCCTGGTCTGAAGGAAGCTCAGCCACTCCGTCTTAGGATGTTCATCTTCAGCCGAGATGATTTCCACCTGGTCTCCAGTCTTGAGCACATAGGAGAGAGGCACAAGTTTCATATTCACCTTGGCCGCAATCGCCTTGCATCCGATCTGCGAATGAATCATAAATGCAAAATCCAGCGCAGTGGCTCCCTTCTGTATGGATTTCTGTTCGCCCTTTGGAGTGAACACTGATATTGACGTGGTAGTCAGGTCATTATGTATGATGTCCAGAAGTTCGAGGGCATTGACATCAGGGCTGACAAGAATTTCCTTAACCTTGGACAGCCACTTGTCCATCTCATTGTCATTCTCGCTTATGTAGCCGTCCTGCTTGTATGCCCAATGTGCTGCGATACCTTTCTCCGCGATGTCATCCATCCTCTTCGTCCTGATCTGAACCTCAATCCAGATGCCAGTCTGGCTCATAAGAGTACAGTGAAGCGCCTCGTAGCCATTGCTCTTGGGATGCTTGACCCAGTCCCTCACGCGGTCAGGCTTGTATCTGTAAAGTCCTGTAATTATGGAGAATACGTGATAGCACTGGTCACGTTCAGTTTCATTGACATTGACAGAAACCGGATTGAAAATTATCCTTACCGCATAGAGGTCATAGACCTGCTCGAAGGTGATCTGCTTGGTAATCATCTTGTGCCAGATGGAATACGGAGTCTTTACCCGCTTCTTTATCTGGAAATCGAATCCCGCCTTCTGCAGTGCCTCCCGGATAGGTTTGATGAACTCGTCAATGCTCTTTTCCTTGTCGGACATGTCCCGGTTGATCTGGGCGCTGATTTCATTGTATGCGTCAGGTTCCTTGTACCGCAGCCAGATGTTCTCCATCTCTGATTTCACCTCATACAGACCCAGGCGGTGGGCAAGCGGAACGAAAATGTACATCGTCTCGCTGAGAATCTTGTCGCGTTTGTACTCGGGCATGAATTCGATGGTGCGGCAGTTGTGCAGACGGTCAGCAAGCTTTATCAGCACAACACGTACATCATCATTGAGAGTCAGGAGGATACGTTTGAAATTCTCGGCCTGGAGGCTTTCGGAATTGGCGTCATCCTTGGTCTTCTTGTCCTGGTTGTCGAGAACGTTCTTGATCTTCGTAAGTCCTTCTACCAGAGAGGCTATCTTGTCCCCGAAGATATGGCGGATATCGTCCACAGTATAATCCGTGTCCTCCACCACATCGTGCAGCAGTGCCGCAGCTATCGACTTGTAGCCCAAGCCTATATCATTGACGACAATCTTGGCGACAGCGATCGGATGCAATATGTATGGCTCGCCTGAGCGCCTGCGTACGTTCTTGTGCGCTTCATTGGCGAAATCGAAAGCTTTCTGCACGACCGCAAGCTCCTGTTCACCGGCGCATCTTTTGCGCGCAGCCTCCTTCAAGTCCGCATAATTGCGGGCTATCACCTCGTAGTCCTTCTGTGTAAATTCTGAAAAGCTCATTTTGTGTCAATGTTATAGTTGTTGACGTTCTGGAAGGCGTATGACAGTTCTGCACCCAGCAATATGATGAACCATCCGAAATTCAGCCAGAACATGAACAGCGGGATAGCGGCCACAGCGCCGTAGATCGAGTTCAGTCTGGTCACGAAAATCTGGGTCTCCAGGAATAAATATTGGAGCAGCGTGAACAGCGGGCCGGAAAAGATGGCAGCTTTCAACGCGTTTTTATATCTTACAATGTAGTTCGGGATGAACTTGTACATTGCCGAAAATGTCAGTATTGAAACGGCGGCGAAAACCAGCCAGCCGAGAAAACTTCTGATGCTTTCCGAAAACTGCACCTGATTCGGGAGCAGGATGTCGATGATATTGGAATAGATGATGGAACCCGCGAAGAACAGCAGAATCACGAAAGGGGAGAGCACGATAATCAGAAGGTAGAATGAGAACCTCTTCAAGAGATTCCTTGATTTGTTTACCTTCCACACATTATTGAACACTGACTCCACGCACATCATCATCCATACCACGAGCCATGCGAAAAGCAATGCGCTGACAAGCCCCACAGGGCTGGACTGGGCAGTATGAATGACATTTTCAGCAAAACTGAACAGCGTATCTATCGCCTGCTGGTTGGAGAAATTCGATATAAGTATCCCTTTCAATGTGTCTTCAAGCCCGAGTCCACCGGTAATGATGAAGGCTATGGCAATGAACGGAACCACGGCCATTGTACAGAAAAAGCTCAGCGCAACAGCCTGAAAGCCGATTTTTTGTGTAGAAAAGGTCTTGACGGTCAGAGTGATGACCCTCAAGTCCTTTACAAAACGCTTGCGCATACGCGACAACTCGTCGAAATTCTCATTCCAGATTCCGTCGGACAAATAGTTTTTAAGTCTATGTATTTTCTCTTTTATCTTCATTGTTTGTCTCACGCTACACCATACCGCCGAACAAATCCGGCTCTATTTCCTCTTCTTCTTTTTCAGGCACGGCACCTTCAGGCAGCATTGACCTGAATTTGTCTTCGTCAATCACCGGCACTCCGAGCTGTTCCGCCTTGCTGAGTTTTTCCGGTCCCGGCTTGTTTCCCGCAAGCAGGAATGACGTCTTCCCGCTGATGGAACTGCCGTTCTTACCTCCGTGAAGTTCAATCAGTTTCTTCATTTCATCTCTTGAAATGCTGAAGGTTCCGGATATGACTATGGTCTTGCCGTTCAATGCATCCGACAGGTTCTGCAGAGGAGTATCTGCTGACATCTTCAGTCCCGCAGCCTTCAACCTCTGGATCTCCACTATGTGGCGTTCGTCGCGGAAGAAGTCATAGACGCTGCCAGCTATGGTTTCGCCCACATCCGGAACTGCTAAAAGCTGCTCTTTGGACGCAGCCGCTATATTGTCAATGTTCCTGAAATGCTGCGCTATTTCCTTGGCCGTGGATTCGCCCACATATCTGATTCCTAACGCGAACAGAACGTGTTCAAATGATACTTTCCTGCTGTCTTTCAAGCTGTCCAGGAACCTTTTGGCGGACTTTTCCTTCCAGCCGTCCAGTCTGAGCAGGTCATTTCTGGTCAAATCATACAGGTCAGCAGGAGTCCTGACCATATCGAGACTGAAAAGCTGGTCAATGGTGGCGTCACCCGCAATGACATTCATGGCTTTACGGCTCAGGAAGTGGACCAGACGACCTTTGATCTGTGTCGGGCAGCCATCCACATTGGGACAGAAGAACTTGGCCTGCTCCTCCTCTCTTACGAGCGGGGTGCCGCAGTCAGGACAGACAGTAGGGAAATCAGGTTTTCTGACATCGGGACCTCTCTTGGAGAGTTCCACGCCAGTAATTTTAGGGATAATCTCCCCACCTTTCTCCACATAGACATAGTCACCGATGCGGATATCCATCTGCGCCATCATGTCTGCGTTGTTCAATGTCGCACGCTTGACCACCGTTCCGGAAAGCTGCACAGGATCAAGATTGGCCACCGGCGTTACCGCTCCGGTCCTACCCACTTGATAATCAATGGAAAGAACTCTGGTCAATGCCTGTTCCGCCTTGAATTTATATGCCACTGCCCAACGCGGGAACTTCGCCGTATAGCCAAGTTCAGTCTGAATCTGAAGTTCATTGATCTTTATGACAATGCCGTCAGTCGCGTACGGGAGGAATTTACGCTCCTTGTCCCAGTAGTTTATATAGTCCTCTATCTCATTGATATTGTGGCAGATCTTGCGTTTGTCAGATACCGGAAGCCCCCAAGACGCCGCTGCACTCAAGGCTTCGTCGTGCGTCGCGAAATTCACATTAGGGCTCGGTATATGATATAATGTACACCACAGTCCGCGTTTTCCGACTTCTTCAGGATCAAGCAGTTTGAGTGAGCCTGACGCAGCATTTCTCGGGTTTGCGAAAGGCTGGTCCTCATTGCGCAGCCTCTCTGCATTGAGTTCGTCGAACGCCTTGTATGGCATCAGGATCTCACCTCTGATTTCAAACTCTTCAGGATATCCGCTTCCGTGAAGCCAGACCGGTATATTGCTGATATGACGCACGTTGTCCGTGACATCATCACCTATGACACCGTCTCCTCGGGTAAGAGCACGCAGAAGCTTTCCGTCCCTATAGGTCAGACAGATGGCCGTTCCGTCAAATTTCAGTTCACAGGAATACGTAAAAGGCTTTCCGATGGACTTGGTGGCCCTTGCAGTGAACTCCTCCACTTCACCTATACTATAAGTGTTGCCAAGTGAAAGCATAGGATACTTATGGGGATACTGGGCAAACTCCCTCTTTGCCGTCACAAGCGTATTGCCCTGTTCATCACTGTTTTCCAGATCACTTCCGACCTTCCTGGTAGGGGAATCCGGCGTGATGAACTCAGGGAACTGCTTCTCCAGGTCAGCCAATTCATACATGAGATGGTCATACTCATAGTCACTTATGACCGGAGCATTGTCCACATAGTATTTTCTGCTGTTCTCCCAGAGTATCTTCCGCAGCTCTATGATTCTTTTTTCTGCTTGTGAGCGATCCATCGTTATAAAATTATCATAAGTTACAAATTTAGCCATTTTTTTGTGGAAATTTGGCTGAAAAGTAATAATTTTGCACCGCGTAAAAGTAGAATATCAAGATATTATAAAATAAATTTCTATTTGATTATGAAAGATTCAATCATCATCTTGTGCGGTGGCGGTCCTGCCCCGGGAATGAACTCAGTTTCAATGAGTGTTGCAAAGACTTTCCTTTCAAAGGGTTACAGAGTAATCGGCCTTCACGGCGGTTATTCAGGTCTGTTCAGCAAGAACGCACGCACAGAGGACTTGGACTTCTTCAAGGCTGACCGTTACTTCAACAGAGGCGGTTCTTACCTTGAGATGAGCCGTTTCAAGCCGACAGACGAAGACTTCGAGAAGAACTTCAACCTCGACCTTTTCAAGGACAACAATATCAAACTTCTCGTTACCATCGGTGGCGACGATACAGCATCTACTGCAAACAGGATTTCCAAATTCCTCGCAGCCAAGAACTATCCGATCGCAAACATCCATTGTCCTAAGACCATTGACAATGACCTTCCTCTTCCTGCAAACGCTCCTACTTTCGGATACAACTCCGCAAAGAATGAGGGTGCGCACATTGCAAGAACCATCTACGAGGATGCACGCACATCAGGAAACTGGCTTGTGATTTCAGCAATGGGCCGTACATGCGGCAGCCTTGCGCTCGGTATCGGCGAGGCGACACATTGCCCTATGACCATCATCCCTGAGATGTTCAACAAGACACAGATGACTCTCGACAAGATCATCCGTCTTTCCATCTCCGCTATCCTCAAGAGAAAGATCATGGGCGTCAACTACGGTACAGTAGTGGCTGCCGAGGGCCTTTTCCACAATGAAGAGGTTGCTAAAGAGGCTGCTGAGGCTGGTGTACACTTCACATACGACGAGCACGGCCATCCGGAACTCGGCAAGATCTCCAAGGCTGTCCTTTTCAACGAGCTTCTCGAGAAAGAGTTCAAGAAACTCGGCCTCAAGGTAAAGAGCCGTCCGGTGGAAATCGGTTACGATGTACGTTGCCAGGACCCTGTAGCTTATGACCTTACATACTGCACAGAGCTTGCTATGGGCGTTTACCAGCTGTTCAGCGAAGGCAAGACTGGCTGCATGGTATATGTTGATTCTTATGGCAATGTTTCTCCGCTCTACCTTGCTGATCTCCAGGATCCTAAGACAGGCAAGATTCCTCCGAGAATCGTGGACATCAATGCAGGTACAGCCCAGAACTACTACAAATACATCGCCCACTATGTAACACCAGAGGATTACGAGGCTGTAAAGGCTCTCGGCATCGCAGATCCTTCAGTTTACGATTTCAAGAAGATTCTTGAGTGGTAATTCCATATCGGACAATATCATAATCCGTGGACAGCCGCATGGCTCACCCACGGATTTTTTTATTCCACAAGCCTCGCTCATTCTGTTTTTTTGTAATCACAAGAAATTCACTCATTTTGCGGAGTCGCCACACATCAAGATGAATATTTCATTGATTATGCTGATACCTCTGCTGCCGATGATCATATCTGATTATCGTGACAGGACTGTACATGTTCTGTGGCTCGCTGTCTTCGGGGCTGCTGCAGTCTTGTCTGCATGTTTTTGCATGGGATGGAAAATATTAATATTCAATATACTATTAAACTCATCAGTCCTACTGCTTATGGCACTTTTCCTAGCCTTGTATTTCAAGCTGCGGAAGAAAAAACTATCTGGAATGATTGGGGAAGGGGACTGCGTATTCCTGTTTCTGCTTGCACCTTACTTTCAGCTGCATAACTATCTCATGTTTCTGGTAGTTTCATCTTGTGCAGCTCTTGTATCTTGGCTTTTGGTTTTCAGAAGAGACGGTAGCATTCCACTGATTTCAGTATACGGAAAGCCTACTGAAGGTCGTTTCTTATCTCCAGAAGGGACAGATTTTGAAAGCAAGAGTCTTCCTTCCTATATTAAAACAGCAGAATATACTAGATATATGGTAAATAAGCCATTCCCTGTCAGTGAGGGGCAAGCGGCTCCATTTTATTGGTTCAATTCATCTGGTGGTGTGACTCAATATTATCTTAAGAATGACATCAGTTACTATATTGAAAAGGGGTATATAAAAATAATAAAGTAGAATACTATGAGAATTCAAACTTTTTTAAATATTTTACGGAAATGTGATGAGGAAAGCGGTTTAAGGCATAAAGTTTCTTTAGAAAGGGAAATCGCCTTAACGCCAAAACTCCATTTAGAAGCTAAAGAATTAATTGTCTGTTATGATTCTCATCTTCGAAGGCTCGATGATGGCAGATGGGAAACATATTATTATGAGCGTGGAACATGCTATGGACGATTAGAATTTGCTTCAGAGGGGCCAGCCTGCGACGAGTTGTATAATCGTGTATCAAAAGACATTGTCCCTTACACTATTGCAGACAATGGTAATGATGCACTTCATTTGAGTAACTCAGAAACTCTAGCGCTAAATGAACTATTTTCAGACGAGAGAGGTGATTTTTCTTTCGAGGATAAAAAGATAGCATTTATCAATCCATATGGTTCATTAGACAAAAGAAAATACTTTGGTATCTATGATAACGGATTGTATAAATTTGGTATCTATGATAATGGATTGTATAAAAGGTCATTGTATCCTTTAGAGAAAGGGAACCTGTATATATTTGATGCAAAACAAACAGTGCAGTCTGGAGGCTATGATGCTGCAATTGTGTATTGGAATGTGATTATTTTTCGGAAAGAAGACTTGATAGCCTACATTAAAAATCAGAGTCCGGAACTTCTGGATAATATGTATGCAGAAGAACTGAACCATGTCTTTAAATCCGCACGAAATGATTTTTCTTTTGTCGGGAAAAAAATTGCATTCCTGGATTTGTTTAGAAACAGGGGGCGACTTTTTTGATAAATACTATGGAAGCCACATTTGCGATAGATACCCTTATGGAGATGGTGATTTGTATATCTTTAATAATGACATCCCTGATTTAGATGCTGCAATTGTTTATTGGAGAAGAATGTTATTAAATCCTTCGGACGTAATTGACTTGATACATTTGATATCTTCCTCTCAATAATTTTGTCAAATTCATGGTAAGAATCGATGCCACAACTTCTCCAGGTAAAAATGGACCTAATCATTCTCATTACCATACATTTATTAAATTTAAACCATGAAAATGATACAGATAATAATTGACCAGCAAATTCATACAATCGAGGATTTGTACAAGTTGTTCTCCAAGAAAATGAATGTTGATTATGATTATATTTCTAATCTTGATGCATTCATTGAGACACTCAAAGATCCATATATGATTACTGAACAGATACATGTAATTCATAACACCATTCCAGATTTCGGCGATGCAACAATTCAATATCTGGACATAATGGATGAGGTCGATCTTTACTGGAAAGTGGCTTACAATGAGAATGAGAAAATGGTACAAGTGACTTACAGCGGATCACTTCCAGAAAAAGTGACAGCAATGTTGAACCAATACTATCTTCAAACAGCAAATATAAAGCAGACATATTTCGCTAAAGAGATTTTTCTTGAAAGAAATAAGAACAGCAAAAATGTGCTGAGAATTTATGCTCAAATATCAGGTATAACATCATGGTGTTGGTATGCTTTTGAGACCGAAAATGATAAGATGCGAATTCGAGTAATATCTTTAGGTGACAATTGGATTCTTTATTCGAAAAATGAGCCATTTCATCCTGTAAGTCTCGACAATGAGATTGTCGTGATACAGATAAACGGTAGTGGCAGATTGTCTGTAAATAAGATTGTGGAATTGTCATCACCACTTTTTCAGGCAACATCGCTTAATTCTTATCGGAATGTCGAAAATTTCGAAGTGAAAACACTTAAACATCGAATATAATGAAACTGAAATTAATTCTACTGACTATTTTGCTGATGACATCGGTTAATGTCATAGCACAGGAGCGTACTGATAAATCAGAAAATATCCAGGCAGTGACATGCAGGATGAAGTACCGGCAATACAGACATTACTATCGTGCGAAAGATTATGTGAAGGATTTTGACGACAAATACAGTCCTGCCGGACTCGGTGTGGCATCGTTCTTTATTCCTGGCCTCGGACAAGGAATTGCAGACAAGTGGGGTGCTGCGGCAGGCTTTTTCTTTAGTGATATAGTGCTTACCACAGGTTTTGTGCTGTCCTTCGAATATACATTCGATAGGTATAACAGGCTTACGGATGTCGATGCCACCTATTTGACAGGCATTGCTATAGGAGCCCAGTTACTTTTGAAAACATGGAGTGTGGTGGATGCTGTCCGCACAGCTAAGATAAAGAATCTGTATATCCGGGACATGCGTAAACTGCACAGTGGTCTGGATATAGACATGGCGCCATACTTCACCTATGCACCGTCCTCTGCAACGCCATATCAGCCAGTAGCTGGATTGTCCTTAAAGATGACATTCTGATAGTCTGAAAGCAAATGAGATCTGCTACTTTCAAGAATGAGAGGGCTCGTGAAATGCGGGCTTTCTCCCTTGCCGAACTTCTGGTGGTTCTGGTAATCATGGGAATTCTTGTACTTATCGCACTTCCGAATCTGATGCCCCTCATCTCCAGAGCGAAAAGTACTGAAGCCCAGCAGCAGCTAGTTTTTCTGCACTCGCTGGAACAGACATATTTCTATACATATTCCCGATATACGGATGATTTAGAAGAGATAGGTTTCGAACAGCAGAAACTCGTAACAGATGGAGGCAATGCAAACTATCTGATAGAAGTAACCGATGTCTCAGAATCCGGATTCAAGGCCAGAGCCACATCCGTAGTCGATTTCGATAAGGATGGAGACTATAATACATGGGAAATCGACCAGGATAAGCATCTGGTGGAGATAGTAAAGGATTAATAATCAGGATATGACAGATACTAGAAAAACGGCAACCACTGAAGCTCTTCAAGTCTTCAGCGGAGCGGAAGCTTTGTCATACAGAATGATGCCGCTTACCATCAGGAATGGTAATATTCTGCATTGCGCAGTAGAAAGCGGACGAGATTATTCAGAAGTTATCCGGGAAGTGGAAGTTCTGTTCGGTTACCATGTGGAGATGGAGACTGTAGAACCGAATGAGCTTTCGGCATTGATAACCAGAAACTACAGGACATCAGGTCATGCTTCATCCGGTAGCATTTCCGGCGGAGCCGATATAGTGGAATGTATCGTTTCTGAGGCTTATTCCATGAACTCCAGTGACATTCATTTTGAACCTTCTGAAACCTCCGCTCGTGTCCGTTTCAGAATCGACGGACGGCTTGTAGAGCGTCATATAATTCGGAAAGATGATTATCCCGGAATCGTGAACCGGGTAAAAATCTTGTCAAACCTGGATATCTCCGAGAAGCGGCTTCCGCAAGACGGAAGGATAATGTTCTCAAGAAATGGTGTCAAGTTCGATATAAGAACATCTGTTATGCCTACAGTATTTGGAGAGAAAATGGTTATGAGGCTTCTGGTTCGTGATTCCAGACGATTGGCACTGGATTCTCTAGGTTTCACAGAACGTCAGCTGGCGAACTATAAATCAGCTATATCGCGACCATACGGAATGATACTTATCAGCGGGCCTACCGGTTCTGGAAAGAGCACAACCTTATATGCAACCCTGGAATTACTGAACCGCGATGATAACAATATCCTTACGATTGAGGACCCGGTGGAATACACAGTCGCAGGCGTAAATCAGGTACAACTGAAAGAAGAAATCGGTCTAACATTTCCTGTAGCCCTGCGGTCATTCCTGCGACAGGACCCGGATATAATTATGCTTGGAGAGATACGGGATGAAGATACGGCAGAGATGGCGGTAAGAAGCTCATTGACAGGACACCTGGTACTCTCGACGCTTCATACCAATAGTGCCTGGGGATGTGTAGCAAGAATGATAGATATGGGAGTTCATCCATATATGCTGTCCGAAACGCTTGCAGCTTGTGTGGCGCAGCGCCTTGTACGTCGACTTTGTCCATACTGCAAGAAAGAAGATTCGTCAGAGAAGGTGTCTGCCGGAATTATAACAGGAACGGCCAGGACATACCGCCGATGCGGATGCGAGAAATGCTATTATACAGGATATTCCGGACGCAAGGCTATTTATGAAGTCATTCTGGTGGATGATGAAATTGCAGATGCCATCCGACATGAAGTTTCTAATATTGACGAGCACATGAAATCACGGAATATCATATCCTTGAAAGACTCTGCTACAAATCTGTATCTGGCAGGAGAAACTTCCCTAGAAGAAATACTGCCTATGATCAATTCTTAGTCCCAAGATGAAGCACCTATTTATATTGTTTTCCACGATGTTTCTGTGGACAGTTCTGAATTCTGGACTGTCAGCACAAGATAGAGTGGAGCCTGTCAGACGAAGTCTGGATTCACTCTCTGCTATTCGTCCTCATCTGAACGACCTTACGGACATATCCGTGACGAAGTTTTCTGTCTATGAACTTCTGAAGGCACTTGCCGTATCGAATGACCTGAATATGGAGGTGAATTTCAGTCCATCCAAGACGATAACATGTAACTTGAAGCAAGTGCATGTCAAGGATGTCATCAGCTACTGCTGTAGCCAGAAAAGCCTGGACCTGAAAGTGGTTGATGGCATCATTGCGATTACGGATTATAAAGTCCCAGACCCACCAAGACCAGAACCAGTCCCTGCACCGGTTTATCAGGACTATTCATCGTTTCCAGACACCAGGCAGGAATCGGTAAATGCGGAACGTGTCATTCCTCTGAATTTCCGTTCTGTGGATAGCGTTACGGATATTATTCCTGAAAGCATCAGCAAGAATCTTCAGATAAGGGAATATCTTGAGCAGAACAGTCTGGTTGTCAGTGGCGACACTGTTGATATACGACGGTTGCAAACATTCTTGAATGATATAGACAAGAGTATTCCGTTGATTTCTATAGATGTGATTATGGTGGACGCCACCAAAAGCTTTTCCAGAAAAGTGGGATTGTCTTTCGGGTATGGCAGTGAAGTACGTTCAGGAAAATCCGGCAGTATAAGTCCTGGGCTAAACATGTCTCTGGATTCAGATAATGCGAACAGGCTTATTTCTTCATTCGGAAAAATGTCTGGTTTTAATCTTGGCAAAGTAGGTCCGACATTCTATGCAGATCTGGAATGTCTGGAAGATGCAGGAAAAATCACATTGAAATCAACCCCCAAATTAGCCACATTGAATGGGCACAAAGCTGTGCTGAAAAGTGGTGAAGTCAAATACTACAAGGAGAGCCAAGTGAACATCATAGGCACACAGAATCCTCTTCAGTCAGAATCATTTACCTGGAAGAATGTGGAAGCCAGCTTCACATTGACACTGACACCTTATGTGAGCGCCGACAGCACAATAACACTTCAGATTCAATTAGATCAGGACGAGTTCGCTGATGACAAGTTATCGGACCTATATGTTCCTCCAGGAATAACCAAGCGCAGCTTCAATTCCATCATCAAGGTAAAGAACGGCGAGGCGGTGATTCTCGGTGGCATAGAGAAGAATCTCACAGATGATTCAGCACGTGGACTTCCGTTTCTTGCCAGGGTACCTGTGCTCAGATTGTTGTTCGGCCGATCCGTAAAGGAGCGCACAAACCATAAGATGAGTGTCGTAATAAAACCCGCATTGCAATGAGACTATTTCCAGAAATATCTCCAGCAGTATTTGCCATCGTTGGCGGAGATGTGTCGCTGAACCAGAAAACGCTTCAGAAAGGTTCTCCTGTAGTCATTATATTGACTGGAGCAGATGTTCTGGAACGGACACTCTCTGAAGACAATCCGCTACTTGCCAGAATCCGTGCGAATACAGATATTGTTCGTAGTGAGAGTCCCCTGCCTGATGGCAATGTGGAAGTGGCTTTCATTAAAAAGGCCCTGGCTGATAAGGCAATGTCAATGCTGACATCAACAGGTGCTTATGCTGTAGGAACCTGTGTCATGAAATCCGCAGACAATGATGCTATCCGCAGAATCATGGGAGAAATAATTTCCAAAGAACTGACTTTAAGGAAATTATACAAAAATCCGGTGATAACTGACAACATCTGCAGTGCAGTCTATATGAGGCTGCGTTTGCCGGTCCTCGTGACTTTTCTTGTGGTGCTGCTCGGAAATTGGTTTGTATATTCGGCCCTATCCCATAAAATAGGGAAGACCAGAATAGATGCGGAACGGATTGCTGTACAATTCCGACAGATGGAAAAAGTCAGTCAAAAGCAGCACGATATGATGAGGCGCATGACGGGCTTTCCGGTATTCAGCCGGGCATCACTTCTGGATGCTATTGCATCCAAGGTCCCGGACGGTGTAATGCTGACATTATTGGAAATCCGTGCAGCCGGCGATGGGAAAGACGCTTTGGCACGAGTTCCTGTGACATTGAGGATATGCGGCACCGCTTCCTCTGAAAACCTGATGACTTTCATATCTTCACTGAAGACTGAAACCAGGTTTTCGGGATTGTCAATAGTGTCGTATGGTCGTTCGGGGCATAGCCGAGATACCAATGCATTCGAACTTTCTATTCCTATCTAGCTATGAAATATACAGGTATAATTAAATTACTTACCTTGATTCTTCTGACTCCTGCTGCAATATGGTGGTTGGCATTGTCCCGTACTGTAAAGCAATATGGTGAATTCAGACGGCTGTCGCATGAGATTTCAGTTGAGCCTAAGCCTGGGAGTTCATTGGATGACTGCATATTGTCGAAGCCACTGCTTTCAGGAGGGGACATTGTCCGCATTGCTGATACATTATGCAGCAGTACCGGGTGTTCTCTCATATCGTATTCGCCAAGAGCGGAAGAAGCTAATGGGAATGTCCAGTTATTTACAGCATCATTGACTCTTTCCGGCAGGTTTCTAGAACTTGTCAAGATTCTTGATGGGCTGGAATCATCAGATAAGGCCCTGCGTTTCCCTAAAGTGTCAATGGTCTTGTATGACAGGATGAACGGATTACCACGCACTATACGTATGAATATTGAACTTGCCCTGATTGAATATGATAAGAATTGACAGAAAAATGACAGGTGCCGCTCTTCCGACGGTACTTGTAGTATCTGTATTCATGCTGATTCTGGTGCTTGCTGCATTGACATATCTGTCAATGGACATGCAACTTTATGCAGGATGGCATCGGGAACGGCAACAGCGTATGGATTTGTTTTCGGCACTGAAAATCTGCTGCTGCGACAGCACTGTGTTTGACGAGGATTCTGTGTCACTGTTTCTTTTCAGTGAAGTTCCGGTCAATGTCTATCGGCAAGGCTGGGGCTTCTACGAAATCATGACGGCATCATCCGGACCGTATCTCATTTCCCGACTGGTGGGAGCCGCTTCTGACAGTTATACACATGCGGCATTCTGGCTATGTGACAGGAACAGGGCACTCTCTCTTGCTGGTGACACGCGGATAGATGGTATTGTGCATATTCCGCTAAACGGAATAAACTACATGGAATATGGCGAAGATAAGTTTATTGGAGATAGGCTTATGGAAAATAAGCTTCGCATTGCCGGAAAAGAACTTCCAGCGGTTCTGAAAGACGGTTTCGTCATACCAGAAGATGAAGTGAACATGCATGTGCATGCCAATGATTCCATATTGATGCTTAGCTGCAATGCTATAGTAGATGGCGAAGATATTGTACTGTCATCAAGGTCTTCCGTTCATGATATCCTGGTCAATGCCAGGAAAGTCACAGTGAGTTCAGGGTTTCGTGGAAGTCTCCAGATAATGTGCAGCGATACAGTGATTGTTAAACATGGCGCAGTGCTCGAATATCCATCCGGGATATATATCAGGTCAAACAATGGATTTCCCTATGTGGAGCTGCAGGACGGCTGCTGCATGGCCGGTTATGTTATAGTAGAAGGTGCGGCTGAAGATTTCAGCTTATCGCATCCATGCTATATGCAGTCTTCTTCAGCATCATTAAGCGGTCTCCTTTACGCCGACGGCAGCTGCAATCTTGAAGGTGACGTTTCAGGAGCTGTCTATGTGAAAGACTGTTTCCACATCATGGGCTCCAGTACATATCCTGGTGTCCTTCATGATGCCCATATATCACGAAACGATACCATCGCATACCCGCTTTTCATGGATGCTCCATACCGCAGAAAAGCCATAAAAAAACTACACTGATGTTGAAATGAATAACAAATACACTACATCATTGCTGCTGATTACTGCTGTAGCAATATGGGGAATAATAGGATACAAAGCCTTAACACTAAGCCATCCAATTCAAGAAACAGAATCTCTCACAGTGTCAACACCGATAATAGCCGAGGCGAGAAAAGAATTGATACTGGATTATAGAGATCCTTTTCTCGAAGAAGTCAGACCTATGGCAAAACTAAAAACCACACCAATTATTGCATCGAGGAAAGGTCTCCCTGTTTCAGCACCGGCATGGATTTTTAAAGGGACTATTCTGGCTGATGGACATGCAGCATGCCTCGTTATAGCACATGGAGAGACATATATGCTTAGACTTGGTGAGGAACTTGAAGGGTATCGCATAAATGCTTTCTCTTCAGAAACCATGTCTGTAATTTATGGGGCAAATCAATTCGTACTGGAGGTGAAATGAAGCTTGTGGCATCTGCACTTGTTGAGACAATAGTGGCATCTACAATGTTCCTTATCATTTTCATGATTGCGACAACCGCATTGACGCGATTATCGGCATATCATTCCGGAGTGGATTTCGTACAAGTTGAGCTGGATATGGAGAACTCGGTCACGCTCACCAGAAAAATGATAAAACCAAAACAGGAATTCAGATATGGGTGGGGGATTGTCATCATCGAAAAAAGCGAGTCTGCATCGTGGCCTGGATTATATGATGTCGCGGTTACAGCTCAGCTAAAGAATGGGCATAAAGTAAAATATTATTATGTGGAGTAATAGAATGAGAGCTAGCACCCTCGTGGAAATGCTTGTTACAATGATTATCTCCGGTGTAGTCATTCTGTCAGTGTTTGAGGGAATAGGAATGTTCCGCAGGATGCTGGCCGGAGTATCTGATATTGAACAGTTGGGAGAACCTCTACGGAGCCATTCTGTTATTATGCGGTTGTCTGGAAAATGTGATAGTGCCATATACGATGGAAACCGGCTACTGTTATTTACAGGCGACAACGCTGAAGACACATTGCTGCTCAATAATGATGCGGTCTTATGGCATAATGGCGGAAAGCAATCCGAACTGTTTCCCGGAATGAGGGGTTATGAGATTGTCCTCTCTTGGGCTGGCATGGCGGACAGCCTTATTGTAAAGTATCGTAAAAAGGTTTATTCTTATGGCCTACATTCTGAATAACAGAAAGAAGCAGTCGCTATTCTCTCAGCTGGAGATGCTTTTGGAATCTGGCCTGGATTTCAGCCGCGCTTTCAGACTGACGATATCTGGGGCTGATAAGAAGGATACTGAAATCCTGTCATCAGTGTTCGATGATGTTGTGTCCGGACAATCTCTGTGGCATGCAATGCAGAGGTCTGTGACATTCTCTCCGTTAGACTATGGTGTCGTAAAAATCGGCGAGGAGACAGGGCGCATGCCATACGCATTGCATTTTCTTGCAGACTATTATGCCAGGAAAGAAAATCAGAAGCGAATGCTGGTCAGCGCATTGAGTTATCCTGCGATAACATTGTGTATTGCTCTGGCGGTATTGACATTCATGCTGGCGGTGGTGGTGCCGATGTTCCAGAGTGTATATGAGCGTATGGGTGGAGAACTCCCGGTCATGACATTGATTGTGATAGAGCTGTCGAAGGCTTTGCCCTATATCGGGACTGGAATCGGAACGGCGGTCTGTGTTGCGGCATACATTGGAAAGGTATTCGCCAAATCAGACCGTTATAGAATGATTGTGTCATCTGTCTTGCTGTCAATGCCTTATTGCGGCTTGCTCATCAGAAAGTATTATCAGACCAGGTTCTGTCAGCTAGGCTACCTGCTGACAAGCTCCGGCATCCCGATGTTGAAGTCATTGGCAATGATAGAGACCGTCATAGGGTTCTGTCCTTATGAACGCTCAATCAAGCGTATATGTTCCGAAATAGAGCGTGGAAGAAGTTTTTCTGAAAGCCTTGGACGATATGAGCACTTATATGGCAGAAATCTTGTGACATTGCTGAAAGTCGGCGAGGAGACTAACCGCCTGGACTGTATGCTTAGAAGTCAGGCGGAAGCTATCAGTGCGGAACTGGATTACGAAATCCGGCAACTGAATAATGTTGTGGAGCCAATGATGATTTTGACGATAGGAATCATAGTAGCCTTTATCCTCATCGCCATGTATCTCCCGATGTTTCGCCTCGGAATGTTGATAATGTGAACAATCCGAATCGTTTCGGGCATGAAATGTGCATATATGTAAGGCATTGAACGTTAAAAATGCAAAACATATAGCATATATGGGCAAATTCATTATATATCAGATGCTTCCTCGACTCTGGGGAAACATCGAAGGCAAAAACATAAAGAACGGCACATTGGAAGAGAACCGGTGCGGAAAGTTCAGCAGTATTGACACCATCTCTCTGGAGTATCTTCGGAGTCTTGGTGTCTCTTATGTATGGTACACAGGCATCATCAGGCACGCTACAGCGGAAGATGAAGCCGGATGCACACCGTCGTCATCCGACTGGGTAAAAGGACGTGCCGGTTCACCTTACTCCATCACAGACTATTACGACGTGAATCCATATCTGGCAGATGAGCCGGACAAGCGAATGGACGAGTTCCGGGATTTGGTAAGACGCACGCATGAAGCCGGTCTGAAAGTCATCATCGACTTCGTCCCGAACCACGTAGCCAGGGATTACGGCAGGTTTACGGCTGAACACCCGGCCCCGACAGGCATGGCCGCATTGGGTGCAACTGACGACAAGTCTGTACATTGGAAAGACACCAATGACTTCTTCTATTATCCGGAGATTCCGCTCACCTTGCCGGTCAAGGACCAGACTTATGTGGAAATGCCGGCAAAGGCTTCAGGCAATACCTATACAGCATCACCAGGCGTAAATGACTGGTATGACACGGTCAAACTGAACTACTGCGATTTCCATACTGAAACCTGGGAGAAGATGTATGACATCGTCAATTTCTGGGCAGAGCAGGGGGTTGACGGATTCCGTTGCGATATGGTGGAACTGGTTCCGCCTGCATTTTTCAAATGGCTGATAGAGAAAATCAAGAAAGACAGGCCGAACCTGCTCTTCATAGCGGAAGTTTATCAGAAGACATTGTACTCCAAATATATACGGGACATCGGATTCGACCTTCTGTATGACAAATCCGGCATTTATGACACCCTCAGGGCGATAGTTGAAAAGAATGTCAATGACAGCGGAGTCCCTGTGGAAGACTGGCAGTCGGCGAAACGGATTACCTGGAACTGGCAATCCCTCGGAGAACTCCAGCCTTATATGCTGAATTTCCTCGAAAACCATGATGAGCAGCGATTCGCTTCAGACTTCTTCGGCGGCAATGTAAAGAATTCTTACGCAGCACTCTACGCTTCACTCTTCCTGAATACTGCCCCGTTTATGCTGTACGCGGGAGAAGAGGTGGGAGAGAGAGGAATGGACAATGAAGGCTTCAGCGGAACAGACGGCAGGACCAGCATCTTCGACTGGTGGGCACCTTCCTCATTGACAAGACTTTACAGATATATACACGGAGAAACTGATGCATTGAGCCATGACGAACAGGAAACATTGGAATTCTACCGGAAAGCGCTCCGGTTCGCATCGGAAGACGATGCTGTCAGCAAAGGCACCGTCTATGACCTGTGTTACTGCAACTCCTCTTCTGACGGGTTCAATCCGGACAGACATTTCGCATTTCTGCGCGACTACGAGGACGAAACTCTACTGATCGTATGCAATTTCTCCAAAGTGGATGCAGACATGAAGATTTCCATTCCGGAACACGCCTTCAACTGGATGAAGATGCCTGAAACAGGCGAATTGAACCACAATTCACCAGTCAGTGTTCATGTCAATGCTATGAACGGGGCTATTATAAAACTTTGTTAGCCAACGCTTTAATGTTGCCAATCGGCGTTTTTGCGGATCCCGGCCAAAGCCCGGTTCGTATTGCGTTCAATATATGCCGTTATATGTTCCTCTGTATGGAGCACGACGGCATATTTCATTGTCTGCTCACAGTCCAGTCCACCTAATGCATCAAAATCCACGTTCCCGTCACCAGCAACGGTGTCAATCGAAAGATATCCGACGCCCAACGATGTGATGTTCTGGAAGAAGTGAGTTCCCTGGCTCGGTTCCACCTGGAAGCCCGGCATACTGTACTCGACAATCATTTTCGCTTCCGATATGTCACTCCAGATGACCGGAATGCCGAGATTTGGATCTGAAGAGCCCCATCTGCCCGGCCCAATGAGAATAAAGCCTTCGTTTCTGGATTTGAAAGTATTGTTTATTTCCGCGAGTTCCGCAGCTATTTCTCTTGTACTCAATGAATTGAATTTGTCTGGGGCTATATAGACGATATGCGAAACATCATTGACAAATCCGTTTCCGAGCGCTTTTCCAGACTCCAGGAACAATGTTCCCAATGAAGCCTTCAGCTCATCGAAATTCACTTCCTGCTCAGCGGAATATGAACTTATAGGCCTGACTTGCAGAAGTTTGAGCGAGAGCTTACCTGAAGGTGCAACATCAGCTGCGAACTCTATCTCCACCTCACACAACAGTTCTTTTCTACAGATATCCATGATTTCCGACAATGCCTTGGCAAGCGGATATTTTCCATATTTCAGAATCGCATCGAAAGAGACGATTCTTGCCCCGGATTCTTCCACGCCAGGAACAATCCTGCTGTCCACTGCACTGTAAGTGGAGAATACAAGATTTGAATTGGCATAGTCCGGAATTACCTCAGTAACAGGGATATGGGCAAGGTTAACTCCTTCATTTCTTGAAATCTTGAAGGCGCCAGGCCTCAAGTCCAAAGCAAACATCATCTTCTGACTGTCCCGCATTGCAAGATACGGCTGCGAAAGCTGGAGTATCTTTTTAGGGAATTCAGGACTGAAACGCAGAGTCTTTCCGCCTTCCACAACAGATTTGCCAAGTCCGAACACTACATTGACAATGCCGTCTTCCATCCTCTCTCCGCCGATAGGGTAGAAATTTACGCTCCTGCCGACTCCGGAAATCATAGGATAGTACAGTCCGTTATGTTCAGAGCCGCAGATGTTCTGGATGACGACGGCCATCTTCTCTTCGCTCTGAAGGTTGCCGGTCGTCTGGATATAGGTGCGGCTTCCATTGTAAAACACTGACGCATAGACACTTTTGATAGCCTTGTCCAAGATTCTCAGCATCATGTCCTTATTATCCACGTGAGGAATCATATAGGTGGAATAGACTCCGGCGAACGGCTGGTAGTTACTGTCTTCCAACTTGGAACTTGAGCGCACCGCAAGTGGCGTATCCACGGTCTTGAGATAAGTCTTAAGGCCTGAAATCAGCCCCTCAGGCAATCTGGAAGCCACAAATTCAGAAAGGATCTCATCGTCAGAAAGCTCCGAGTCTATCACATATTGAAGTCCGTTCTCCAATATGAACTCGTCAAAATACTCAGTGGAGATGACAATGCTTCTCGGTATGGATATGCTTATGTTTTCGTATCTGTCTGTCAATGAGTGCTTTTCAATGAGCCTGTTCAGAAAGGCGAGACCTCTTGCCTTACCTCCGAGCGATCCGTCCCCCATCCGGGCAAATGAAATGTAACGGTCGTAATTGCCATTGGAGAATTCCGCAATTATGCCGCGCCCCATCGCCTTGTGATAGGCCTGAACTTCTTTTATCAGGAATTCACGTGCCTCAGACGCGTCATCATGATGCTCAAGACGGAATTTGTTTGCCAATGTGAAGAGTCCTCTGGCAAAGAACCACTTGGAGAACATGTTCTTGGAAGTGTTGCTGACGAGGATGTTGTCCGGAACGTGCTTGATTACTTCCTCCAATTCCTGAAGATTTGCCGCACGGCCGTAAACAACACCTTTTCCGTCTCTGAAAATGAAGTCGCCGAAACCGAATTCTTCTTTTATATAGTCGGAAAGCTGAAGAAAGAGTGTCCTCGAGTACTTCTTTAGAAAACCGACATTAAGTCGCTTTGCCACATCCGATACGCTAACCTGAGAAGATTGCAACAGAATCGGCATCATCGGGTCGTCCTGGCGTATATGGTGCACCAGGTCTATACCGGCATCAAGTTTCTCCGTCTTGGGAGGATCTCCCTTATGCACTACCATGCCCACATCCGAAATGATGCCCAAGAAATGGTTGCGGTATTTTTCGTATGTGGCGAACGCCTCATCGTAGCAGGTGGCAAGCAGAATCTTCGGCCGTGAACGCTTACGGTTCTTCTGCTGGTCTTCGTTCAATGTCTCTTTCAGGAATTCGTTGCTCTGCTTGAGTATAAGTTTGTACAACTCAGGAAGATACGTGGAATAATAGCGGATGGAATCCTCTACCAGCATGATGGCCTGGACGCCAGTTTCAAGTATATCATAATCTGCATTCCGCTTGTCCTCGAATAGTTTGATGATAGCAAGGATAAGGTCCGCGTTTCCATGCCAGCTGAATACGAAATCCACTCCTGAGTCAGTCTGCGACATCACTTTCTTTCTGATCTGCTTGGAATAATGCATCAAGAGCACGAACGGAATCTGCTTGCCTTCAGCCTTGAGATCGGCCGCCAACGGGAAAATATCCTTGTCAATCTCATTGTACATGCAGATTATCATATCGATATCCGGCTCATTCTCAAGAGTTTGTCTTGCTGCAGCAGCGGATTCCACCCACACGAATGTAGGCGGATTCGACATGTTCAGTCCGACATATTCCTTGTAAACCTGGGATTCGATTTTTCCGTCCTCCTCCATAATGAATGCATCATAATTGCTGCATATCATCAGGATTCTCTTGATTCTGAACTTGATAAGAGAACTGAAATGTGTGTTCCTGAAATCTTCCGGTCTTGGCATCACTTGCATAATCATTGGTTTTCATCCCCAAACATACGCAAAAAATCTCTTATAATGATTTTGCGGTTAGGTTTATTTCCGCTAAATTTATGGAAAAACATATACTTATGAGAATATCCACAAGACTGGTGACCGCCATGGCTGCATTATTGTGCGGCCTCACTTCCTTTTCACAAGAATACAAAGGCCCGGAACTCAAGCCCGAATTTGTCTGCGACCTCGGAAAAATCACCCCGGAGCATGTGAAAGTAAAAGGCGCCACACAGGGATTTGCCATATGGGGGAGATACGGATTCGTGCTTCACGACAAGGGGCAGTGCGTCGTCTTCGATGTAAAGGAGAAGAGGTTCGTATCCACGTTCAAGCTCAAGGACAATGTCTCGCATTGCAACAATGCCTGTTTCGGTGTGGAGAAAGGAACCGATTTCCCGCTGCTCTATGTTTCCGCGTGCAAAGGCGACCATTGCTGCTATGTGACGGATATCACGATAAAAAGCGGCAAAATAGTCCAGAAACTGTACTTTTCCGGTGAAGGATACAAAAATGCCTACGACTGGTTCATTGACCGCAAGAACAAACTCATCTATACATACGGTACAAACGGGGACATGTCCAAGCTCATCAAGAAGTTCAGGCTCCCGACGCTCGAGGATTCAGACAAGAACGGAGAAGTGCATCTGACTCAGAAAGACGTGATAGAGGAGTTTACCGTAAAAGGTATCAGAATCTACCAGGGAAGCACCATGAAGGGCAGATATGCCTACCTTGCAGACGGTTATCCTCCGCACGACAGAGTTCTCCACGTCGCGGATATGAAGGAAAAGAAACTGGTGAAAAGCATTGACCTGAACGATCTGAAATACGAGCCTGAAGGACTGACAATAAAAGGCAAATGGCTCTATATGGCGATGCTCGTCAAGAAGCAACCTCGCGACAGTCAGATTTACAGATTCAAAATCAAGTAGTTACAAAACAGGAATTACATTCTTCTGCGGAACTCGGCGACCGTGATTGCAGTAGCGACTGCTGCATTCAGCGATTCCGAGCCGGTATCGTTTTTCGGATACGGAGGAATGTAGAGCCTGTCAGAAACAAGGCCGGCGACTTCGTCCGAAATGCCATTGGACTCATTGCCGATGACGATTACGGAAAGGGAGTCCTTGCCCGGATTCAGTTGTTTCTCATACATGTCGGATCCGTCCAGGAATGTTCCATATACATTGCCTCCTGCTGACACGGCAGCTCGACAGAGCGCAGGGATTTCAGCATAGTGAAATTTCACGCGGAAGATGGCGCCCATAGTGGCCTGGACCACTTTAGGATTGAATACATCTACAGTGTCAGGCGCTGCGAAAACAGCATCGATTCCGAACCAGTCCGCCACCCTGAGAATGGTGCCGAGATTGCCCGGATCACGGATGGAATCAAGGGCAAGATACAGGCCAGACTGACCTAAAGCGCCACTTAATGCCGCATCTGATGAAAGGTTGATATCCTGAGGCTTGCGTACGACTGCAAGCACCGGGGACGGAGAAGAAAGCGAACTGATTCGGCCCATCTGTTCTTCTCCTATCTCATCTTTTCGGTAAACAGTCTCCACGTCAAAACCGGACCGTAGGGCCTCATCCACCATCTTTTCGCCTTCAACACAAAAAAGTCCGTATCTGTCCCGGAATTTCTTATCCGAGAGAGAACGGACTCTCTTTATTTCATTTGCCGAAATCGACATATTTTAAATGACTAGTAACCAAGTATTTTCAGCATTGACTCATAACTCTGCTCCGGAGCGAACAGTCGGGTGGTGACATTGCCTTCTTTGTCCTTGTCTATGAGAATATGTTTCGGCGACGGCTGGAGACAATGCTTGACTCCACCATAACCGGAAATGGCCTCTTGATATGCTCCAGTATGGAAGAATCCTATATAGAGCGGGTCTCTGCGATTTCTGATATTCGGAAGGAAGATGGCATTGGCATGAGCCTCAGAATTGTAATAATCCTTGCTGTCGCAAGTAAGACCGCCGAGGAACACCCTGTGGTATTCATCATTCCACTTGTTTATAGGCAAGAGTATAAACCTCTGGTTAAGCCCCCAAGTGTCAGGGAGTGTAGTCATAAACGAGTTGTCAATCATATACCAGCACTCCCTGTCGTTCTGCTGCTTCACGTCCAGTACCTTGAAAATGGTGGCTCCGGATTCGCCGACGGTGAAGTTTCCGAACTCAGTATAGATGTCAGGAACAGGAACGCCGTGCGCTTCGCATACGGTCTTGATCTGATTGACAATCTCCTCGATCATATATTTATAATCGTAATCCCATGTCAATGAAGTCTTTATAGGGAGTCCGCCACCGATGTTCAATGAATCGAGGTCCGGACAGATCTGCCTCAGATCGCAATAAAGGTTCAGGCAGCGTGAAAGTTCATTCCAATAATAAGAGGTATCACGGATACCGGTATTGATAAAGAAATGAAGCATCTTGAGCTTGAACTTAGGGTTCTTGCTGATACCGTTCTTATAGAAAGGAATTATGTCGCTGTAGCGGATTCCGAGACGGGATGTATAGAAGTCAAATGACGGTTCCTCCTCGGCAGCGATACGGATACCGAGATTCGTAGGAACTTCCACGATATCGTCCAGGTCTTCGAGTTCATTCTTGTTGTCCAGAACAGGTATGAGGTTATGCCATCCCTCATTCAGGAAATTGGCCATATTCCTGACGTACTGAGGCTTCTTGAAGCCATTGCAGATTATGATCAGGTCCTTGTCCACCAAGCCTTTGTCTTTCAGGCTCTGGATAAGGTTCAGATCATAGGCAGATGAGGTTTCTATGTGGACATTGTTCTTGAGAACCTCCTCAAGGACGAATTCAAACTGTGAACTCTTCGTACAATAGCAGTAATGATATTCTCCATCATAACTGACCTTGGACATCGCATTGCGGAACATACGTTTGGCCCGCTGTATCTGACTTGAAATCTTCGGCAGATACGTGATTTTCAGTGGAGTACCATATTCCTTTATGATATCCATCATATTGATGTCATTTACGTACAGGGTTCCATCTTCCACCCTGAATTCATCCTGTGGGAAATCGAAGGTCTGACCGACCAAATCGATATACTTGTTCTTCATCCTTTAAACCTTAGAAAAAAGGGAACGAACCTGAAAAACAGATTCTATTGTTACACATAAAAAACAAGATTCCGGCCATTTTACCGAAATCGGTTGCAAATATAACCTTTCAGTTTAAATTTTGGAGTGAATTTCTGCTAAAATACGTTAATTTTGTAACAAATAAGACAAATTTGAAAATGACATTGACAAGAATAAAGAAATTTTTCACTGCCGCATCGACAGCGACTGTCTTGTTCTTGTCATTTTCCTGCAGCACGACGCGTGTTTTGCAGGACGGGGAGTACCGGCTTGCAAAGAACACTGTGAAAGTCGAGAACGACAGCCGGTTCAATCCCGGTTCTCTGGAGCCGTACATCAAGCAGAAGCCAAATTCCAAACTGATCTTCGGCTGGAATCCGTTTCTGAATGTATATAACTGGGGAGGGAAGAGCGACAGATTCTTTCCGAGGCTCTTCAGGAAAGTCGGAACAGCTCCAGTCGTATATGAGTCTGACAAGGTAGATGCGTCGGTGGAGAACATTGAACGGCATCTTGAATACATCGGATACTATGGTTCAAAGGTAGAAGCAGAGGTGTCCGTCAAGCGTAAAATAGTTAAAGTAAATTATAATGTAACTCTCGGCAAGCGCTTTCCTATCAAGGAAATACATTATAACCTCCCGTCAAATGATGTATTCCGCAACACCTTCTTTTCCGACACATCCGGAGTGATGGTAAAGACGCAGGATTTCCTTTCCGAATCCGTAATGGAAGCGGAGACCCAGAGGTCGGCAGCATTCATGAGGAACAAGGGATATTTCACATTGTCCAAAAACAACTACTTCTTCCAGGCGGATACGCTCAGCATACCCGGATATGCCATCCTGGACTATACCATAAATGAATACACGAGGAACGAGAGTCCCGACAACGCATTGCCTTTCAGGCAGTTCCATTTCGACAATGTAGTGATATCCCACCCGGAGAATTTCCGTATCAAGGAGAAGACGCTTCGCGGCTTGAACACCATCCGGCCCGGCGATCTCTACAGTGAGACTGCGACCAACACCACCTACAGCAGGCTCTCCTCATTGAGCATAATCAACGGGGTGAACATCGATGTCCAGCAGGTGGACACTAATAAGGTCAATGCCGACATATCTCTTTCTGTATCAAAGCGTCAGGGCTTCAAATTCAATATCGAGGCATCATCGAATTCGAGCGGACTGTTGGGCATTTCCCCCGGTCTGTCATTCTACCACAAGAACTTGTTCAGGGGCGGGGAAGTGCTGAACCTGAACTTTACCGGAAATTTCCAGTTCAAGCCAAACAGCAGTACAAGAGCGACAGAGTTCGGCATTTCGGCAGGAATCAAGTTCCCACGCTTCGTGTTAGTACCGATAACGAGGTTCAAGAAGGCCATACCTTCCACAGAGCTCAAGGCTTCCTATAACTATCAGGACAGGCCGGAATACAAAAGAAACATCATTTCCTATTCATTCGGATATACCGGTTCATACAAGAAACTGTATTTCCAGTTTTACCCGACTCAGCTGAACATCGTCCGCATGTTCAGTATCAATCCTGACTTTTACCAGAGCGTCCTTCTGAATTCGTCCGTAAAGAGCGCATTCACTGACCACTTCGACTTCGGTGCAGGAGGAACTCTTTACTACACCACCAGCACGGACGTGAATCCTAAGCGTTCTTATCATTACTTCAAGTTCCAGGCTAATGAAGCCGGTAATGTCCTGTCATTGTTCAATCCATTGATGCACAAGAATTCAGCGACAAAAGAGCGCCAGATCTGGGGAGCAAGCTATTCTCAATATGTAAGAGGGGAGTTCTCTGCAGGAAAGACCTGGGTGTTCGGCAAGAATGACAGGCAGGCATTCGCGACAAGGGTGCTGATAGGATGCGGAGTGGCTTACGGGAACTCCGTGTCAATGCCTTTCGAGCAGCAGTTCTACAGCGGCGGTGCAAGCAGCCTGAGAGGCTGGCAGGCACGTTCTGTCGGCCCTGGAACCTCGCCTAAGGACACGCTCTTCATCATTCCGAACCAGACCGGTGATTTCAAGATTGAGGTCAATGCCGAGTATCGCTTCGGGCTGTTCTGGAAGTTCAACGGGGCTGTTTTCGCTGATGCCGGAAACGTATGGAATCTTACTGACAATGGTCTCGGAAAGTACGATCTGGGCAAGCTGAACGGATACAATTTCGTTCATGGCATCGCTCTCGACTGGGGCCTGGGACTGCGTCTAGACCTGAATTTCATCCTTGTACGTCTGGATATGGGTATGGTCATCCACGATCCGACCAGGAGTGAGGGCCGGAGATGGGTCGGGCCTGACGGCTGGTTCAAAAAGGATGGTTGCGCAGTGCATTTCGGAGTTGGATATCCTTTCTAATTTGATTGGGACTCTGTCCCAAACCCTGACGCTCCGCGCGGCCTTTGCGTCCTCCACGTATTTGCTCCCGCAAATACCCGGACCCGCTTGTCTCAATTCCCCTAACCCCCTTTTCAAGGGGGCACATCAGTCCTCCGTGCGCATCAGAGCGCATGGCCACCGCTTCGCTGTTCTTCGGCCGGCATCTGATGATGCCTTATTTAATCCCCCCGACCCCCTTTTCAAGGGGGCGATCAGGGCCTACGGGCTTTCCATCGCCACTGGCTTTCACTGCTCGCCAGCTCCGGCCCGGCATCTGATGATGCCTACGCTTCGCTCTAGTATTAGCCTCCGTTAGGCGGGATATATAGTGTAGCGTTTGCGATCTTGTGAAGAAGAGTTGGTCTAAGCCTTTGCTATATAGGAAAAATATCGTAACTTGTCATTGGTTGGAAAGATAACAAGTTAGGGCATATGAAAAATGCATAGATAACTGATAGATAATAACGAAATAATTTGGCTAATATGGATATCGGGTTATCAATATCATTGGATTTGAATTCTGAACATAAAACTCAAAGCATACTTGCTGTGTCTAAATTGTTGGAAAACGGGTTAAAGGATATGGACTACAGTGTTATTAACCATTATTGGATATTATGCAAGGTGCAAAAGACTATAGGTGGCTTGGAACAATTCGCTTCAGTGCCAAGACATAGATTTGTTGAGCATCTACGAGTGCGTAATTTAGACAACTCATTCACGGACTACTATGGGGTTTATACATGCGGTTTCAAGATTGATTTTGAAGAGTATGATGCTTTTATAGAATCCACTGATGAGGAGGCTAAGCGTACTATTGCAAGGAAAGTGGTTGAGTCACTCGCTAATCTTGACAATCTCTCAAAGAAAGCAGCCGGCTTCGATAAAGATCGCTTCAAAGCGGATGTAATCCGACTCTTTCAAAAATACGACTTGTTATGACTTGCAAGGATATTTGTAAGTTGGTATATAGTGAACGCCGAGAGAAGAAGACTTCGTCTCCCCTCTTCTGAAGCGCAACCTGTAAGTTGCTGAGTGATAGTTATTTAGGCATTTTCAGAGTTGCGAAAATACCAACTCTGAAAATGCCTAAAGTGGTGATAATTAGCGATTTACGCGTTGCACCAAGTGTCCAACATTGGTAAACTTTTTTCGGGACTGGACAGCTCGGCTTTGCTCTGTTTATCTTTGTGCACCAGCGTGGGCGGGAAACCTCAACCTAAAGGTACCAGAGGCTACGACGTTGTGAATTATATTTATCGTGCGGCAACGTGTTACCATAAGAATCAGTAGCTCCTTTAAATTTGAAATAAAGATGGAAAGGCTTTTCTGTGCTTTTATACGAGAAACCTTTATACGCAATTATTACTGTCCGCTAAAACTTTTTGACAGTACAAAAAATTAGGCTGAATCTCCGATTGGGAGGTCCAGCCTTTTGGTTATCTTTGTTTCTGCAACAAAACTAAAGGAACCATGAACAAAGGTAGCCATTTTATCGGACAGCCGGCATATGGTCAGCTAATTAATTTACTCGATCGGACAGAAATTCTTGAAATAAGCCGTTCAAACGGCGGAGAACGCTATGTCAAGAATTTTGACGTGTGGCATCATCTGCTGATAATGCTCTACGCGGTCATAAAGAGGTTTGACTCTCTTCGCGAGATCACGGACTCAATGTTTCCAGAGGCACGGAAACTGGCCCATCTCGGCATCAGCATGATGCCACGCAGAAGCACCCTGTCCGATGCCAATGCGAGAAGGTCTGAAGCCATCTTTGAGAAGATATACCGCAGTCTGTATGCCAGATACAAGGACGAACTTTCCTCGGACAGCCGGAAGAATCCATCGTCAAGTTGGATAAACAGGCTGCAGATCATAGACTCCACGACTGTAACCCTGTTCTCCAACATGCTTTTCAAAGGTGTTGGACGCCATCCAAAGACGGGAAAGAAGAAAGGCGGCATCAAAGTCCATACGAACATACACGCCAACGAAGGCGTTCCTTCTGACGTCAAGTTCACATCTGCAGCCACAAACGACAGCTTCATGCTCAAGCCCACGAACTACATCGAGGGCGATATAGTGGCCTTGGATAGGGCCTATATCGACTATGGAAAGTTCGAGGAGCTGACCAGTCGTGGTGTAATCTATGTTACCAAGATGAAGAAAAACCTTGTGTATCAGATTGATGAAGATACCGCCTACA
>ENA-ORSB01000090-ORSB01000090.1-human-gut-metagenome-genome-assembly--contig:-NODE-90-length-97582-cov-46.413803_pt1 | contig 97582 bp, 77 predicted proteins | sample MGYA00242180_ERZ509144 | MGnify/ENA primary metagenome ERZ509144 (study PRJEB26280, sample SAMEA2338661) | human gut metagenome | biome: human gut; feature: human-associated habitat; material: faeces...
TACAGATTTATGAACAAAAGATAGCAAGCTAAGGAACTTGCGAAACTTGAATTTATTATTATTTGATTCTCAATAATAGCACTTGCAACATCTTTTATATCGTGTCCTATCAGTAACTTTAGGTGAGTGTCATCGATATAGTCCTGCCAATATTGTTTACCTATACAAATTTTCTTCCGCAAATCGTCAACAGAAGAATTAGGCGCATCATTTAATTTTGAATAAATGAATATTTTCGGAGCACCTTTCTGCTTGAAAGTATCCATAGCCAAATCGAATTCTTCTTTCGTTATACCGCCAACGTTACCATTTAGAGTGAAAAATATTGCGTCCGTGTAGTTTTGAATGAAAGCATTATATTCTGCCTGTGGTCCTTTTAATACAACTTCATGCTCAAAGTTCTTATAGGAAATGCCATAAATGTCCAATCCTTTGTTTTTCCATTTTAGTTGCAGTTCGCCAATAGCCCCATAGAAAATATTTCTTTCTATTTCCAATTCTTTCGACCCTGCAAAAAAGAAGTTACACGAACGCTTTCTTCTTTTTTCATATTCTTGTTTTGTTTTCTGTTCTACTGTATCTTTTTTTATCGCATATATATTCGGCTGGGGTCTTTGGACCAAAATTATCAGCATTTTTTTAGCTGTATGGCATAAATATGGGATCCCTAAGACTCCCAGTAATAATACGACCAATTGCCAAGATAGTTCAATCATAAAATTATATCTCTAATGACGAATAGACTTGTATTGTTTCAATTATACAATGGTTCGGTCCGGTCCGTTTCCCATTTTTTGGTGTCCACCAGATATGGAATTTATCTGCTGTCTTATACAGTAGGGTTAGATGTCCTTTTTTACATTTTATTGCTCCTCCTGCTTTGATAAAGTTATTAAATTTCTTTTTTCCATCTTCTTCTATGTACTCAAACATCTTAGGAGTTAAAATCATGGAACTTTCAGGATCAGAGAGCCCATCAACTCTTTTTGTATATTCACCATTTATATTAAGAAAATCCCAAATAAAATCCTTTTCTTTGACTTTGTCCTCCGTATTCCCCAAAGGTAAGCATTTTCCACATGTCAATATTCGATTCTCCATAAATGATTTGTCATAAACGTGAGAGAATACACTGCTTTCAAAATCATCAAACTTATAATCTTTTTCGAAGTTTGCATCTTCGAATGAATTGGAATATGTAGGGCCTATATATTTCATCATTAACTTAAATTTCATCTTTCTCAAGAAACGGGGCCAACGTCGCATTGCTCTCATCTGTGCAACCGATTCATATCCAGCTTCCAAAAAGTCACTATTAGCATAATATCTTGCAAGTTCCTTGTTTTCCTCAGAAGATATACTATGCCATGTGGAAATATCTATTTGACTTATCCGTTCACCCTCTTTTGCATCTGGATCAAATCTCATTACTTTAAGTTTACCGTTAAGCACCTCGTTCTTGTTACGAAGGATGGTTAGAATTTCTCCCATACACCACCAAGAATCCCAATAACCAAATTCCTGCGATTCTCCTTCTTTGTGTTTTGTTTCAAAAATCCAAAATTCATCACATTCCGTTATAAGCCTATCAATATAACTTACAAAAGCCCATCGACGCACCTCTGGCATAAGTTCGTTTGACAAGCACCCCTCTGGTAGTACTGTAATGTCAGCATTTCCATTATGGAATGCTTTTATTTCCTCAACAACTTTAGGAATGTCATATTTTCCATCATATTTTTTTCTGTTATAGTAGCATCCACGATAACTGACGAAACATTTTACTATTCCTTCATTTTTTCTTGTGCTTTCTATAAATTTTGTATTCTCTTCAAATATTTCTTTCTGTTTTCTAATGAGTTCATCAATTCCCTCTTTGTAATTTTCTATATTCAACAGAAGGTTTATATCTCTTACTAAACGATTTGCCTCATTCATGGCTATCAACTCTTTCTTCAGCCATGAGATAATCTGACTATTGGAATACTCGAGTTGATATCCTTTTCTTCCTTCATTATCTTCATTAACTTCATCTTCATATTGTCCCATTCGTCTTACATTAGAACGTAATGGTGTAAAGTTTAGAGGTATTTGAGTTCTGCTTAGTATTAGCACATTGTCAAGGGACATAACCGCAGGAGTTATGCATTCGTAGTTTGCACCAAAGTCAAGATTAAGCTTTTTAAATTCGTCTTCTTCCAATGAGCCATCAACTATGACAATGTCATTGTTTAACGCCGCTTTCACAAGTTGAAATGGAGAAGAATTTTCTCCTTTTAATCCATAAGCTAATTTCTCTTCAAAAATAAAATTCACGTGAATGTCATCCTGTAAGTCTTTCAGTAACTTATAGACCAATGTTTTCAACTCCTGCGTCTTACTCGTGAATTTTTCTTCACCGACATGATAGGGTGAACAAGAAAAGTATTGTATTCTTATTTGTTTCATATAATTGTTTTTTTGTAATTATTTCTACAAATAATAGTTCATTGAGCATTCTTTCAATTGTGAGTGCTTTTAATTTTGGCTGTTCTTTCTTCCATTTCATATGCTGTAAAATCTGCCATATCGCTAAGTGAGGAAGAAGAAATATATAATAGGATTTCTCCTAATCTCCTATTATAAAAAGCCAAGATTTGTACCATGTTAATCAGTTTTTCTTTTATATTAAACAATTGTTTTCTATGAAAGAGTACATACTCAACAATAGCACAAAAATACGCGGACATTCTAATAGCTTCAAACACATTACTACCTCTAAATTCATCTGTCTCTGGCCATTCGAAAGACCTTGTCTTAGGAGAAACTATACCTACCTTAATGTATAGGTCTTTAACGGACTCAAACATACCATTAAAAAGTTTTTCCACAAATAATTCATTGGATTTTTGATTCAATATTCGGTCTAAGAAAAGTCCCATGTGACCTATATTATCTTTAAAATATTGAACAATGCTTCCAAATGCAGAACATCCAACGGGACAAAGCATATTAAAAATTGTATTGATGTGAGTTACAGAAAAACGGATTGGCAATGTTACGTTATTATTTACACAATCTTCAAAACCATAATGATACTCTTGCCATACACTATCCAAAGTAGTATCATCACTATTTAACCAATGAACAAAACAATTGCAGATCCTATTCATTCCATCTTTTGGAGATACGTAATAGTTGCCTGATTTTTTCGGATCTATTAGCCATTCTCGTACAGAATGGTGGAAAAATTTTAATTCATCATTCTCACATTTGATAATATGCTGAAAGCTATTCAGTATTTTATTAAAAGTCCTGTCAGATTCAATACATGCACATTGTTTCACTAAAGATTTATTCATAACTTTTGAAGATGATACAATTATTTCCAAAACCTTTGCTACATATTCATCATAAAAGTTCATATCATTTAGATAAATTCTGGAAAACAGATTATAATAGTATGAATTTATGCCATTAGGGATTTTCTTCATTTCATCAATGGAATAAACTCCAGCTTTTATATCCTCAACGAGAAGTTGAGCATACAAAAACACCCCTTCGCTTTTTTTTACAATGCTTTCACTTTGCAACTCTGTCAGTTTTAATTCAGACAATTCACTTACCACAAACTCTTTTATATCACAGAAAGTATTTACTTCAATTGAATGCTCTAAATCAAAAACTTGTGGCTTAAATCTTTGTAATGGCAATCTAACTTTTTTATCATCACGACTTGTAAGGATAAATTTCATCCACCGAGGTAATCTATCTATATGTCTTGATATCGTTAAAGCAATCATATTACCATTTGTATCATTAGCTTCATCTAACGCATCGATAAGAATCCAGATATTTTCATGACCACCATCTATCATTACCCCCATACTTTCACAGAATAAAAGATCAAAGAGTTCTTGTTCGTTCATTTTTGTTAGATTATCTAATTGTGGCAACTCTAACAGGCAATGTAGATAATCATGATATCTTACGGCTAATTGAAAAGCAATATTTCTAAGAATTGCACATGGGTCACTATGAGTAGGTTTTCCCCATTCAACAAACTGAATTGCAGGAATTTTGGCATTAAATGTTTGTTGAAGGTTAGCTGCAAAAGTGCTTTTCCCGAAACCTGGTCCCCCTACAATCCAAAATATTCTTTGTTCATCATTTTTATCCCATTCTTCAATTTTCTTATAAAGCCATTGCCGCCCATACATTCGCTTTTGGGTTAAACTTTTTATTCGTGCGATTGGTGAAATGGGACTCATTTTCTCTCTAAGTATATTGATGTCCCCATTAAATTTTTCATTTTCTGGAGTATTTATCATTGTGGCAAGCTCTTTAAATTTCCTCTGAAAATACTTGCCATTAAATCCTTCATCAATATGCTTTTTCCAATCGCTCATGTCAAGCCATTGTATATGGGAAAGCATAGCAGGCACAGCTACAATATCAGCAGGCTCAAGCAGAATCGTTTTGATATTTCCACCCATTACACCTATGGAAATATTTATCTCGTCTCTACAAACTCCTGGATTCCTTGTAGAGTACTTGGATAGGCCAGCCAAAACGACATCGCTTTGCCTAATACCTTCTGAAATACGACATCTCCAATCTTCTCCTTCCTTAATCTCAGATTTGTCGATCCACACCTCGTGCTTTGGTGAACCATCAAAGCCATTTGTCAAATATTCATATATTTTTTCTATCAAAGGCGCATTTGAATCATGCCCATAGCTAAGAAATATTCTCATTTTTATTTGCACTTACTTTTTTTAATAATATATTCTTGGAGTTTTTCCCAACATATTCTATTAGGATACTCCATAAGGCAATGTTCATACCAACAAGTATCATATCTTTTATCTAACTTCTGATTTATATTGGTGTCTTGTTGCATTGCATATAAACCATTGATTTCCTCACATCCAAACATACAACCTTTCTTAGTAGAGTATTCATACAAATGCAATACAGCATCTTTATCATCCAAAAAGGCCTGTTTAGATTCTACGCTTTTAGCAAGTAAATATTCTGAAAAACCATCAGCAGACTTAAAAGCACTTTTTTTTAGTTTATCTATTATTCCCGATGGTAACAAAGAAGGACCAAGCTCACATAATACTTTTTGAGCATTTTTCATACCTAATATAGATGCTGAATAGAATAGTTCTATTGCTTTGTTGTATGACTTTTTTAAAAAATAATTACATGCCAACTCAAACATAGCAGTAGAACGTATTATGCTTTGTGCATCATATATGATATATTCATTATTGTTTTCGAACGAAAAACCCAACGCTTCCAATTTATCTGGCTCTATGTAAGCACATTCTAAATCAATACATTTTTCTAATGCTTTAATTTCAATGACATTTTTTCTACAACCTTCAGCATAGCTGAAAATATTATTTATACTATTATCTATTTCCCGCAGAAAATTGTATATGAGTGAAGGTAAATCCTCTTTATTCTTTTCGGAATAGTCAATATCTATAATTTTATTATTAGGCCAAACAAACCCTTCATATTTGTCAACACCAGGATCCTTATAATACTCTCCAAGTAATTCTTCACGTGCGTCAATAAAGATGTTGATTATAATGGTTTCCTCTTTCGAACGATTCGAGTCTAAAAATTTATTATAATTCATTACAAATCTTGGAGTATTATTTTTTTGTATAATATCAAAAGAATATATATTCACAAAATACCCATGTGCAGAAAAATCTCGATCTTCATAACTCTCCTTATTGATTACATCATAATCTTTTGTACGGAAAGATCTAACTATTGATTCTTTTAATTCGGTGTCGCCTGATGTCCCATTAAGATATATTGTATTCCTCGACTGAAATCTAAACAATGATTTCTTTATATCTTCTATTGAAGAATCGACATTTATTTTCTCCCATAATCTATTCTTTTTCTTTATATAATTAACCTCTTCTTGAACCCATTTTGAGTTTTGTGCATTCATGCTATCACATAATATGAATTTTTCGCGTGAATCAATTTCACGCTTGATAAGCCCATCTATTTCATTGTCATCATTTAGACAATTCAAGAAAAACATCAAAGGTCTATACCCTTGCTGCTCTAGTATATTCCCAACTTGACGCACTTTTTCATAGTCTTTGTTTGAGTGAGAAAGAAATACCCAAATACCTTTATCCATAATAGTGATTATTTATTCGTCACATACATCAAGCTCGTTATCAACTTCTTTCTTGACACCGTAGGGTTACGGAAGTCTATTTGGTCAATATCGGAGATGTCAAGGCGGATGCTCTTGGCATATGGAGCGTCGTCGAGCATGAGGGGAAGGATAGGCTTGTTCATGTTTACGGCATAGCCTATCTCACGAATGCAGTTGATAGAGGCATTTGAGTTGACGGAACTGATAAAAATTACGGATTGGGAAACGTCAATGGCATCGACAATCAGTTCCTTGTAATTGGAGCTGCTATATATGCCCTCCTTGTCTATCCAGTACGCAATGTCATTCTCTTTCAGTATTTCGCACAGGCAGTCGGCAGCATCTTTGTCCTTACGAGAATAACTGATGAAGACTTTATGCTTCATACTCCTACGTGATGGCAACTTTTCATTTCTATTTTTCAATGTAGGCTCAATGGGCATATCATCATTTGCAAGCATTTTTTTGTATTCCAATAATGCAGCCTTTGCAGCAAGGTTCTCAAAGAGCGTTATATAATCAGATTCAGTGAAGAGGTTGTAAATGTCATACAGATACAACTCGACTTTGAGCGATTTATTCGTATTGCCAAGGTTTCGAGCTATGGCTATGGACATTTGCTCTATCACCTTCTGTATGGGGATTTTTGCGATTCCAGCTCCAATGGCAGGAAATGCTATGGAGGTCAGGTCCATGGCTTGCATCAGAAGGAAACACTTGTCAACGGCATGCTGTAAAAGATAGTTGAGCACATCTTCTTCTGTCACTTGCTGCGTAAGGATCTGCATGCTTCGTTGTTTATCTATCGTGATACAATGAAAGACATATTTCTGATGCTCCAGTTTGCCTGCTGTGGTGACAAGAATATCACCTAGCGGTATTGGCACCATCTTTTGTGCATCTTTTATAATGACTTCGCCGCCAGCATGAAGTATGGCACGTGACACACCACCGCCCATTGTCACATAGCAGTCGTCCGAACTAACAATAACCTCCGCGTTCGTATCGAGGATGTTACCGAACTTGACTGTGAGCGTGGACTTATTGAAAGTATATTTCCTTGATTCCATATTTTCATCGCGGTATACCCTCTTTCAATATCCTCACCATCGCCAACATCAGGAAGCTGTCATATTTCATGTTGTCGGGATCGATGCGACGAAGGTCATCATAGGAGCAGAGGTTTATGTGATGGGCTTCATTTTTCTTAAGTTTATTACGATAGGAGCTACGAGAATCCCCAAAACGGCGGTTGTATTCATAATGCTCTTGGGGACTGAAAGGAGAAAAGCCAAGGATGAGTTTCTCCACGTTCCAGCGAGCATGCTCACATTTAGCCATTGCCTTTAGGTTGTTCCCTACTAGTTTCAATAGGTCCTTTTCATAATTCTTTACCATATAGTTAAGCATATCGGTAGTAATACAAACTGTTTCGCAGTCTATTTTCTCGTCCTCTTTAGAACGTTTCACAGAGCAATACGCCTTTTTTATCACTTTCTTCCAATCATTTTCCTCGTTCTTTTTCGAACGTATCACAGAGCAATATGCCTTTTTTATCACTTTCTCCATATCTTTGCGGACTTTGTTGTCAAAAAGCGATTTGAGGCGAGTAACGAAGCAGTCGGCGCAAAAGACATTTGACAACTTGTTACGGAGCTTTATTTGATAAAGAGTACCTTTTTTATCATCCTCGTTAGTGTATTCTGCTATTTCGTTCCACTTTTCCAGTGTTTTTCCTTTCGATTGCTGATAGCAAAAATAGAGTAAAGCCCTAGAGTAGCGATCTGAGATATTGGGGTCATCAGGGGGAAGGTTGTCTATATCTGCCCCTACTTGATAGACCATGTTTACACGACGCGCATGGGTAACATTCAGCTTACAGTCACACTTGTTACTGTCACACTTGCGATTTTTCTCTTCTTCAATGGCCTCACGGTCAATATGGACCAGCCCCAAGCCACCTTTTTCATTCGCCTCATATCCGAAATCATCGTCATTGAAACCAAGCAACTCCAATTCGATACCGACAAAAGAATAGGGGTTCTTCACGACGCAATTCTTCCACTTCTGCCCGTTTTTCTTATCTTCTTTTTCTGCTGTTATAAGAGTATATTTACATAAGTTAGTCAAGTTACCCAAAAACTCCTCCTTGCGAAGTTCAGCAATGATGTCTGGATATTTTTTACGATTATAGAGAAGTGTAATCATTGTACTATTGCTCGGGGCTTGACTTACGCCATCACCTTCATTAAAATTGGGGAAATGCAAAGCCAAGGCCGCGTGACGCGCTATATAAAACGCCATCGGATCAACACAATCAATGACTATATGGACACGTTCAGAGGAAGAAGCTGCAATCCCATCTGATCCCCAACTTTTCTCTTTTTTCAACTTGGAAAGCACATAGTTTCTGGCACGGCACCAGCCTTGAACCACATCTTCGCCAAACGCTTCGCAAGAGCCAGCTTCATCCTTACGATGTAACCGGCGCATGTCTTTAAAAAGATCCTCACAGGCTCTACATTTGTCTGACATGGGCATTATCTTTTTCTTTTTTATGATAGTCGGCTTCATGGCTTGCGAGGAACACATTACTATTGCTTGCATCGTATCCTGACGGACTCTGATAGAGCTGCAGATCAAACCATCCCATAGACTTGATCACATGCTCCATGATGAGCGACTGTTGCCACTCAAAGGCATCAAACATCGTATCTCTGAGATATACAAACAACTGCAAAGGCATTCCCTCGTCCGTCTGCTCCAGCCAACACACGACAAGGCGGGGCTGTTGCGACACACGCGGGTAGGCCATTAGCCAATGGTAAATATATTGGCGGAAAGCCTCTATATTGAGCATGCCATTTTTAATGATCTTCTGCAAAACAAACGGATCCAAGTCAAGTTCCACACGCAAACGCTCCACATCTTGCGCTGAAAGGGGCCGTATCCATCCCGTATCCAGCACGAAGGCCTTCTGCATCAATCTGCCATACGTTTTCCCCTCCATCATACGCTGACTATTTTTGAAGTGCTCGGAATGGAGAATATAAGTGGGAAAGGACGAGGTTGTAGTATCCCAGTTTTCTACCGTTACCGTAGTAAGTGATATGGTGCGCACAAAACCTTCTATTCCTCGTGACTGAACGGTTATAAGGTCGCCTATTCGTAGCAAACCATTGGCACGAAGGTAGAAAAAAGCAGCTACGCTCTTAATCGTATCTTGAAAGATCCAACCGAGAACAGCACCAAAAGTGGTAACGATGACAAAACCATTGCCCTTCTGTTCGATGCCAAGGGCAAAGACGACGAGAGTAAAGCATATACCAAAGACAACCAACAGGGCTATCTGGCTGACCGTTATCCGAATCTCCTGCTTGTGCAGACTGTATATCTTGTTTAGATTCGTGATAACGTATGTAGCAACACCAAACAGAATACAACTGACCCCTATAATTCCGACCTTATACAATATGCTATGAGGGGATGAGTAATCATCACCCTTTAGTCGCATTGAGATCTTAGGTATCAACCATAATACTGCTATCAACAATGAGATAGAGAGGAAGAAACTACCTTTAGATTTAAAAATTGCTCCTAAAATCTGAAAGGAACACCGTTTCCCAGATAAACATTTGCGAGACAATCTACGCCGCCAGAACCATCCCAACACCATTAGTACTAGACACAGTACTAACACCCCCTGAAAAAAAATTGTCAACATGTCCCTGGAAGTGTTTCCTTGAGCGCAAGGAAAAATGCGATTGTATAAACTCTGTATCAAGGCAAAACAATATTTTGACATAAGTCGTAGTAGCCAAAACAACAAAAGTTCAAAAGTCGCACTCGCCTCCGCGACGCTTAGAATAGCATTGTGGATCAACATGATGACTTTTTAATCTCAAACCCCAGCTTTTTCACCAACTTTAGTGTCTGCATCGCCATTTCCCTATCGTAGAGCTTTTCACTTTCAGGGAGATTGCAATAAGGCACCATGTCGGGCGTCTCCTTCTTTTGATCGTTGCGCTCGGGCCCATAGCTCCAGCCCTGGTCAGTACGGGTTTTAGCCCAAATCTCGTGAGCGTTCTCCGCAATGGCTTCTTGCAGTTCTATGAGATCATCGTCGAGGGACACGTCATCAAGACGAATGGGATAAGGCTCGTAAACAAACTGGTCGGTAGTATTGACCACCACCAAATAATGGTTTGACTGCTTCCAAGCCTTCAAGAACAAAGGCAACGGATAAGTAGTCAGTTCCTCTTCGGTATAAGGATTGAAGAGCGTTATTTCGTTTGACGCAACAGACACCGAACAAACAGCCACAGCATGGTTAGGATACGTCTGAGAGCTAGTGAGAATAGCAGATTCAAGCATTGCGCTATCAACTACTGCTATCAGTTGGTCGCCATGCTCCAACCAACGCACCACATCTTCGATAGAAGAATCATAACGGCGGCTGACGGCAAGATTGTTTTTCTCCAACAACCGACCGATATTATACAATGGCATTCCCTTGTCCCTCAACCAGCAATTACGGTAAGCCTCGTCAAGAAGGGTTTTGTGGGTTGTTTCAATACCGAGTTGATGCAACACAAACTCCTCGCACTCTATGTCGCAGAGATAGCTTTCCTTTTTCCGTGCAGCCATTGCCGTCATGGGAAGTTCCTTTACCTTGGCAGGCTTCCGCCCCGCCATATCTTCGTCGACCTCACTCACAATACGGATCAGCTCGCGCAATTCCTCGTCTTGCTCGGCAGCCTTCAGCACGCGCATCGTGTCTTCCGCATTCGTATTTCCATCAAGGAATGCAGCCAACAACTCATCTGAAATTATCATATTATCGTTCATAAGATCTTTTATCTTTAAGTGCTACTTCTACGAGGGCTTTCATGGCCCGACGCTTTATATTATAGAGGTTGGCCACCGTAATGGACAACTGCTTTGCCACCTCTTCTGGACTTTTCTCCTCTATCATCAGCAAATGGATGACAAGGGCATAACGCTGATTATTCATTTGCCTAAGCAAACTCTCAACATCCATCTTGGCTTGCGAACTTTCAACATACGAAAGATTCTTACCACTATTAACAAGAGGCTCTTGACTTTCATTATCTATCACCTTGCCACGACGCTTCAGTTCCAAACAATGCCGCACGGCTATTGTCTTCAACCACTGAAACAATGTGCTCTCATACTTAAACGTTCGCAATTTCCTTGCGTCATTCTCCATGAGAAGCACATAAAGCTCGCTGATTATCTCGTCGTAATCAACTATCTGATTTCCAAACACACGCCTGATGATACTAATAAATAACGGACGACAGTCCTTAAAAAAGAACTGCGCCGTCACCTTAGGATCATGGGCGATGAGAGATGATATTATTTCTTGGTCGGTCATGGGTGTATTTAAATGGTGTTCTGGGCAATGAGTTTTTATAGAGGCAACTATTGGGAAGCGTTGCCTCATGTTGGGATAAATTATTTATGGCTTGTATTAAGTATGTTTTCTTTTGCTACTTGTTCCGGTATATTTTCATTCTTGTCAATTAGTTTCTCTTCACTATCGCTTTTTATTTTTGATTTCATACTTAAAAATGAAATTGCATTTGAAATTGCATTTAACAATTGAAACAACATCATAATTCAATAATTTTATCATCATTATTCAATTCTATTTCACCTGTTTCGGTTATTAAAATATCCACATCTTTTTCAAAGTCAAGCATAATATGATCTTTGAGATGTTTCATATCTGGCGAACTCACAATATCACAACACTCATGAGGTTCTTTTTTTGATAAAGCCGAAGATATAGAAGAAGATATAGAACTTACAGACTTTTCTACTACAGCTCCAGTACATACAGCTACAGTTTTTAGAAATTTACTAATTCCCATTTTTTTGATCTTAAAATGTTTTTACCATATTAACTACACAACAACCTTTCCAGTGGCTCGCTATTAGGTTTAAACAAATCACTGATGTTGTATTTTATTTGTATGTTGGCTAAAAGAAAACTTAGATGATCGTATTGCTTCACATCATTCATAGAAAAATCAGTTAACAAGACACCATCTATTTTCTTCTTTTCGTTAATAGCTCTATCTATTTCTCTCCTTACCCAATCTGATTCGGCCGAATGCTTCGACAATAGCACTAAAAACCTACTTGTTATCCGAAGTGCAGCTGGTATAGCCAACGCATAGTCTCGGCCTGATGGAATGCCGTCAGGTGCTATCCATACATGTTTGCCTTTATTCTCTAATAAGCCCTTAAGTGCAAAAGCGTCAAATTCATCTTTGGTTGAATAGCTAATGAACCAAATTTCATCATTTTCACTCCATCGCATATATTGCATTATTTCATTATCTAAACGAACGACCACTCTATTATGGGCTTTTGCCTCCTGTTCCGTTGGCAAAAAATCCTTGTATATATAATTAATCTTTTCTAAACACTCAAGTTCTCCCACTTTATCTCTTTGTATGGTTCGCAAAACCTTGAGCAAAAACTCCTCTACACAACTCTCTACAGGCGACTTAATAAAAGGTTCTAAGTTATATGTCTGAACATATTCACCCAATATTTTGCCTTTAGAAGTCGGCATTACCAATAATTCCGTTCGGCCATAATAGTCAAAATTAGGACATTCATCGCACAAATCATTCATAAACCGCGCAAACAAAGCATCATAAAAGTACATATTGCCTGCTGACTCGCAGTGTGTAACAAAAGCGGGAGTATTTCCATGATAGTCGGCTAGGCTATCAGCAATCCTTTTGTTATCCTTGCACTTTTGCAAGTCCTTTTCACTGCAAAAGCCAGGCAAAAATATTGTTACATCACGCGAAAGTATGTCTAAACGTGTGATGAGATTAAAAACTATTTTTGAGCTAATACTAGCTGTCAACGGATTAGCAATTAACACCAAATAGTATTTTATCCTCTCCATTAAAAAGTCATCTTAATCACATTAATTTTGGACATAACTATAAACTACACAAACATTATTATCCCACTCCTCAATCCCACAAACTATAATTGCCTAAGAAAACCCTACTCACACCTCGCTCCACACTCCGAGCAGAACTTCTGCCCCTCTTTCACTTCGGCCTTACACTTAGGACAACGCTTGGCCTTTTGAGCTTTATTGAAGCTGCCATCAGCCTTTGCTTGCTTGAAGGCAGCCTTTCCTTCTTTCACCATATCCTTGAGGTTTGCCTCATCGATGATGTCACGGATAATATGCTTGGTATCATCAGACTCAGACACTTTCAGCGTGCCGTCTGGTTGCATCAAACGCGTGATGAGCTGGAGATAGATAATGGCAGAGACATATACTATCGTATAGCCAAGGGCAGCATTCATCGCGACAGCAATAGACTGTCCAGCGACAGGAATGAAAGACAGCAGGGAAGATCCAACAAGCACAGCAACGAAGGCTCCCGCACCCGTTACCAAGTTTGTCACAACGGCAGAGCCAATAAACTTTGCCGTGTTTTCCGACATGGAAATATCCAGTGTTTGATTGATTTTGACATAAGTGGCCCAAACAAAACCAGCTTGTGTCAAGGCTGCTGCCACACCAGCAAAACCAGGCGCCACACCAGCCACACCACTTGCCACGGCCGCAGCTATAGCGTAGTTGCCAATGGCGTCCTTTATTTGCTCTATCTTTGTGCCATCAAGCGAATTACGCATTGACTTATCAAGGTCTCGCAATGCCCTGGCTAGGGCTCCAGTTGGAATACTCATAATCAATGGATGTTTTGAATTAGACAATATTTAGAGTTTCCTGCCACAATGCTGGCAGAACTTCCAAGAGCTATCTATAGCCCTGTGACAGCCGGGACATACGGGGTGATTCCTTGTCATAGTCTGATACTCCTCACTTTTCGTCCATTTCAACATTTCTCGTACACGGACAGAGGTAAACGGATGATCTTGATCCATCACAGCGTATGTTTGGAGCGTCTTATTCCACAACCCGCTCTTGCAGAAGGCGTCATAGAGGTCAGCCTGCTTTGCCAATTCTACCAAGTTGAGCTCGGAAGTGATAGATTTCGGACCGCCAGCCAACCGTGCAAGCATCGAAGCCGTCGTCTGCTGGCCCACGATATAAGCAGCCGCACGATCACAACTCAGTTCGCTCTTGCGCTGCCAATACATCAAGGCATAGTGAATGGGAATCGCCAGTTTTGACAAGGTTTCAAACATACCCGAGGCATTGGCTATCACCTGTGCCAAAGTATGATAAAGCATGTGGCGACAAGCAATGTGACCGCATTCATGCGCAACGACACCCACTAGTTCCTCCTCAGACATCATGTCCACCAATGCCGAGGTGATAGTGATTGCAGTCTGCGTATCGCCAAAAGCATAGGCATTGGGCATGGGGTTCATCTCCAAATAGAATTCTGGCTCTTTGATTTCCAGCCGCTCACAAATAGGCGGAAGGATATTGTACAACCGTGGCAACTGGGTAGGAGTCAGCTTCACCTTCGAAGCCATATTCAATCCCGTCTGCAGTTGCTCGATGCCTACATCCATCACCTTCTTTATTATGGTGGAGAGCATCGGAATGGCCTTCAATGCTTTCAAAGCCGCAGCATCCTCGGGGTGTATAAATTCGGTGTATTGCATATCATTGTATTCTACGCCAATACAGTGTTCCCGCTATTTCTTCGCGAGTTAACTATATTAGTCTGCCTGAACATAGATTTGTTATTTTCTAACCAAGAGAGAGCATGTGAGGCTAAATCCGAAACATGAGAAATCTTTTCATTTGTATCTTTCCAATGCTAATTTGCATTCGTTCTTTAGATCTTGAAACTCATTATCAGATGTTTCAGTTATCATATATTTTTTGCTGTCCAACCCTCGCTGATACCAGTATCGAGCATCTTGTAAATCTCCTTTTTTCTCATATAATTGAGCCAATATCACTTGTGCTTCCAATATATCGCTATTAGCTGCCTGGCCTAACCAATACGCTGCTTCGTCTGCATCTTGTCTTACACCATAGATTCCGTTTAAGTAACTAGAGAACAAATAGTATTTACTTTCTGCATTATCATTAAAAGCAACATCACGATACCAGTAAAACGACGCGTCGTCTTTCATCAGGAAACATGATTGTATCGAATCATATCCTATTGGATTATTCATTTCGATTCTATTATTAAGCGTTTTATATAAAAGCAAATCTGTACTATTCAAATTTTCTGCTTTCTTATATAACTCTAATGCATCTTTATAACTCTGTTTGCAGCAATCTCCTTGTGAATAATATACTGAAAGATGAAAAATACCATTAGCATTATCCTGTTTGGCAGCAGAATAGTAATAGTAGTATGCAGAATCAAGGTTTTGTTCAAAAAGTCCCATTTCATACTTCCTGCCAATTTCCGTAAGAGCTTCCGAGAACCCCTCTTCATTGGATTTCAACAACCATTCTTTAGCTTTGGTACCTTTTGCATAATATTTGCCATAGTCATATTGTGGCAGACCATAACAACCACCGATTTTTACGGCCTTTTTCAACCATTTCTTCGCTTTTTTATCGTTTGTATCAGTTCCGATTCCATGTAGATAAAAATGCCCAACTCGATACTGTGCCCAATTATATCCTTGCTTTGCTGCTTTTAAGTACCAAATAAGAGCTTGTTCATAATTTGGCGATTCTTGTTCCTCATAAATCGTTGCTAACAGACTTTGAGAATATACATGACCTTTTTCGGCAGCCTTTGTAAGCCAAAATATGGCGCTGTCTAGATTGTTCTCGTCCTTATACTCATACCCTAAGACATGCATAGCCTCTGTATCTCCGTCAATTGCTCGCTTATAAAAGGATTGATCATCTGCCGACTGCGAAAATGCGCACAAAAATCCCATGAAAGAAAAACAAAGAACAAATGCTATTTTGATGAATGTATTCATAAAGAGTTTGGGGTAAAGAGACGCAACCTTTTAGCAAAGCGGTCAAATCTGTTTTTCCCTATTCACCCGCCTTGCTAATGTTATAGATGAAAACGACAGCGTCAATGATAGGTATGAATAGTAAAATACAGCTCGATTTTTCAAATTACAGCATTGTTTTTAAAGTTCTGATGGTTCAAACGTTATAACACAAGCGCTGCCGGAAATATCTCCCACATATCTGTATTTAAGACCCGTATTGGCATTCTTGCAAACCTTGATCATTTGCTCCATTATTGGATCTGGACTTGCTATCGCTTCTTGCAAAGTTGCTTTAACAGCCGCTTCGTTTTGCTCTATACCCTCGACAGGAACCATATTTTCATCTATGCTATAATTGAAAACAAAATAATTACCTTCGAGAGCAGCAGATGACAGCGTCGTGTATTCGTCAACTTGCATTGGGCATTGTGCATTGGTAGAAGTTACATTGATTTCCAATACTTCACGAGGTGAGATTGGGTCGATTTTCCCTTCTGCCAAATCCTTTATTTCGTCTTTGGTCAGTCTAATCTTAAGGTTTTCATCGCCTTCCTCTGGCTGCATGATAAATGTCAGTTTTGAATCTGCCTTTGCAATTTCTTTCATCAATTGGCGGCCCGACGGTGAATTGGCCCAGTTTCCAAGCATTGCTCTTTTAAGCGTATTTTTTAACTTGTTCAAGACACCAATCTTGATGGGCAACTCTTTACTGATTGTCATGGTAATGATGACCTCATCAGCATCCTCATCGAATTGATAGCTTGAAATACTACCAACCAAGCCTAAATCTATAGGGCATTCCTTATTGGCAGCCTCAATGTTAGCTTTCAGTTCTTTCTTTGACGAATCACATGAATAAAAGGCAAAGGAAGTCAACAACAACAATGTAGCTAAAAAATAACGTCTCATACACTTTAACCCTAATTCGTGTCGGGCACAACCTCTGAGTGATTTTATAATTATGAACGTAAAAACATCTTAACTTTTATAGGCCCCTCTTCATTTTACTATTGCTTCTCTTACTTTCAAGTTCTTGGCAACTAAACCTGATTAAAACAGTCTTTCCTGTAGAATCACCAACGAACTTATATCCAACACCCTTATTCACTTTCAGGCACATATGCGTGATAAAGTCTGCATCTACACTTATAAAAAAAATCTTGATATCTTCCTGAATTTCTGTTTTATTCTGCTCCATTAGATCCATATCAAGCACATCTTCATCACAATCATAGTCAAACATGACATAATCTCCGTCCAAATAGCATTTTCTTACTACCATCCCTTTATCGACTTTCATGGGAAAACCTTTATTTACTTCCGCAATCGTATCTTTTAAAATGCTTAAATTCTCTTCTTCTGGACTTATTTCTTCTATTTCATCAACGAACCCCGTCGTATTAACCTCCGTTGTATCAATGAACACAGGATCAGTATCAGACTCAAGAGGGCCTCCATGACCAATAGTATTATAGATAGAAGCAGCACCTGTCAAACCTCCTGTAAAAAGAGCTAAGAGAAAGATGGCGACCCGTCCTTTGATTATGCTACTTAACTTAGTCTTCTCACCAAAGTGAGCCGATGGAGTTGAGCTAGGGTCATTCTTGGGTTGATCTTCTACTCCTCCACAAGTATGACTACTGGACACCTCTTGCTTTCCTGATAGCGATATGTTCCCATTGGACGGCCTGACAACGTCCTCATTTTTTTCTTTCGTCTGAGATACGGAAGGAGACAACTTCGCACCACATCTTTTGCAGAACTCCGCATTATCATTGGTTATTTCCGTTTTACAGACAGGACATTTTCTCATATCATCACATTTTTACGGTTTATAAGTTGGTGCTCTATTTAGGGAACGGCCCTTTGTTATTAGAAGATACATACTAACTAAGCACAGACATAACACTGTTCTTGTATTTCTCCAACTGTGCTATGTAGCCTTCAATACATTTATCTTTATTAGTTTCTTTCATTCTATTTCTAAATGTGTTTACTGCAGGATAAAGCAAGGCTGCAGGTATTACAGTAGAGGCAGCCTGTATCAATTTACCATAGCCTAAATACATGCTGATAGCACAACCCGCGCATGCACCAACCGCAGGTATGACATAATTATAATACAAGGGTAATTCACCTTTCACATCCATTTCTTCAAAATGAATGTCATCCAGCAGAATTTCTCTAACCATTTCAGCTTCCTTAGGATTCGTTTTCTTCAAGTCACTCAACCATTTCCCATTAATATCATACTCTGAATTCCAAGATGATGCAGCATCTGACAGAATCAGATTAGCTAATGGTGTCGATAGTTTTTGCTTAGCCGCTGTGCTAATTAACTTTCCCTTTACAAGAGCAATAAAATCACCCCATAAGGACTCGAATCTATCTTTATCTGTTGTATTCATAATTAATTTTATATTTTTGAAATCATTTTCTTAATCATCTGTTGTCTACTTCCCAGACTGTCAATCTCTTTCTCTATCATTTGGATTCTTCCTTTGACGGCCCGGTGTCGTGCTTCCCAATCTTTTATTCTTTGAGCGATAGTAGAAGCATAAGTAGAATAATATCTGTTTATTTCGGTTTCAAGACGTGAGCGAATATCATCCACGAAATTATTATAGTTCGTCATACAGTCACTTGCTACTGATCTATAGTATGAGTGAAGTGGGATTGATAATTTTGATTTGATCTTTCCCTTTACCCCTGACGTGTCTGGAGCTGCTGCTGCACCTGCAAATAAGCCTATAACAGTTCCGACAATTGTACCGATTCCAGGTGCTAATACCGTGCCAATAGCAGCTCCTGCTGCAGCTCCACCACCCACAGCCCAGTTCTCTTTTGAGAGTTCTTCAGTTATTAGCGTTGTTACAGGGCCAATATTTGCAGAATGTGCAGAATGTCTGACAACCATATCTTTAGGTTTTAGATTAAATTTTACTGAAAGAATCTTCAATTTGTCGAACTCCCTCTCAAATTCTTTTTGGAATTGCTTTAACTCCTTATTAAACAACGTTCTCAGTTTTTTAAACTGTGCTTCCGTACCACTGATAATAGATCGCCCTTCGTCTTTGATTTCTTTCGACAAACTTCCTTTGATATAATTAGACAAGGCATCTAAGGTTGAGTAATTCTGAATTTTTGTTTCAATATTATTCTTAGCCGTAGAAGCCAAAGAATCGCATACAGATTCAACTTTATACTTATAATCTTGCGCACCCGCCATGAAGCTCTTCTGACGCAAATATATCTGCCTTGAAATAAATGGTTTGAAATCCGTCTGCCTTGAACGCTCCAGCATTTGCAACTCTTGTTGGTATTGAGCAGCAATACTTTTTATATTATTATCTAAGGTTGAATATATGTCATCAACCAAGTGTAGTATCTTCTGTGCTTGAGCCCTCAATCTCTGCTTTGCCGTGTAGGACAACAACCGTTCTAAGCTACTTGTTGTCAATAAAAAGCTACCGCTATCTACACTTACAGTCTCTTTAGCAAAGCTATTTGTTAAGGCTACAGAGGAAAAAGGAAGCACCATTGGATTTTCGATATCAAAACTCTGACAGATTTTCTTTCCAATAAATTTAATAATGCCATCCCGCTCTTTATCTCCAATTCGATCTATTTTATTAGCCACAAAAGCGCAGCTCTCAACAGAGTCCCCAAGAGTGTTGTCCAAAAATGACACAAGCGTCGCTGGCATTGGTAGAGTGGAATCCGTTAAAATTATGGACAAATCCGAAAGCTCCTTTATTGCACGACACGTGACTTCTTCATGCCATAGCTCTAATGAATTAGTTCCAGGAGTATCAATTATTCGGTAGCCATTCTTTAGAATGTCAGACGGTAAAGTTACTGTAACATAGTCTATCTTTTTAGCATAGGCGGCATCAGTCGTATAGATATGGAGTTGTTGTCGAAGTGAATCTATTGACTTAAAAATTATTTTTAAAGACTTTCCTAAAAAATCAGTGAGAGTAATAGAAAACTCCTCTGAGTATTCTATAATCGTGATTGCAACCGTAGTTCCTTGGATCACATTAACAGCTAACAATTCATAGCCCACAAGCGCATTAATAAACGAGCTTTTTCCTGTAGAGAATTCACCGATAACGCTGATGTTAAGCAAATTGTCATTTTGCTTATCTACAATTGCTGAAACTTGCTTCTCCAACCTATGTTTCGTCGCTTCTTCCCAATCATATTTACCCATCAGTGTTGTTGCAAATGCAATGTGAGAATCTATATCAGCCATTTCGCTGATATTTCTCCATGAGAAGTAGTTGCTATCTTTCAACATATATCTTGTTTTCGGTATCCATTCTTATGATAACGGCAAGTGGCTTGCACTTGCCGTTATCAATCACTTTGCTATTTTTGTTCTATCAATTCGAATGTAAAGGCGTCCAATTCTGTACTAAGAGCGGTGATTTTATTCTCACAAGAACAAATAACCTGCTTTCTTGCATCAATACTGGCTTGTCCTCTCTGCATTTCAGCTATAATACTTTGCACCTGCTCTTTTGTCTGTCCGATTTCAACATCTATGGCAGCAGATATACTATTAGCAATTTCATCCAATTTCTGACAAATTGCTTCAGCCATTTGACTGGAGTTCTCTCCAGCATTTGCGGTCAGTTGATTTACAATTTGTTCGCTTACCATTTCCTTTGTTCTTTTCATTGCACCAGAAGAACTAGACTTCCACGAGCTGATAATTGCAGTCAGCAATACCGCAACAAGAGTGAATGGATTAAGAGCGCCTAAAAAATAGAGAAGTGCACCTGCACCAATTTCAAAACCAGCTACTTTAGCTAAGTCTTTACTAAAACCATTAACTCCACCAGAAAAAGCTAATCCAATATCTCCAAGAAGAAGACCTCCTGCTCCAGCAGCGATTCTTTGCCATAACGGAACAGTGTTGGGGTCTACATCATGCTGTCCCGAAATACTCACATTTAATGAGTCTAGTTCTGCATATAAGTTTGACAAATCTTGTTCTGCTGATTCAAATATATACTGTGAACGTTCTTCTACAAGTGGCTGAAGTACAGTATTCTTCCATTCTTTTTGTTGAGTTTCAAGTTTCCCGACTACATAATCTGTGATCTCTGAAACCACAAGCGTTGCCTTTGATTTAGTTGGTATAACGCTGAACTTATTCTTGGGTTGAAATGTGTTGATCCATCCAGGAATCATTTCTGCAACTGATAAGTAATTTCTATTGGACGCTCTTACGAACTCATGTTTACTTTGCTCTATCCTTAGTTTTAGTTTGCTAATTAGTTGCTCCTTCTTAGTTTTAAGCATCTCTAATCTAGGCTTAGCAGCATCATAACGTGCTCTAACTTCATCCAAAGAACTGTCAAGCATGGCTCTCTGGCTAGGTATAACCTTATAAAGAGCCTCGTTATTAAGAATTCTCTTCAATTCACGAGCGGGTTGTGAAAGTTTAATCTTTCCCTTATCCTTTGTCAGAAAATTTGTAAGATGTGTAACAAAAGGTGTAATCCTTGATTCTTCGATTAATCCTGCATCGTGCTTTACCAATCCATCAAGTGCCTTTTGAGCAGAAATGCAATATATTGGATTTGTCGTAAATCCCGCTAATTTCATTTCTGCAAATTTTATCACACGATCCTTTTCACGTTCTTGAATTAAATCAAATCTATTAACAACAAAGAAAGGATCGGTAAAACCATATGCGTTAAGAAAGTTCTCGACAAATTCCATTTCATCCTTACTACACAGATGGTCTGCAGCAAGGACAAAAAGGATGGCATCTGCTTTACTTAAGTAATCCATTGTCACACGAGCTCGAGTATCGGATTCATTCAATCCTGGAGAATCTATAATTTCAACTCCCTCCTTAAGCATTGGAAGTGGCCAAAAGAGTTCAACTTTCTCATAAGGACTTTCAAGAAGCATTTCCTTTGGGTCTTCTCCCATAGGAATAACCACATAATCTTCAATTTCATTATAACTAATATGAAGAGGCGGTATATTCTTCATACCATGCTTCTTCATGTGTTCCAGTGCTTTTACAGACAAACTTGCTGGCAAGTTCTCTGGCAGTGGATTCCTAAAATACAAGATGGCCTCCTTATTATCACCATATTTCACCTCGTTAATCACAGCAGTTGTCGGAAGTGCATAAGCAGGCAAAACTTCTTCCCCCAAAAGGGAATTGATAACAGTGGATTTGCCATTGCTAAAAGTACCTATTACCTGAATTTTGAAGGTGTCGTTGTTAACTTTTTTACTTAATTTGTTCAAGTTCTCACTCGCAGAGGACATGTTCAAATCGTTAATAACTTCAGAAGCGTCTGACAACATACCGCCTAAACGCTCTTTCTGAACACGGAATCTATTTAGTTTTTCTTGATCAAGTGCCATATTATAAGTGTATTTGGAATTACTATATCTTGTTGATTATCTCTACCAATTGAGTTTTGCTTGCTGCAATGCTGTCAAGCTGACTTTGAACCTGAGAGGAATTTGCACTTTCAATTGCTGCTGTCTGCGTCTCTAACCATGCCTGTTTCTTCTTGTTTGAATCATCAAGCATTTCGTCATAAAGACTTTGAATTCGCCTTTCACTATTCGTTGTTGCTTGCATGACTATCGCTGGAACATCCTTAGCTATCGCTTCTTTTACCAAGGTTCGTTGTTCTTCTATCTTCTTCTTGAATAATGAAGAAGTAATTAATGTACCGGCAGTACCTACGCCCATTGTTGCCAATAGTCCAAATGCCGGAGCCAAAGCCAAACTTAATGCCACAGTGCCAATTCGTGCATAATTTTGCTTTTTACTTAAATTTTCAAATTCAAGATCACGCTGTGATTTCTGCGCACGATATTCATCTTTGTCGGTTATATAAATACTGCCAACCTGAATAACAGAGCGGAATTTTTGATTCATTATATCATTGAACCATTTGACATCATTCGAAACTATTCTCGATATCATGTTTTCAAGAGCAACGGACATATTTGCCAATTCTACTTTCAACCGATACGGATAGTCTTCTTTCCACCATTTCTCAGGACTTCCTGCATGCGAGGCTTCATATTGCAATCGTTCGGCAACCTCAAAAGAATACTCCTCGGTCTTCTCCAAGAAACGAGCATAACAATCGTTCGATTTGGATTGTAACTTTAATGCCAAATCATTCCATTCTAATTCCAACTTGCCAAGTGCTTGCTTCTTTGAGTCAATAATCTCCAAACGCTTTTTGTCATCCAACTTCAATAATTTCTCCTGTTCAGACAATGTCTCAATAGCCGCATTGACAATCTCTGAAATTCGCCCCTTAGCCCAATTGTCAATCAGCTGTTGTCTTTCTGGTGTATGAATCCAGTCAACAATTGCTGTCATGACTTTGTCCATACCGATAATACTATCATAAGTATTATCAGGCATCTCTATATCGTATGGGATATAAACTGGTATATTCATTTTATTAAGAGCAAGGACATCTTTTATGTACTTAATGACTTTATTGCGCTCGTCTTTTTTTATCAAATCCAATTTGTTGACGATAATAAGGGTAAATGGCGTTTTACGAGACAATATCCGATTTTTGATGAAAATCTTTTCACTGTTGCTCAAAGCGGCCGTTGCATTCAGTGCAATCACCGCACCATCGGTACGATTCAAGACATCACCAATAACCTTTGCTCTTTCTTCCGACAGGTCACCAGCACCCGGACAATCAACAATCTCTACATTATTCTTACCCAACCATGAATTCGGAACTCCCACTACAACACTGCCTTTAGGTTCTTCTTTGCCAAAATTATTGGCAATCAGACCGTTCCACGAATCCTTTTGAATTTCCAACATAGCCTTGCGGGCACCCTTTTCGTCAAAGACGGCCATTTTTGGCTGATTAGCATATCTTATTCGAGTTAAAACAGCTGTTGTCGGTAAATCTGCCACTGGCAACATCGCCGCATTATCCAAAAGGTGATTCAAAAATGTACTCTTGCCATGATTGAATTCTCCAACTACAGATACAACAAAGCGTTCTCAATTCAAATCACTCTGGATTTGGTTTACTCTTGTGGACAACTTTCTGAATCCGCATTTTTCCAGAGTATCTACCACTTGTTTTATTAACACGATAATACCTGCACTAGATTGCTTCTTTGGGACAGGTTTTACTCTCTGCTTCCCCGACGAAGAAGACTGTTCAGGCTTTTCAACGTGAACTTCTGCTTTTTTCGTCTGAAAGAAATCTGTATTTTTTGACAATTTCATGTTATTCTACTATGTATTTATTTGCAAAATTTTTGTCTATAGCTTTATAGAAAGGTCGCAAAGACGGTTCAAGAATTGTATTAAAGAGTTTCCTGAACTTTTTTTCATCGTCTATTGAATATCCATTTCCATCACTTACAAGACTCTCCACAATCTTGTCATATTCTTTGTACAATGCAGAACGTAGGTTATCGTAAGCTGGTTTGTCATAATCCTTAATGGCATCATGACGGAAAGTCCCTATAGGATCAGAGAAAACCACTTTTGCAAATGCTCCCTTCAACGATAAATCTTCAAAAGCAACAATTTGTTCTTCAGGGATTATAACCGTTGCTACATATCTCGTCGGGTAAACGAAAGTCTTATCTATTTCACCTGTCACCTTATATTTCAGGAAAGGTATCTTCATACACAAGTTCCCGTTTAATATACATAGAATCGGGAGATTAGGGACATATCCCATAGGCATACTGCTATTCAGAATGAATGCATTTGTCTTAAGATTCTTTATCAGGGCTTCTGTTGAAAATTCTTTATTCATATCTAATCAACCTTTATTTTATGAACCATAAATGTCATTTGCTTGGATAGCACTTTATCATCTGACAGTCACCGTCTTCCCATGCTCCTTCAAATACGTCAAGAGGTATCATTTCACCTCGACCATTCGGTGAACCAGAGTCATTGAGTATCACCATCGGATGTTCAGGGTCCGTGCGGTCAATTCCAATAACTTCAACAGCGTGATTAGAAGAACTATCTGGAGCAAAAATATTGTTATCCTCGCCATACCAAATTTCGTGGCAGTCTATAGACACGATAACCTTTCCACCCTCATTCAGACAATCTTCGATATCACTTACTGACTGATGAAAAACCATTTCATTATTAATCCCATAATAATCAAGCATGTTGTTCATATCGAGGAAAGTAGTTCCTCCCTCTTCTGTAAACCAACCGTGCTCTTTGGCAACTTGGGCAAATTCTTCGATATCTATTTTAGTTCCATCTTGAGAAAGTTCTTCTATAACAAATTTTTGTGAATATAAAGCACATCTGTTCGTATCACCTTGGTTCTCCCAATATGCCATTGATTCTTGGGGATCACCACTAATACCTTCAGGATACTCTTCGTTTGGACTAAAAGTGTCCAATTCGGTGTACTTGGCACCACCAATCTCCAAATCTGAAGCCATAGCAGGAATAAGCTGTCCAGAAGATGGATCGTAATCGTATGCTTCGTGATAATCTGCATGTCCTGTACCATTTACGTCAACATAAACATCCATTTTATCTAGCTGACCATCTCCTGTGGAATCATAGTTTTTGGAAACGTAATCGAATTGCCCATCATTGTTGGTATCAGTATGTGTGGTAACGCTATCAATCTGGCCATCTTGATTATAATCATGAGACTTTTGAACTACATCTATATTACCATCACCATTAGTATCTTGTTGAACAAAAAAGGTATCAAACTGACCGCTATGGTTACTATCTACTCCTTCAACATAGGTATCAACACTTCCATTTCCATTAGTATCTGACACCGCACTCATTGAGTCATAATTTCCATCTCCATTGGTATCGTACATCTCTACATAGGTGTCTGGACAACCATCACCATCTGTATCAAATTCAAAAAAATCATAATCGTACATATTGTAATTTTTTTTAATTATTTATTATAGTTATAGATATTCATAATTGTGCCTATCTGCAAATCTTGGGAGAATATCTTTTTTACTACCATATTGTTTTTTAGTTTGTTTGGGTGTCACTAAACTACAGTTTCACATCGTTCCAAGACTTTCAGAAAGTCGTTGGGTATATAGGCGGTGATAAATATTCCGATGCCCTCCGATTCTATGGCGACGCGCTGTTGCCCTGCCGCTCTCACCACCTTGCCGACGATGCCCTTGAAGTCGCCCTGAGTGATTTGGACGAGATCGCCACTCTTGTACCGGATGCGGTCCTTGGAGATCATGCCACTATGCTCGCTGGGGACGCTGGTGGCTTTGATAAAGTTGAGCATTTCGTTGTCGGGAATGACGATGGGAGGATTGAGGCCTGTGGCGTTTTCTAGGGGTTTGGTTTTGTCGGTGTAGTATTTCAGCCATTTGGAGGAGGGGGCGGGATCCTTGACGAACTGTTCGGCCATTGTGCGGCTCAACCGGGCGAAAACAATATCGGGAAGCAGAGGCTCGTGAAAGGTTCTCCGCTTCCCGTTGATGAGTTTCGTGATGTCGTGCATCGGAACGTAGGTCTCAATGTCGTTGTCTTCGAGCAAATCAACTGCCTTTTTCCAGCGTCCGTATGTCGCGCGGAGAACAAACCATTGGGGCCTATCCTTAGGTATAAAGTTCGAGGATTCCCCTTCTGAGCATCTTGCGGCGCCTGGGGCGCCTTGAGCTTCGGGGAGGGCACAGGAGGTAAGTCCTGCGCTCGAGGGATTGTCACCGCCTCGTCGGGAGTTCACATTAGGCAATGTGTCCATTTAGGTCGTGTCTTAGATCCAGGTCTGGATGACACTAACAAAAAAAGCGTGAACCGTCCGTTGTCCGATCCACACTCTGAGGCCGTGAGAAAGTGCCCTATACTGCTGAACGAACAACAGTATAGCCCACGCCGATATGATATATAGCAATTATTGCACACTTACACAAGCCGAGGATATTGTATGCCATAGTGGCAGAGCACAATATCTGCTCATGTAAAATGTGACAACTTGGTATAATCACACCCGGGACATCTACCGTTGTCATGTTCAAGGCAGTACATTGTTTCTCGAAATTTCTCACGTTTCAGAGTGTACGTTGAACTTGACGCTTGTAAACGCCTTTTATGTCTGGACTGCTTAGACAAAGCTGGCTGAGGCACGGTTCGACATGCTCCTGCTATTGGGGCTTCCCTACTCTCGGGCATCACAGCTTTTCCCACCCTAGGCCCACTTCGTATAGTGTTCACCCTCGGGATGACTCGCTACACTTTGTACGGCGTAGGCTGCCGACTCTATCATAATGGAAAGAACTCGTCTCACGGCATGATTGTGGTCTGGCTTTTACAGTCCGACACAAATTTACAACTTTTTTATGAATCAGAGAAAAGATTCTTAAAATATTTTCGTTTTCAACCCCTAAATTTGCATTTTCAACCCCTAAATTAACATTTAGAGGGTGGGAGCGTCCCCCAAAACGGAGCAACAAGAGTAATTTGTGATGCTTCACTACAACCTGCTGCCATGGGAAAACAAGAGCAACAACACGTACTAAAAATACAACGCTTTCGATAAGCCATGCGCAGAACCGAGCTTGATCGAGTTACGCCATGGCGAGAAAGGGTGCCATGAAATGGAGCGCTTCGCGGGGACACAATCCTGCCGAAATGAAACAACAAGAAACAACGCTCCGCAAGGGTTCATGTGGCACAATAAAGCGAAATCAAGTCTTGTGAGAGACCAAAATCAATCTTTGAAGCGGATCGTTGCTGTACTCGTCTGATGAGTCGACTCTGTGTATTTAGACCGAAACAGTAAAAATATTCACAAGACGTTTTGTCGCGTTTACTTACCACAAAGAACCATCTTAGAACATGTTTCATAGCTGCAGGCTGCGGATGGAAGCAAGAGCTTTCTTGTAGCCCAAACTGCGGGGAAATCGCGGAAAAGGCAATAACGGACGCTTTTTCGCTGACACAGGCTTTGTTAAATGAATACGGAGAAAAAGTTAATGGGTCGTTAATTCATGCTAATCGGCTTGCATTCGGTAGGACGCGGGGGTATCTTTGTATAGCTGCTGCGCCTTGGCGAGTGATGCGTCAGCCATCGCTGTATGAAAGGCTGGGCGCAACAAGCAACCGTAATGTAAAATATAATCCAAATACAGAACAATGAAAAAGTTAAAATTCTTACATAGAGCGCCTATTAGGAGTCGCATCCTGTCGTTCTCGTATCGATCTCGTATCGATCCCGTATCAATCCCGTATTGTTCTCGTATTGTTCTCGTATCGTTCTCCTATCGTTCTCCTATCGTTCTCGCTTACAGAAGCGGAAACAATACGGAAACGATACGTAAACGATACGTAAACGATACGTAAACGATATTTGTTCGATGGGAAGATGATACGAGGTTGACACATGGTTGATACGTAGAAGAAGGGTTTCCGAGATTCAAGTCACTGCATCTGCCAGAAGCAAACTTGTAGGCAGCATCTCCACAAAAAAACTCCGTAGAGCCCTCGCCTAAGACAAGGACTGAATGTTTGAGCTTACCCATACCCACTACTCGTCTAAGTCTATAAAAATACTGCCCAACTCTGGTTTGGCCCCCAAACGGCCTGTACGATAAGAATTATAGAGCGACAGATTCCGATGCAAGCCGAAAGAGTCTCCACGCGAATATTCCGATGAAGCCGTACTGTGGTTTTTCTCCACAAACCAGACCACCCCTCGGTTTTCATTGATCAAATCCTGTGACAGCAGCGTCGTCTCCTGACTCGTGATGATCAACTGAGATCTTTCCGAGTTGAATATAAACACACTCAGATAGTAGAACAGAAGATCATAATGCAGGTCTTCCCCCAATTCGTCCAAGTAATAAACTTGATCGGAGGTGATCATGTCATACAAAGCGTCAAGGATGCGCACATATTTCTGCGTACCCTTGGACTGAAACGCCATAGCAACCTCGAAATCTCCATGATCCGTATGGTTCAAGAAGGCCACGGAGTTGTTGGTGGGCCTCAGCAGTACGTCTTTCACATTTTCTGGAATACTGGCTTTTGAGACACGTTCACGGTACTCCTGGGGAACAAAGCGGTCTTCTATGACAGGACGGTATGCCATGATGTTCAAATCAGCCTTCTGAAGCATTTGCGTGAAGAACTTGCGCTTTTTGTGGTCTTCGTAGGCCTCCGACAATATCTCAACAAGCCCCTTCTCTATGTCTCCATCCACATCGTGATAATTGGTCATAACTCGCCGATGGAGGGAGGCAAAGGGTCCTATATCCTCCTTCAAAGCCGCCTTTCTACAGACGGACAAGACACTATGATTGTTCAACGTATTCTCACGGATGCTCTCCTGTGTCTTGGCAAGCAACTTGAGACTGGCGCCAAACTTGATATCGGCCTGGATACTCTCACCGACGAAAGAACGCTCATAGAACAACGCCTTTGAACCATTGGGGTAATAGTTTAAGACCTCATGCAAAATACGCTTTCTATTGAAACTGACACTATAGTCGTACCTGACACCGTTGGCGTAGAAAGAAACATACATTTCCGTAGGATCCTCTGGGGTCAAGGCAAAGGGCAGAAAGCCCTCTATCTCCTGCTTCGCATCAGATTTGGGAGAGACCAACAGACGGAAGACCTCATTTAATGCGACAAGCATATTGGACTTTCCTGACGCATTGGAGCCATAGAGAATGCCCAACTTGTAGAGAAAGACTCCTTTGGAGATCTCCACTACCAACTCTGAGGCAGGACCTTTAGCCTCAAAGGAGAGCTCCTGTCTGTCTCGTATGGAGAGATAGTTTTTCACCCAAAAATCTCGTATCATCTTTTTCGTGCTTAGTTCTTTAGGCGCAAAGATAGGTCTTTTTGGGCTAAATAAGAAATATTTTGCCCGTTTTCGTATTTTTTCTACGAAAATTAGGCAAAACTCACGCCTCACATCTTATTTCTGGTTTATACGGAAATGGACTGACAGGGTTGTTTGTGCTGATTCAATACAGCCTGCTGACAAGATAAACAACCAAAACAACACCAACAGGACGGTTTCACTGTCCGATTCCGCCACCACGAGTCTGCCACTTTGTCACCCTGTCAGTTTGGCGAGACCGTTTTGGCGCATTGGCACGCTTTTCGCAATGAGAAGGGTGAGGCCCGCAAGGCAAGTGCCGAGGGGTCTCGCAGAAAAGTCAAAAACAAAAACGATTAAAAATATTACGATCATGACAATTAAACCGTTAGCAGACAGAGTGCTGGTTCTTCCGGCACCGGCAGAGGAGAAAGTGGGTGGAATCATTATTCCCGACACCGCCAAAGAGAAACCGCAGCGCGGCAAGGTGATTGCCGTCGGCGAGGGTACGAAGGACGAGAAGATGATCCTGAAGGCCGACGACGTGGTGCTTTATGGCAAGTATGCTGGCACGGAGATTGAGAATGAGGGCACGAAGTACCTCATGATGCGCCAGAGCGATGTGCTCGCCATCGTCACCGAGTAAAGAGGTGGTGAGGGACGCAACGAGTTGTAAAATTGTATTTATCAAATAAAAACAGAAGAAACGATCATGGCAAAAGATATTAAATTCAATACAGAAGCACGCAATCTGCTCAAGAGCGGTGTGGACCAGTTGGCCAACGCCGTCAAGGTGACACTCGGCCCGAAGGGTCGCAACGTGGTGATTGGCAGAAAGTTTGGCGCACCGCAGATCACCAAGGACGGTGTGAGCGTGGCCAAGGAGGTAGAGCTGGAGGACAGCCTGGAGAACGCAGGCGCACAGCTTGCCAAGAGCGTGGCCAGCAAGACGGGTGACGACGCAGGTGATGGTACGACCACGGCCACGATTCTCGCCCAGGCCATCGTCAACGAGGGTCTGAAGAACGTCGCTGCTGGTGCCAACCCGATGGACTTGAAGCGTGGTATCGACAAGGCCGTCAACGCGGTGGTAGATTACATCAAGGAGAACGCCGAGGTGGTAGGTGACAACTACGACAAGATCGAGCAGGTCGCTACGGTGAGTGCCAACAACGACCCGGAGATCGGTAAGCTGCTGGCCGACGCCATGCGCCAGGTGAGCAAGGACGGCGTGATCACCATTGAGGAGAGCAAGACCCGCGACACCAACATCGGTGTGGTAGAGGGTATGCAGTTTGACCGCGGCTACCTGTCTGGCTACTTCGTGACCGATACGGACAAGATGGAGTGTGTGATGGAGAATCCGTACATCCTCATCTACGACAAGAAGATCAGCAACATCAAGGACTTCCTGCCCATTCTGCAGCCTGCTGCCGAGAGTGGCCGTCCGCTGCTGGTGATCGCCGAGGATGTCGATTCTGAGGCTCTCACCACGCTGGTTGTCAACCGTCTGCGTGCTGGCTTGAAGATCTGCGCCGTCAAGGCTCCGGGCTTCGGCGATCGCCGCAAGGCCATGCTGGAGGACATCGCCGTGCTGACTGGTGGTGTGGTGATCAGCGAGGACAAGGGTCTGACGCTCGACAAGGCCACGCTCGAGGAACTTGGAACGGCCAAGAAGGTGACGGTCTCCAAGGACAACACTACCATCGTCGATGGTGCTGGCACGAAGGAGAACATTAAGGAGCGTGTGGCTCAGCTCAAGAACGAGATTGCCAACACGAAGAGCTCTTACGACAAGGAGAAGCTGCAGGAGCGCCTGGCTAAGTTGGCTGGCGGTGTGGCCGTGCTCTATGTCGGTGCCAACTCCGAGGTGGAGATGAAGGAGAAGAAGGACCGCGTCGATGACGCACTCTGCGCAACGCGTGCCGCTGCCGAGGAGGGTGTCGTCGTGGGTGGTGGTACTACCTACATCCGCGCTCAGAAGGTGCTCGCCGACCTCAAGGGTGAGAATGCCGACGAGCAGACGGGTATCAATATCGTCTGCCGCGCTATCGAGGAGCCGCTGCGCCAGATTGTCGCCAACGCTGGTGGCGAGGGTGCCGTGGTAGTCGATAAGGTCCGCGAGGGCGAGGGCGACTACGGTTACAATGCCCGCAAGGACATCTACGAGGATCTCCGCGCAGCTGGTGTCATCGACCCGGCCAAGGTGGCTCGCGTAGCCCTGGAGAACGCAGCATCCATCGCTGGTATGTTCCTCACCACGGAGTGCCTCATCGTCGATAAACCCGAGAAGGAGCCGATGATGCCCGCAGCACAGCCGGGTATGGGTGGCATGATGTAATTCTGCGACACAAAACCCCAAATATATTTGAAAAGTGGAGGTAGTCCCCTTGATGGGAATGCCTCCACTTTTTGTTTTCCCATGGCCTGACTGCAGGAAAATTCGACAAAGGCAAGGAAAAGCCACAAGAAAACAAAAGATTCTTTCCATTTTACACCCCTTATTAGAAAAAATATGATTACTTTTGCAGCAGAGGAGCGGATGGTATCGTGCTCGGCGCCCCCATCCGCCTACCCCACTAACGAACCTTCCAAGACAGAAACCTATAAAAGACAGAATGATGATGAAACAAACGATGCACAAATCCACGACTTCCGCAATATGGCTTGCGGCTGTGGCGGTCATAGCCCTCGTGGCAAAGCCGACAAGCGCCTGGGCGCAAAATCCCAAGACCTTCACGAAGTATGTCAACGAGATCATCGAGACGCAGCAGGAGCAGGATGAGCCCGAGGGAGAACGCGTATTCTTCACGCCTTACCTCACGAATGACACCCACTACATGGTGATCTCCGACATCAGTACCAACACGCTGTACAACGTCTGCGAGGGCGCGTTCTGCGTCATGGACAACAACCTCCTCACGGTGTGGTCGGTAGATGGAGCGTATCTGTTTGGTCCGAACTGGAAGCCCCTCGGACTGTACGACACCCACCCGATGTGCTTTGACAACGGAGCCTTGCTTGTGAAGTCGGCAAATAAAAACAGTCTCGGCAAGGATTACTACTCCATCCTCTACAAGAACGGAGCGGTGCGCAACCTCGACCCGTCATGGGAGCCCCAGTCGGGGTTTGTCGATGGGCTGGCTGCCGTGACCAAGAAGCAGGGCTACACCGAGATGGGCAACTTCTTCATCAACACGCGGGGTGAGAAGATGCCTTCGCCCAGCAACCTCTATTTCGGCTATGACGGCGAGAAGACGCGGGCCCTGAGATGTGGTCTGCGCGCCTTTGAGACGAAGGAGCACAAGTGGGGCTACATGGACGAGAAGTGTCAGGTGGTGCTGCAGCCGCAATGGGACAAGGTGCGCGACTTCAGCGAGGGCTATGCCTGGACGTTCAAGAGAAACACCAGCGACGGCACCCACACCGCCACCCTCATCGACAAGACGGGCAAGGTGGTGCAGACGGTACCGAGCGTCTCGGCTATGGAGTCGCTCAGCAGGACGTATATGATCGGTGATGTTTGCGACGGCAAGTACTACCTCTACTCCAACGACTCGGAACCGACGACGACCTACTACGACCTCAAGGGCAACGCACTGGCGATCTCCCACGGCGGAACCTCCTTCTACGAAGGCCATGCCCTGGTGCGCGGCGTCAAAGACACCTGGGACCGCATCTTGCTCGTCGATGACAACTTCACGGTGATGGACAGCTACCCCACCTACGCCAGTAGCGGACACGATATCTATGCCGACGAACTGTGGGTGACGAAGCCCTTCGAGCCTTTCGGACTCCATACCATCCATTCGGGATCGGTCGTGATAGACAGCAGGGGACGACTGGTACTCAAAGAGATGAGTTCCCCATGGTCTTCCGACTACATCAGAGGGTTCAGTCAGCCGAGCAAGGATGGCTATATCGTGGCAAACAACATCAATGTCGGCGACAAGCGATACCTGGCGCTGATCAAATATACAGGTGAGATCGCCTGGCTTTTTTCAGCAGAATCTTTCTCCGCCAAGGACTTGACAGGATTCATCAAGGCTCCCGACTTCAACGACACGACGATAATAGTAAAAGATCCGCCTATCACCGATAAGCCCAAGGGACCCACGCAGGTGACAGACGCGACCTACAAGGTGAACATCGTCTGCAGTCCGAAGGAAGGAGGCACGGCCAGCGTTGTGGGCAAGTCGCCCATCAAGTATGGTGACAAGGTCTCCATCAAACCGGCTGCCAACGAGGGATGGGTGGCATCGAGCATCAACGTGGAAAAACAGGAGGTGGGCGAAGAGCCGTTTATGGTCACGGACGACGTGACGGCCACCGTGTATTTCCTCCAGCGTCCCGTCTTTAAACCGATCGACCGGACCAACACCTACGAGGGCAAAGTGAAGATCATGGAACTGGACGACGCGCCGGTCTATGTGACGCTCTATGCCACGATGAGCAAGGACAAGGACATCAGTTGCCCGTTTGGCGACAAGACCTACGGCTACCTCACCCTGATGCTGGACCCGAAAATGAGATACAACGGCAAGGGTGTGTCGGTGAACGGCTTCTTCCCGCCGATGAAGATCATCGGTTTCCAGCACGAGGGCGGCAAGCAATACCTCGTGGCCGATGGCGGATCCGTCATGTACCACGACCTGCGCATCACGACAAACGATCTGCTGGCCAACCTGTGGTTCAACCTGCTGGTGAGAATGGACGGCTTTGAGTCGGGAAGCATCGTCCCGCGCCGCTACCGCATCGAGATGACCAACGTCAATGAGAAGACGGGCGAATGTACGCTGGGCAACCTGGAGGTGTTCTCCCGCAGCAAGGGATGGGTGCCGGGACAGGATCCGTCGATTGCCAGGCACACTGCCAGCAAATTCCCCTCGCTCAGCGGTGGCGCCCACGACCTGGGCATTGCAGCTGACTACTTCAAGGGATGCACGCTGAAACTGGCCAAGAAGCGCGACGACGTGCTCTGGTATCCGCCGCTCGAATGGGCAAAGAGCCAGACCGAATATGACAAGAAGATAGAAAAGATGAAGGGCACCTATCTCCACTTCATCACCGATTGCGAAGCGCTGTTCGGCCTATAACATCATACCCATCTTTTACGCAAGAACAAGAAAAGAATGAAACTCATCACCACCAGCGACTGGCACATCGGCAACCTCTTTCATGGCAGCGACCGATTGCCCGAGCATCGCCACTTTCTGCAATGGCTTCTCTCGCAACTGCGAGCGCATCAGACCGATGCCCTCCTCGTGGCGGGCGACATCTTTGACAATGGCAACCCATCGGCAGCGGCACAGTCGGCCTACTACGAGTTTCTGGACGAGGCCACGCAGGCTTGTCCAGACCTTCACATCATCATCACTGCCGGCAACCACGACTCGGCCAGCAGGCTGGAGGCGCCCCGTGCGTTGCTGACCCGACAGAGGGTGGAGGTGAGGGGCCATGTGCACCGCACCTGGCAACAGCAGGAGGAGGGAGGACGATGGGTGATCGACTATGAGGACCTGATGATACCGCTCACGGGGCGGACGGGCGACCGGGTGGTGGTGCTCGCCGTGCCCTTCCTCCGGAGCGACGTCGTGCAGAACAGTTGTTATTCGCAGGGCGTCACGGACCTCTTGCGCCAACTGACGGACCGTGCGAGGGAGTTGTATCCTGACACGCCGATCGTCATGATGGCTCACATGTATGCCAAGGGGGCCGACATCGCCGAGCGGGATGCCAGCGAGCGCATCATCATCGGCGGACAGGAAGAGGTGGAGATGAAGGACTGGGAGAACCACCCCGACTACCTGACCTGTGGTCACATCCACAAGCGGCAGCATATCTGGAACACCCGCTGGGCACGCTACACGGGGAGCGTCCTGCCCATGTCCTTTGCCGAGAAGGACTACCGCCACGGGGTCGATCTGGTCACGACGGAGGCGGACGGCAGGTGGCGAGTGGACTTCCTGGAATATGAGCCCCAACACCCGCTGCGCATCCTGCCGGAGACAGACGAGGCGATGTCGCCGAAAAAACTGCAGAAGATCATCAAGACATCACTGCCCGACAGGGTGGATGGGCTGCTGGGCGACGACTTTGTCTATCTTGTGCTCAAGGTGAAGACGGAGAAGGCGAGCAACGATGAGATCAAGGCGCTTCACGCACTCATAGAGACGAAGAACGCCGTGCTCTGCAAGACGCAGCGGGTCATCGAAGACATCGACTTGACAACCATGACGGGGCAAGAGGAGATACACAGCATTGACGACATCCTCAACCGCGACCCGCTGGAGACGCTGAAGGAGACGTTCGCCATCAAACACAACGCCGAGATGACAGCACACCAGGAGCAGATGCTCCGCCATCTGATAGAAACTATCCATACAGATTAGGAGAAAGCATGAAGTTTATCAAGTTAGAGATACTCAACCTGGCTTCCCTCGACCGGGAGGAGGGAGAGACGATCCATTTCACCTCGGGAGCCCTGGGCGAGAGCAATATCTTCAGTATTGTGGGGCCCACGGGCAGTGGCAAATCAACGATTCTCGACGCCATCTGCCTGGCGCTCTACAACCGGGCGCCTCGCTATCCGCGCAAGAAGGGCGACCGCAACCAGAACATCGAGATCTATGGAACGCCGGAGGAGGGGGAGCGCAACCGACTGGCGCCTACCGACTCGCGCAACATCCTGACGCGAGGGCGGAAGGAGGGCTACAGCAAACTGACGTTTCGGGCCAACAACGGCCTGGTGTATCGGGCCGAGTGGTATGTGCGGTTTCAACGGGTGAAATACGAGAACGTGAGGACGGCGCTCTATCTGCTGGGCAGCAAGGAAGGACGGCCCACGGAGGAGGAAGCCGACTGGAGTACGCTCCCTGTGCTCATCGGTCTCGACTACGACCAGTTTCTGCGCACGGTTCTCATAGCGCAGGGATCGTTTGCCAACTTCCTCACGGCCAAGGAGAACGAGCGCTACGAACTGCTGGAGAAGCTCATCGGGTGTGAGGAGCAGTATGCCCTGATCGCTGCGGGCATCAAGCAGCAGCGGGACCTCGCCCAGCAGGCTTACCAGGCGGTGACGGCGGATTTCGCTGCTTTCGAGAAAGACCTCATCGGCAGTGAGGAGGAACTACAGTTACTCGCCGACCGCATCAAGCAGCTGGAGGAGGAGGACCGGAAGGCAAAGGCCGAACTGAGTGCTGTGACGGAGGCTTTGGCTTGGTATGTGGCCGACGATCAGCAGCGACGAAACATCGCGCGCTACGAGGAGGCGTTTCTTGGTGCGCGCCAACGCCTCGACGCCATCAAGGAGGATGTGGAGCGGCTTCGGTTGCACGACGCTACGCTGCCGGCCGTGGATCTCTACAAGGCGATGCGCACGGCGGAGTGCAACAGGGCCAGAATGGGCACTGAACTCGAAAGGATTACCAAGCAGCGGACCGAGAAGGAACAACTGCTGGAGACGGAGAACCGCAGGCTGACTGAGTTGACGCAGGTGGCTGCTGGTGCTGGAAAGGAAGTGGAACGGATGAAACCACACATCGACCGGGCCCGCATTATCAAGGGTGAACTGGCGGCCGCTTCTCTGAGCGTCAAGGAGAAGCAGGAGACGCAGGCTGTGGCGGAGAAGGCGATCCAAAAGGCGGACCAGCAGGTAGCGGACAATGCTGCTGCCATCGTCAAGGCGGAACGGAAACAGAAAAAGGCGGAGGAGTCGCTGACCGTGCTGCGAAAGGAGGTAGAGGCCCGAAGCGGACAACTGGCAGCGGCGGTCGAGACGGCGACTGCAGCCTATGAGAAAGAGCGGGGAAAGGCCGACGGCATGGACGCGCTGGCGCTGCAGGAGGCCAAGAGCACGGCGGAGCATCGACAGCACAACTTGAAGGAGGCCATCCGCATCCGACGGGCGATGACGACCAATCAGCAGAAGCTGGACAAGGGGGCAGAGACCATCGCTACGCTGACCGATCGCAACAAGGCCATCGAGGCATCGATCGCGCAACTGACCATCGAGAAGCTGAGCGAGGAGTTGGAGACGCTTCGCAGGACACATACGCTGATGACCAGCGACCATTGGGAGGCGCACCGTGCCGGACTGGAGGAGGGTGCGGCCTGTCCGCTCTGTGGTTCGACGCACCATCCCTACCACGACCAGCAGGTCTTCGCCTCGGTGGTAAGCGAGTTTACGCAGTTGATCGAGGACAAGCAGCACACGCTCGAGACGCAAAGGACGGAGAAGGAGAAACTGAACCGGGAGAAGAGCCAGAACGAGGGAAGACTGAAGAGTCTGACGGAGAACGCGCGCCTGCTGACCGACGAGCAAGGACGGTTGGAGAAGGAGTGGGGCGAACTGCCCACGCAAGGGACTACCGGGTGGAGTGAGGACGTCGAGGAGTTGCTTTCGATGCAGGAGACCGTGGCGGAAGCGGTGGTCAAGGCTTCGAAGGCCTTGGCGGACTACAACACACTGGTCAAGGAGATTGACCGGTTGCGCCAGGCGAAGGATCTGGCGACGGAGGCACAGGGAAAATATCAGCAGCAGGCTGACCAGCAGGTGAAAAAAGCCGAGACCCTGTGTGCCGAGGCGCAGGCCTCGCTACTGACAGAGCGGGGCAAGACCGACAACCTCGTCAAGCAGCAGGAGGAGAAGCGTCAAGCGCTCCAGCAGGCTACTGCGGCCTGGGAGAAGGCCGTGGCAGAGGTGCGAGAGAAGGAGGCGGCTATCAAGGCGGAGATTGGGGAGATGGACCCGAACGCTTTGGAGCAGCGACTGACCAAAGCAAAGGCGGAGGCCGACGAGGCCGTAGTGAAACAGGGCGAGGTCATCGGCAAGATAAGGGAAGCCATCACGGGCTTAGTGGGCAGGATGGAGACCATGGCGAAGGAGATGGACAACGAGCAGAAGCAGCATGACCACGCTCGGCAGCAATTGGCAGACTGGATTGCAGCATACAACGAAGACAGTAGCCACCCCACCCTGCTCTCCCTCGACGACATCGCCCGGCTCTATGCTGCCACCGACCCCTGGGAGGAGATACGCGAACGGCTACAGCGGTTGACGGAGAACCTCACCAAGACGGAGACGACGCTGCAGAACGAACGGCGCACGAACATCGAGCACCAGCAAAAGCGGCCCGACCGCGACAAGGAGGTGCTCCTGGCCCGCAAGGCCGAACTGGAGGAATTGTCGTCCACCGAACTGACGGACGCAAAGGCGCGGATGCAGCGCCATGAGACGGCCAAGCAGCGGATGGGAGCGCTCTTCGAGAAAAGACAGGAGGCAGAGCAACGGAAGGTGGAATGGGAGCAGATCGCCGACGCCATCGGAAGCGAGGGCAGGACGCTCCGCAAGATTGCACAGTGCTATACGCTCCGTTTCCTCATCGAGCACGCCAACGTGGAGATACGGAAGTTTAACTCGCGCTACGAACTGATGCAGGTGAGAAACTCGCTGGGCATCCGCGTCATAGACCATGACCGTGCGGATGACGTCCGCGACACCACCTCGCTGTCGGGCGGCGAGACCTTCATCGTCTCGCTCGGACTGGCCCTCGGGCTATCGGCCCTGTCGTCGCGCAACCTGTCTTTCGAGAATCTCTTCATCGACGAGGGTTTCGGCACGCTCGACCCCGACACGCTCTCCACGGTCATCGATGCCTTGGCAATGCTCCAGTCGTCGCAGGGCAAGAAGGTGGGCGTCATCAGCCATACCGACACCATGTCGGAGCGCATCACCACCCAGATACGCATCGTCAAGAACGGCAACACGGGAAGCAGCCACATCGAGATCTACCCACAATAATTCATCAAATCATCAAAACCACTCATCTACTGAACAATCCTCTATGAGCAGGGAATTAGCTTTCACGATACTGACCGCAGCCGGACTTTGTCTCTATGGCTGCCAAAACAACCGGAGCACGGAGGAATCGGCACCGGAAGAACCCAAGGTGGTTTTCCCGGCCGACACGGCTTCGGCCTATGTGGCGCCAGCATCCAAGACCGACTCCCTGAAGACACTGAAGGGCAAGATGGACGAGGACTTCAACGTGCTCAAGGAGATGGAGAACAATGCGCCGGAATACTACGAGCGCCTGCAGCGACAGATGTGTCATGGCTTCATCGTGATCGACAAAAGCAGGATGAAACTGATCCTCTACGACAAGGAGGGAGGCGTGGTGCGGCGCTTTGCCATGGGCTGCTCCACCAAATTTGGCACCAAGCACAAGAAGGGGGACAACCGCACGCCCGAAGGATTCTTCACCGTGGAGAATGTATATAACAGTACCGACTGGCTCTACACCGACGACGAGGGGAAGACTTCGAAGAAGAAAGGGATGTTCGGACCGTGGTTTATCCGACTGCGCGTGCCGGGGACGTCGCAGATTGGCATTCACGGCACCTGTGCGCCCTGGTCGGTGGGAGGGCGCGTCAGCCATGGCTGTATAAGGTTGACCAACGACGACATCACCACACTCAAAGACCTGGTGACGCCGGGCATGCCCGTCATCATCATACCAGGGAAGAGGGACCGGGAGCAAAACTATGCCGAACGGGTGGTAATACCTTATTTCTCCACCATCCGCTACACCGAACAAGAACCAGTCGTCCTGCCTGATCCGGAATCAGACCCACAGGCTGCCGACACGATGGACAGCGACTCGGTGGATGTTTACGAGGAAACGAACGAGGACGGTCCTGACTCCACCTGGTCGTAATGGCAGCGACCCGGCGGAAGCAGGACCAAGGAAGAAATAGAGGGGGCTCTGACCACCAAAATCCATGATTTTTTTGGTGGTACGGGGCGAAACCACTACCTTTGCAGACATGAAAATAAAAATCAACTGGAAGCAATTCGCCGCTTTCTTCATCGTCATAGGCTGCACCTATTATATCACGCGCAACTTCTTCATGACGGCGGGCATCTTGATGCTGCTCCTCCTCATCGACGGCTTGCTCCTCGACTACGACCATCGGAGACGGGGACGCAAACAGGCGGAGGAGATCATGAAGGGACTGAAGGACGAGGAGACGGACGAAGAGAAGCAATAATCCACCGAATCATGGAACAACTCATCAGACTTTATGAGCAATGGGCGGGCGGCAAGCCTGCCACGATAGAGAAGGTGAAGGGCGCGGGGAGCAACCGCATCTACTACCGAGTGACGGACGAGGCGCACCACTCGGTCATCGGGGTGGTGGGCACGAGCCGCGAGGAGAACCATGCCTTCATCTGCCTGGCAAAGCATTTCGGCCAGCGACAGCTACCCGTGCCGGAGATACTGGCCGCAAGCGACGACGAGATGCGCTACCTGCAGACCGACCTGGGCCACGTCTCGCTCTTCGACGCCATACAGGGCGGACGGGAGGCGGGCGGACGCTACAACCTCAAGGAGGTGGACCTGCTGAGACGAACGATACGCGAGCTGCCCAACATACAGATCAGGGGGGCGCGGGGACTGGACTTCTCCCAATGTTATCCGCAACCGGAGTTTGACCAGGACAGCGTGCTCTTCGACTTGAACTACTTCAAGTACTGTTTCCTCAAGGCTACGGAGATCGACTTCCACGAGATGAAACTGGAGGCCAACTTCCGGATGTTTGCCAAAGACCTGACGGCAGAGCCGATGGAGGCTTTTCTCTACCGCGACTTCCAGGCACGCAACGTGATGCTCGATGACGAGGGCAATCCCTTCTTCATCGACTTCCAAGGGGGCAGAAAGGGACCTTTCTACTACGACTTGGCCTCGTTTCTATGGCAGGCGAGCGCGAAGTATTCCTTCAAACTGCGCCGCGAACTGATCTTCGAATACTACCAAAGTCTCAAGCAATACACCGAGGTGCCTTCCTCGCGCCACTTTGCCCACCGGTTGGCGCTCTTCGTGCTCTTCCGCACGCTGCAGGTGCTGGGGGCGTATGGTTTCCGGGGCTACTTCGAGCACAAGCGCCACTTCATCGACTCCATACCGGGGGCTATCCAGAACCTGCGCGACTTGCTCGCCCTCGACCGTAGCACCTTCCCCTATCCCTACCTGATGTCGGTCCTGCAGCGCCTGGTGGAACTGCCACAGTTTACGCGCATCGAGGAACCAGCGAAGAACCGGGCCGATGGCTTCCGCACCACGGCGGACGACGTCTTCAAGGCCAACCCGCTGGATGGTCCCGCCACATTCTCGAAATACGACGGCAAGGGCCCGCTGGTGGTCCGTGTATATAGCTTCTCCTACCGCAACGGCATCCCCGAGGACGAGTCGGGCAACGGCGGAGGCTATGTCTTCGACTGCCGAAGCACGCACAACCCGGGACGCTATGAGCCGTACAAGAAACTGACGGGACTGGACGAGCCGGTGATCCGATTCCTGGAGGACGACGGCGAGATCCTCGATTTCCTCAGACCAGTCTATCAACTGGCCGACCATCATGTGGAGCGATATATGCAGCGGGGCTTCACTTCCCTGATGTTCTGCTTCGGATGCACGGGCGGACAGCACCGCAGCGTGTATAGTGCGCAGCACCTGGCGGAGCATATCCACGAGAAGTATGGTATCGAGGTGCGGGTGACGCATCGCGAACAGCACATACAACGCGTGATGGAGGCAAAGGACACAGCGAAGGGGGCGGAATAAGGGACTTCTCCTGACTACCCGTCCTCGATTTTCTCTCACAACGACAAGGCTACATGACAAAACAGGCAATGATATTCGCGGCTGGACTGGGCACCCGCCTGAAGCCGCTCACCGACCGAATGCCCAAGGCACTGGTGCCCGTGGCGGGGGAACCGCTGCTGGCTCACGTCATCAGAAAACTGAAGGCGGAGGGCTTTACCCGCATCGTGGTCAATGTGCACCACTTCGCCGACCAGATCATCGACTATCTCCACACCCACGACTTCGGGGTGGAGATACATATCTCTGATGAGACCTCCAAACTCCTCGACACAGGTGGCGGCATTCGTCATGCTGCCCATTGGTTTGAGACCGACAGCCCGGTGCTGATCCACAACGTCGATATCTTGAGCAACGCCAATCTCTCCCGGCTCTACGACAGTGCGGTGGCAGACGCAGCCTTGCTGGTCAGCGACCGCGTCACCAAGCGCTACCTGCTCTTCGGCGAGGGGAAGCGCCTCGTGGGATGGACCAATGTGGAGACAGGGGAGGTACGGTCGCCCCATGCAGATCTGTGTGTGGCCGACTGCCAGCGATGGGCCTTCAGCGGCATCCATGTCGTGTCGCCTCGTCTCCTCGAAGCCATGCGTCCCTATCCCGACCGCTTCCCGATCATGGACTTCTATCTGCAAAACTGCGACCGGCTTGATATCCGAGGCCAGCTTGCCGACGACCTCCAGCTCCTGGATGTCGGAAAACTCGACACCCTGGACCGCGCCGAATCGTTTGTCAAGACGCTGGCGAAGGGCTGATAGGCCAAGGATAGCCTCACACATATCCCTGTGCGACATTAGGACATCCGCCTGTCTTCAGCAGTGCTTCCCCACCCCTTCCCCACCCTTTTGCCAACAAAAGTGGGGCAGAACAAAAAAAACAGGCCGCAAAATTTGGTAGTCTCGCATAAATCCACTACCTTTGCACCCGCATTTACCAAACGGTACTTGCCAACACGCTTCCAACCCCTAGGAGAGATGGTAGAGTGGTCGATTACACCGGTCTTGAAAACCGGCGTACCGAGAGGTACCGGGGGTTCGAATCCCTCTCTCTCCGCCAAAATCAGCGTAACGAGTTGTAAAACAACAAGTTGCGCTGATTTTTCGTTTAAGGGTGCGCCAAATCTGCGCAGAATTTTTTAGGTAATTGAACAAACGTCTTTAATCCACCGATGTAACTTAATATAAAATTTGTTAATTTCGTCTTACATGATGTAGTTTTTCGCTAGGAGGTTGCGTCTAACTCGTGTAAGTCATTAAAATAAGAATAAAAATGAATGACAATCAACAAAAATTCGCGGACATGGTCCAACAGAATAAAAGCACTATTTACACCGTATGCTACATGTTCTCCAAAGACCAGGACGAGGTGAACGACTTATTTCAAGAGGTGCTCATCCGCCTGTGGCAAGGATTTGCCAACTTTGAGGGCCGAAGCGATGTGAAGACGTGGATCTACCGTGTGGCGCTCAACACGTGCATCACGCTGGACCGAAAGAAACGACGCCACCACAAGGAAAGGGTCTACATGGGCGATGACCTCTTCAGCGGCAACGAACGTGACTCACAGCAGGCAGAGATGCTGCACAAGCGTATTATTCGGCTTCAGCCTCTCGATCGTGCCATTGTTCTGCTCTGGCTCGAGGACATCAGCTACGAGGAGATTGGTGCCATCATCGGCATTACGGCAAAGAACGTGAGCGTTCGACTCTACCGCATCCGCGAACAACTCAAAAACTTGTCTAACGACTAAACGCAACAACATTATGAATACAACAAATGGCAACTTCAACGAACTCGACGAGATGAAGCAGCAGATGCAAATGCTGCAAGACAAATTTCAGAAGGAGGTAACTATCAACGACCGACTTATCCAAGAGTCAATACGACATAAGATGTCGTGGAACAAAAAACTTTTTTGGTCGGACATTATTTCTATTCCTATTCTCATTTTTATCCAATTGGTGATGACGGAGGTGTTCCAGCTCTCTTGGTGGAGCTTGGGCATCTTTACTGCTGTGGTGCTTGCAATAGTATTTGCAGATTATAAAATCAACGTCAGCACGCTTCGGGATGAGGACTTACAGCGCAACAACCTCATCGAAACCGCCAAGAAACTGGTGCGCATGAAGAGGCTTGGGAAAATAGAATGTATCATCACTTTTCCCTTGGGTTTTTCATGGGCAGGCTGGGTTTGCGTAAAGCTTTGGTTACAAGTGAATCTGCAACGTAATGAACTTTTAAGTCAAGGATATGGATTGTTCTGTGTGGTACTGTTTGTCTTGGGACTGTTAATTGCCCTATACTTCTACCGCAAAATGCAGCGCTCTAACGATGAGCTTATCAACCAGATTAATAATCTCACCGCAATAAAAGATAGTAGTTTACAAGAGAAATTTGGAGAAATACAACATGAGTAAAATTGTAACAGCCAATCTTGCTTTATATATTCTTATTTCCTTGTTGCTCTTTAGTTTTTCCGTGCAAGATGTCTCCGCTCAATGCATGGTGGGCGGGCATGTTTATAATAAAGGAGGTGCAGTTATCGAGGGTGCAACCATTCGCATACTCTCCCGGCAAGACAGCATCCTAGCGCAGACCATAACTGACAGTCTGGGAAGATATTTTCTTAGTAAACTTCCTTCTGGTAGTCTCACTGTTAAGGCTACTGCTTTGGGCTGTAAAGCAGATTCCAAGTACGTGATGCTCTTCAAGGGCACAGCTATGAACGTTGACTTTACGTTGATGAGTGATGCCATTCAACTGGAAGAGGTTAAAGTCAACGGAAGAGGCATTATAGCCAATGGCGACACCACTACTTATATCACACGGAAGTTCACTACAGGACAGGAACAGACGTTAGGTGATGTACTTGAAACTCTTCCTGGATTTAAGGTTGATAAGGAGAACAGCACTGTCGAAGCTAATGGCAAACCTGTGACTCGCATCCTTATGGAGAAGCAGGACTTATTTCAGGGCAACAACTCCGTTCCGCTGAATAATGTACCCGGACAGGATGTGACGAGTATTGACGTAATAGAGAACTATTCAGACTACAATATTCTGGAAGGATTCAAAACCTCTAACGAAACGGTCATCAGTGTAAACATGAGTGACAAGAAGAAAGGACGGCTTAGTGGACAGGCCGATGTGAGGGCGGGCATCGACAACAAGTATTCGTTGAAAAACTACTCCATGCTGATAAAGAAGAAGGTAATGTTCTCTGCCATTGCTTCAGCCAATAACACCGGTAAGGCGCTATTGAACCAAAAGGACATTATAGGTATGAACGGCGGGCTTAGTGAATTGCTTTCTGGCGAGGACTCTCAAGCGAAGATTGCAAGAGTTTTCAATGAGAGTTCTTCACTCATCGGCGACCGTGAGGATGCATATAAGCGTGACAATGGTATTGTGTCGCTTAATACAGTTTTTATGCCTTCTGGTAAAGTTAAGGTGCTTTGGAACAGCATTGTTGGACTTGACCGTTACCGGATGAACAGCACTACACATTATAGTTATCTCAACGTTCCTTTGGCTTATGACATTAGTAACCAGTCAAAGAACTATGGAGTAAATGTGAATAGTAATTTGAAGCTGCAGCTCATGCCATCGAAGACATTTAATATCTTCTATACCGGCAAAGTGCTTTTGTCACATTATTCACGGAATGGAAATGGCGAATTTATGAGCCACTTTACCGATGACGACAATAGCCGTACCATCGATCTTGAAAACAATATTCTTGCCATTAAGAAGATAAACAAGAAGAACACGTTGAACATAAGTGCTACCTATAACTACTTCAGAAATCGAGCAAACGAGGACTTTTCAGCAGACAGTGCATTCTATGGTGGTTATCGTGACCTTGATGACAGCTTTGGATATACTAACCGGATGAGTTGGCAGAATGCGGGTGCTGAAGTCTTTTTGCTTCTTAGGTTCAACGATGATTACAATACTCGGATAGGGCTTAGAAGCTATATCGATCAAGAAAATATACTGACCGATCTTAGTCAACAGACAATGAACACAGCTTTTGACAACGATGATTATATTCGACACTATGACAATGGTCTTGACTTGCAGTTGCGAAAGGATCATGGTAAACTTCAGTTTGCTGCAAAAGCTAAGCTGACTTATTTGAAGTTTGAGACCAACGTGCGGCGCACGCTGACAAAGATGAACAGATTGGTTGTAGTGCCTTCTCTGGATGTTAAATACGGCTTTAACAATTTCCATTCTCTTACACTTAACTACAGTGATGTGGTCAATACCTATGGTATCCGCAGTCTCTTCAGTAATCTGATTATAGACAATTACAGAATGTTTCATAGTAGTAGCGTAGGGTCCACATTTGGCTATTATCATACAGCTAGTCTTATCCACCAATTTATGAAACCACTGAATGGTTTCACGCTTGTAGATGCGGTGTCGTTCACCTATAGCGCAGATGATGTACTTAATGACAACCTGCTTAATGGTATCGTACGCGAAGCCAACTACATAACTTCATCTTCAGGTACCAGTTCACTGGCTGTAACCTCATATGTCGACAAGAAGTTCCGCTCATTCCCTCTTGACTTATCGGTAACGTTGAGCTATAATCATGGTAACACTCCCTACTATATGGAGGGTAACATCATACACTCCCAAAGCGATTCGTATAACTTTTTTGGAAGTGCTTCGACTTTTCGGAAGAAGGGACTTAACTTCAAAGCAACTGGCAACTATTCAATAACGGAGATGCGTGGCGATGGTAACAAATACAAGGTGAAAAGTGAAAACTATCTTGCACAATTGTCCTATACCCTTCCGAAATTATATTTGGAAGTGGGAGGACGATACCGTGTTGTTCGTCTGGAAGAGAGCAAAAACGATAATCTCTATTGTAATTTCCAGGTACGATATGACCTTAGTAAAAAGTTACAGATTAGTATCACGGGACAGGACGTTTTTCATTTGAGTAAGAAGACCAGCGCCGATGTCACTATTAACAATTATTTGAGCACCTATAGCACAACACGGTATATGCCAGGACATGTTCTCCTTGGACTTGCCATTAAATATTAATTATTAATAACATAAAATTTTAAAAAATGAAAACAAAAAAAGTTCTTTTGATGTTGGCCGTCTTTTTAGGATTGGCTTCTAGTGTGAAAGCTCAGCAACTAACAGTCGAATATTTGGTGAAGGCCAATGTCAATTCCCCCTCTTTCATGGCTGGAGCAGGTCTCCCTGATGAAGTTCGTAGCATGTATGCAAATGCCATGAAGGATTTTGAGATGAAGTTTGTGTTGAGGTATAACGATGGGGAGAGCGAATTTGCTAATGTACCCATGGATAAACCTCAGTCTGTCACCATTATGGGGCAGACTATAGATGGCAAAACATTGGAGGAGCAATATAAGGGTAACATTACTTATAAGAATCGCAAAAAGAATGTTTTTGTCCAACGTAATAATTTCATGGGCAAGGTTATTCTCGTAAAGGACTCTCTAGATGCCGACACTTTCGAGGTTGTGAGTGGAGAAGAAAAACAAATTCTGGGTTACGAATGCAAGAAAGCAGTATCAAAAAAGGATAAAAATCAGATAGTGTGGTTCACTGATTACATTCCTGTAGTTGACGGTCCTTTTATTGGTGTAGGTATCACAGGACTTGTACTAGAGGCCAGTGACAACAGCAACATCTACGAGGCAACCAACATTACAGATACTGTGAGTGGTACGTTTTCCGAACCAACCGATGGAGAGGTGATGACCGCGAAGGAGTTTAACGATTACGTAACCCAAACTACCGAGATGCTAAAAATGAATTCCGGCTTATAATGACATTATTTTGTATCACTAGTGTCCACTTAAATCCATTAATAATGTACACTGCTATTTTGCTCAGAGTGTTACAAAACTGAAAGGACTCTATGGATTAGAAACGAGCGAGTTTGGCATATCTGACAGATTGAAACTTACCGAAGTAACGTTTCGCATTTATCATATGTGCTCATTTTTAACCGATTAAGCTCCCTGTCAGGGTTAGAATACTATTTAATTGTAAGCAAATGAAATGCTAATTATTTTTAGTGGACATTAGTGATTTTGTATATGATAAGTTTTGAATGAGTGCTAGTTGTAAGTAAGTACCCAAATTTGTCTATGAGATTTCCATTTCGAGCATCAAGAGTACACTGGTATTAAACTTTCACTAAGTTTCAATCTATTTGATTATGCAAAATCACATATAATTCATAAAAGAGCAAAAATTAATAATGAAGCTTTTTACAAATTTTTGTAGCCATCTATCTGGTAGAGACTGTTGAAATGTCCAAATAAATATGTATGGATGCCTCGTCCGACAAGTTCGGGCGAGGCATTCTTCGTATGTACGCTCAGCATGAGCACCAGCTAACGGGTGGAAGTCCCGAAGCTGCCCTAATAGCGGGAAAGCTATAGCCCAAGGCAAGGGTGTCCGTGGCGACGCGGAATCTGAAGGAAGCCGGCGGCAAACATCTGCTCCGACGAACAGAAACTTCATACAAGGCCAATGCCCGTGTGGTAAGTGTGCATAACAACACGAAGCCCGATAGCTATTCGGAACGGGCAGGGGTAAATGAAGCGGAGATAAGATGGAAAGTTGATGCTCTTATCTGAGGAGGTCTCACGGACACGGAGAATAGTTGCCTTTACGAAATCCATGGAGTAACGCTTGCCGTGAGAAGTCAGCCGAGGTCATAGTAGTAGGCATAAAGTCAACATGAGCCTATGAAGGACCGAACCTTTATTAAACGATAGTAATTGAAAGTTACCGAATGCAAGGCTGGAAAAGCCTTCCCAAGTCGTTCATGAACCAGAATGCCGTATTCCTGCTGCTTACCGCCCTCATCCGCAACTTCTATGAGATGCTCAAGGATCGGATGGGGAAGGACAAACTCAAGACTTTCTGACTGAAAAGGGAAAGCCGTGTCAAGACCTTCGTCTTCCGCTTCGTCTCAGTGCCTGCGAAATGGGTTCGGACGGCACGCCAGCATGTCCTGAACATCTACACCAACAATGAAGCTTATGCTACAGTCCTCCAAAACGATTTTGGATAAGGAATCTCCCTTAATGGTTATATAGCGCATGCGCCCCTTGTCGCTTTGTGGGGTAAGGGGAAGGTATATGAGCATTACGACAAAATAAGGCCTTCTTTTGTGAGAAGTGTAATTTTTGTCAAGTAATAAGAAAATTTCCCGAATAAACCCATGCAACTTAATTAGTTGCGGATTTTAGGGGAAAGTAGAATAAATTTTATACCTTTGCAGACGTGACCTGCAAGGGGGTCACTTTTAGATTAGCAAAGGGGTCACATCTCGACTCGCGCGCGCAGCGGTACTGTAATAAGATTTGAAAAAATCACTATATTCCCACTATAATAGCAAAAAGAGTTTCGCAGGTTATGTTTAAACATTGATGTTGTAGTGTTGTTTTTTGTCATTATGGCACATGACATCCCTACATCACTAAATTCATGTTCTAGATAGAATCATTAAGTATAAATTTCAATCTTTTTGTTTTTCTATCCATTTTTGCTATCTCATCAACTGAAATCAAACATGAATCTAACTAGCTGAAGAACATAAAAAAAGTTAATTTGCTTGCGAATTACAGATAATTTCGTAAATTTGCCAATGATAAAAACAACCGAAATATGGACAAGAACGAAGAAACCATTAGCTTAACGAAGTGCGACAACTCTATTCTGGCCGATGAAATCGTTTCTAAGCTGGCCAACGCTGGTATAGCTTCATCGCTCCACGACGAGCTCAACGACCCCGCTTATGGCGCTTACGGACCTAATCCCGGGATTGAGGTGAGGGTGTTCAAGAAGGACTTGGAGCGAGCCCAGAGCATATTGAAGGAGATAACCGAAAAGCGAGAGAAGCAACTGCCATGGTGCCCCACTTGCGGCAGTCAGAATGTCGTAGCGTTAGGCAAGGTAAGGCCCAAGCTGTCTAAGTGGGCGGTCATCATCGGCGTTCTCTTGGTTGTCATCGGAATCGTCTGCATTATCCTACCATTCTGTGTGAAGTCTCTAGAGTCAGCTACGGTTAGCTTTCTTATTATATCACTGATCTCATTGGCGGTTGGCGTTGTCCTAGTCATACCCCAGCGAGAGCGCAAAAACTACAAATGCAACGAATGCGGGACTGAATTCTATAAGGAATAATTTTTAGACCCAATAATAATGTGGCAATCCAACAACTTATCTGCAAAAAGATATAAACCACTTACCTAATAAATCTCTGAACTTATGAGAAAGAAGACAGATATTAAAATAAGATGCAATGATATTGAACAACAGCTGAAGGAATGGGGTAAAGTGCCAACTAATAGCGAGGATACCAATCTGCTTCATAAAGTCAATAACCTTTATCGTGAATTAGGCGACAAGCCGGAGGTACAACGACTTATGACCTTGTATCCAATAAATCAACTTTATACCAAATGGGGGGCATCCGTTGATCCAGAAGAACATCCTGAGATGGAAACCCTTGGCTTCATCAATCGCTCTGTAGAACTGCCTTACAGTCGAGCCAAAAGGTATATAAAACAGTGTGTAGAAAAATACGGAGAATTGCCAGGGCTGAATACTTGGCCAATGTATTTTGTGTTTCAGGATGACTTAAATCGAAGAAACTATTATTACGGATTCTCAAAGGACCAGCTCGACTTCATTGGCAGTTTAATTGACGGGGGCTACCTAACCGATGAAAAGTTAATCGTCAAGTACTTTTCTTGCAGGTTGAATGACAAGTCCGTAATAGAGAAAATTGATGCGATACTGGATAAATACAAACTTATCACACTTGGTTATTTGGCAAGGCACCTCCATGAGGGACTTGTATTGGATATCTCGTATCTGCATTCATTCTTTGACGAAATGACACAAAGCAATGGAAATATACCAAGAGGCATTTGTAAGGAAGTGAGGTCGCGTTATATGCTCATCGAACCATCATATGGACAGTATGCTCAAGAAATAATCATTTGTCGTGGTTATGAGGACCTTGCCAAAGTGGACTTCAAGGAAGCGGCGCGCCTTCTGCCTTATAGGGTCTTACCTAATTATTCTTTGGACTTTACTGATGCCGATGACATCAATTATGCACGTGCCTTTCTTTTCCACATGGAAAGGGAAGGTGGATGGGGAGGAATGCCCGATGATACAAGAGGCATCATACATATCGATACAGATCATACATTTTTGGACGATCTGAAAAATGGCTTTTGCATGTTCTCCTACATCAATACCAGGATGAATCACGACGCTCCGGAGAAATCCCTCGATTGGTGCATGTTTCTCATGAGGATGGATTCTGCCTTACTTAAGAGGAATCACAATTCCAAGTTATACAAAAGCCTAAAATATTGGATTAATGAGAGAGCTGATGATGCATCAAAAGCTAAATTTCAATTATTGAACAGCTATTTATCAGAGCACTGGGACTTCATGATATGATTATACTTGCGAATTTAATGTTAGTAATTAGTACAACAAATGAGATGAATGATGTAACCTTAGGACAGCGTATTTAAAGAAGCTATTCTGAGGCTTTTGTCTTTTGGATCTCTTTTGTCACTCATATTGCAAATTTCTGAAAATTATTTAACAATGAATGGAATTTAATTTCCTATGAAAGTAATTTATTTCCAAGTTAGACAGAAATATGTATATAAGTCATTGATATATATTGATTTACGAACCCGCTTTCATAATCAAACTTTAATTTTGCATTATACCTCACCTTTAGAATTTAATACAACATCCGCTGCGCCCAATTATCGATATTGTTGTTGCCATGTGCAATAGGAGACAATTAGAGACAAGCCTGCAAGGACTCAAATAGTATATATCCTGAGAAGAAATAAATAAAAAAAATCCTCAAAATCAACTTAAAGTATATTATAAAGGATTATTTTCAACTTTTTACTTGCGAGGTTTCAAATTAATGATTATCTTTGCAGTTGAAATGTGACAAGGAAAATAAACTATGAGTATATCTTATGGCACTAAAATAAACCAGCTGCTTGCCGGAACAGCCCCAACCGGGTTGATGTTCTCCGACTGGCTGAAGAAGAACGGCTATTCAGCGCAGCTGCAGAAGCGGTACAGGGACACAGGATGGCTGACTACCTTATGCAAGGGTGTCATGTACCGTACAGGCAGCCACCTCAATGCCTTCGATGCTCTTGCGTCCTATAATTCTCAGTTGGACAAACAGCTGAGAATTGGCGCCGCCTCTGCCTTGGAATACGCAGGCTTCAACCATTATGTCCCTATGGGCAAGCCCCTGCTGATGGTTGCGTTACCCCAAGGAGAGAAGATGCCCCTATGGATGAAGAGCGATGCCTACGACATGACTTTCCGTACATTCTCAACCACGGCATTTGCAGCTTTGGACGTTTCCAAACATGATCGAGATAGCGGCACGCTATATGTTTCCTCGCCGGAACTGGCTTTTCTTGAGTGCCTCGCACTGGCACCGAAACAGTATTCCTATATGGATCTCTATTATATCATGGAACAACTGACAACATTGCGGTCTGAGGTCGTACAGCGTTTGTTGGAGAGTACATCAAACATCAGAATTAAGCGGATGTTCCTCTACATGGCAGAGAAAGCCGGGCATTACTGGTTCGAGGAATTAGACACAGATAAGATGGACTTGGGAGCAGGGAAGCTGCAGCTGGTGAAGAACGGCGTGCTCAATAAGAAATATTCAATAACAGTTCCAAAAGAATTAGACGACTATGAGGGATAAATACCGAAGGCAGGTGAAGCTGCTGAAACGCGTATGTATCCGCATGATCTGCAAATACCAATGACACAATGAGTATAAGGACTGTCATCTGACTCGTCAAAGTTTTGGATTTTTCTACGGATAAAATAAAAATAATCCGTAGAATATTTCTTGCTTCAAAGATAATTCTCTATCTTTGCAAAAAAGATAAAATATGTATAAGGCTTCGAATCAAGCAGGTCGGCAACATGGCTACATAAGAGTCTCAGAACTTTCAGACAGGAAGAAATACCGTAGAGTTCTGAAAGCTGTTGATGCTGGAGAACTGGTCAAGGTGCGTCATGGGGTGTATGCCCCACCGGAGGAAATGCTCAACAATATAATTGATGTCGAGAGCATTGTCCCCGGAGGTGTGGTGTGTCTTTACAACGCCTGGGCTTATTATGGTCTGACAACCATCAGTCCTCCAGAGTTCTGTATTGCCATTTCCGCGAAGCGCAAAGTATCACTCCGGACACCTTTCCCTATCAAACTTTTCTATTGGAAGGACGACAACCTTAAGTTTGGCATTAGTGAGGTCAAAGTAAGCAATTACCACGTCCATATGACAGACCTTGAGCGAAGCGTGTGTGATGCTGTCAAGTATCGGAATAAAATAGGCTCAGCTTTGTGCTCTGAGATTATCCGGAACTATACAAAGCGCAAAGATCGCAACCTAAGCCGCCTGTCTGAATATGCCAAGAAATTGAGAGTTGAAAAAACAATAAAGGAATATATGACCATTGCTCTGGGAGAATGATTAAACATAAGAACTACGGGAAATCGGTAAGGACAAGGCTTCTTACTCTGATGAATAAGACTGGGTACAGGTACATGTACCTTCTGACACGCTATTTCAATGAGCGCCTGTTGTATCGGGTATCAGTGAGCCAATACAAGGATAATTTCCTGCTTAAAGGCGGGTCTTTGCTGTATGCACTTCAAGGCTTGGAGTCCAGACCTACAGTAGATATAGACTTCTTGGCAGACCGTATCAGCAGAGACAGAGACTATCTGACTTCTGTTTTTAAGGAAATTCTGTCTATCGATTGTGAGATGGATGGAGTAAAATTTGACACGGACGAACTACAGGTGGAGCCTATAACTGTTGACAAGAAATATCCGGGTACAAGGTTTCATTTCACTGCCCACATGGACAGTATCGTTCAAAAGATGTCTATCGATATAGGCTTTGGCGATGTTGTCACTCCTTATCCTATGAACCTTGACTACCCACTTCTGCTCCCGGATGTACCTTCTGTCAACCTTAAGGCCTACTCCATAGAGACGGTAATAGCAGAAAAGTTCCATGCGATGCTTGATAGAGATGTGTTTAACAGCAGAATGAAAGATTTCTTCGACTGCTATCAGTTGTTTGTCACATACAAGATAGATCACGACAGCTTGTACCAAGCCATCAATGCTACTTTCAGCAATAGGAAATTGGAATACAATGCCGACCGAAAGCTGTTTACTGAATCTTTTGCAACGGATGAAGAAAGAAATATAAATTGGAATAGGTTCTTGAAGCAAATAAACTTCAAGCAGGAACTGCCATTCCCTAAGGTCATGGATTTGCTCAGGGACGAATTGCTTCCTATGGAAAACAAATACTGGCAGGAACATGATGGGGTAAAACTCTAATTTTGGTCATCGACAAAACGCAGTTAGAAATGCGTTCCAGGTTGGTTTACACGAATAGTGCGGTGTGCAAGGTCTATATAAATATACGACCTCGCACACCGCACTATTCGTGTAGCCAAAAAGTTTTTTAAAAGATTGTTGCTCAAATATTTGGAGGTTAGTTCATTTTTTGCTAACTTTGAACCCAAGAAAACAAGAGTGTTTATCCAGCGACCGACTTAGGGTCAGATTAAGGTCTGACGAGTCCGAGTTAGGGTCTAATAAGGGTCAGAACATGGCTACAGATATGGTACCGAAGATTTTGGCACGTCTATAAACACTTGTAAATTAGGAAATTATAGAGAAAGGTTCAAGATCCTCTCTCTCCGCAATAGAGTCCTGTAAATCGTTTGATTTACAGGACTTTTTATTTTTGCGCTTTTAAGTAGTCCTCCTTTTGCGCAATATCATTTTTATATTTGTTTAACGGTGCTGCTTGCGTTAGAGAAACCTTACTCTTGGCAGCTACAAACCAACTGCAAGAGGATCTTGTCTCCCAGCTTATTATCAGTGCCGATACCCCACAAGACTCCTGCTTGAGAAAACTTGCCGTCGATCAATGACACTAACCGGTTGAGCTCATTCATCATTAAGGGATATGCCGACGACGTAACAATCTGGATAACGATTCTGTCATATTGACTGTAGTCAATGTTTCCAAAGTCCTCAAGTTCCCTTATGACTGAATCTACACGAGGTTCGTCATCCTTGGGAAAGGAATGGATTCTCCTTTTCAATATGGCCTTAGCCTGATGAAGATAGTCAAGATCTTCCTCTTTGATGGCTACGGTCATCGGGATGGACGTAATTTGATTGATTAGGGCTTCCAGCTCTTGACCCTGCTTGATATTTCCTTTCATTATTCTATAGGTATTGAAGCAAACAATGCTACGATTTGTGAAGAAGACTCTCCGATGTTCCAATATGTAATGTTCTCACACGGAAAGGCATCCATAAAGTCACGAATGGAAGCCTGTCTGTTACCTATCTCGTCGTTGTCACATTTATCGACTGAAAAATACAGAAGATATCTTACACCTTCGTGTGTCTTGACCGATTTTAGTTGGTCTAAAGCTTCAGTGATATTTTCTCTATATTCATAGGAGACAATCGAAATCACGTTCCGTCCTCTTATCAGCATAAAGAAGTCACGGAAATCATAACAGAGTAAACTACGTTTCTCCACATTCTCCTTGTACAGTCGAAGGAATCTCTTCAATTCTGGATAAGGCTTACTTCCTTGCTGAAATTCCAATATGGCATCAATGTGTGGTTCATCGGGTATACTGATCTCTGAAGTGATTTTTATAACAACATTCCTCCTATCTGACTGATGCTCCTGCACCACTTTCAGAACATTGCCAACACCAGTCTCTGTTGATACCAGCACTATATTGACACATATAACCGGGCTATTTTGAATAGTATATATACCATCCAAACGAAGTTGATTTATCATTAGCTCACTAACGTGATCGGCAGCAAGCAATTGTACATACTTTAATGCTATATCATTCATATTTATCCCATTTGTTAGGAGGTTACTCCATTCATTGATGCCTATGAACTCCAACCCTTCTCCTATTAGTTCGCTGGACATCTCTTCTTCACCTTTGATGCTAATCTGAGTTGCGCTCTCCTCCATTTCATGAAGTCCATAACTGGAGATCTTGATTTCTTCATTTTCAATTTTCATAATCGTAATTATTTCCTTGTTTCTAAATCTGGTACAAAGTTAAGGAGAGACTATGCCATCCATGGGCACAGGCGCAAAAAATAATGATACGATATAAAATCATACCATTATTTCTTTTGCTTGAAGAATGCTTGCTATAATCAAATCTTCGAGATTGGATCAGCACAAGCTTCTGCATCCGCAAGTGCATTGTGATGATTCTTTAAGTCGAAGCCACAACGTTCGGCAATGATATCGAGGTTGTGATGACCTTCTGGCCATACCTGCCGTGAACGAAGGTGCGTTTAAGCAACTCCTCACCGCCGTTCAGATCCTCTTTGTCCATCCATTTGCGGTTAAGATCCCCAAAGGTAATTCTATATCATTTCATACAAATCATACAAACCATCTGCAACGATTTGCTTATGGCATATACATAGCAGAAAGGTAGATTCAGTACAGCATAACTCATTGGAAATCTTGCATTATTCAGAGGGTTGAGACGATGGCTTTGCAAACGTTTGCATAGCTTTTTCCCCATATTTTCCATTTTCCCTAATATAGCGTAATGCAAAAGTTCATACATTTGCGGTCGAAAATAACACAAAGAAAAAGAACGAGAACAGTCTTGGTCCAGCATAATGTGCAGGACCTGCTCTAAAAACATAAAACGTAGCATATTTATAACTAACGAAATAATTCTGAAAAGATGAAAAAGTCAACTAAATGCCTATTTGCCCTTTTGTTGATGCTTGGGGCAATGTTGGAGATGAAGGCGGCAGATGTATATCTGCTTACAGCCCAAACAATCAACGGTATCGTTGGTAATTATGAAGTGCCAAGCAACCATCAGCTTGCTCCGAACACTTCTTATGGCAGCAATGTGTATTCCCTTAAAATCACTTCCATGCCCGAAACGGGATTCTGGTTCCGTATCGGAGTGTCAGGGGGGGGTATTCAGATGCAGCCTAAAGTCAATGGTGATCAGCTGACGATAAACGAGGAAGGAACACAAGATCCCACCTCTTATTCTATAGAAAGCGACTGCTATGGAAGCAGCAATGCCTGGAAAGTAAGCTATACGGCGGGCGAATATGAATATCTCACGGTTAATGTGGACATCACGAATGGCTCGACGCGCCGCGTATGGATAGAAGGAAAGAAAACTTCCGCAGGAGGAAGCGGTGAGCCTGTTGTATGGTCTACAACAGATGTCGAACCGGGTTACTATCTCGTGGGCAATTTCTTCTCGCCATATAATAGAGGTGGAGAATATAATCCGGGAGGCGACGGCGAAAAGATAAACTATGAAAAACATGTGTATTTCAAATTCGAAGAGCAAAAAGACAAGAGCTATGCGTTCAGCATCCCGGCATGCCTCACGGCACATGCACAGATTCTTGCTGTTGACGAGTATGACAATAAGATGGTTTACGGACCGGGCGAGGTATACAAGCTGCATGGTGCAAAGGATAATGACAGCGCATGGCCGTCAACAAACGGAGCTGTGGGAACTATTTGTGGAACAAAAGCGGCAAAGAAACTTGTCGGTTCTGCGACAATAGAAGAGGGCGAGAACTACTGGAATCTCGTGACCCGCAATGACGGAGTGACAGACGACGATGGCATGTATACCTTCAGCTTTACGCTTGACAAAGACGGAAACCCCTCCGACTGGCAGGTGAAGCATGATGCTACGAGATGTGTGACTTATCTTATTGGCAACATGGAAGGGGCTACGGCGCAGCCGCTCTATAATAAGCGTAAAAGTGGTGGAAATGAGGGCCCATTCGACAACGATGTTGAGGCTTCGCTCTATTTTGATGGTAAAAATAGCTATTGGGCAATCGATTTTATTGTGAATACCGTAACCACTCAAGAGATACTTGATCAGGCAAAAAAGGCAACGCCAGATATTCATGCCACAAAGAGCGTAGGCGACTGTTCCGGAACTCACGATAAACTCTTCTTCCTCGGCAACGGAGGATATCCCTATAGTCATGACGATAAACACGACAAGGTATGGACTAACCAGAAACCTTTCACCCTTCAACTGTACGGTATAAAAAGAATACAGTATAACCCGACCCGTGGAGACAACGGTCTGTCGGCACAAGACGGCAGTTACGGTCTGTCGGGCAGTATACGTGTAATGGACGGTGGCGCTAACGATGCCGACATCCTGATAAAAACCATGTCTATGATAGGCGATGCTGTGGAAGGAACTTATGATGCAGCGACGCGCAAATGGATGTATACTTCTACCGCAGGAGACATGAAATATGATGCCAACGAGCGTTGCTTCTCGCTGACAATATCTACTGTAGGCGATAAATACAAAAAATCGCATTTCAGGTTTGTTGCCAACAATGACGCATACCAGAACTGGGGCGAGACGGACGGCAATATTACAAGCAATACCGGATTTGCAAGACCTACTTATGATGCCGCCGATGATGGCAACCACTCATGTATGGCTGACGATCCGAACGACGTGCAGTTCCGTAAAACGGCGAGAGAGGACGAGAAGGGCTTCGAAAGCACAACTCCTAATCAGAAGGATATCCTCTGGAACCGTCCCGAAGGAATATGGACGGTAAGGTTCTACCCAGAGCTCGACGAGAAAGGTAATGACATCTCTCGCTATACCATATCAGGAACAAAAGTCATCAAGATTCCTTTCACATATTGCGTAGGGAAGTTTATCCGTACATACAGCAACAATGTGGCGATGGTACCTGTCAACGACAACGTGAAAGTGTACGAGGCATATAGATACGAAAAAACGGAGAATGCAAAAGACCCACAATCACAGGGCACGGTTTATCTTCGTCAGCTCAAGTACATTCCGGCAAATATGGGAGTGGTACTCGTAGGGGAAGTGCCTGAGGGAGGAACCTTCTCAGACGGTGACAAACTGGATTTCTCTTTGATGGAAGCACCGGCAGATATACTGGTAGAAGGTGATAATTACAAGGCAGTGTGGACAAAGGCAGACGATTATGTCAATGACGAATGGAACAACTATCTCAAGCCGACAGTCACGGCTATCGACAAACTTGGAAATGCTGATACCGATGCTGATGGAAAAATACTCCATCGTTTCTTCGGCCTTGCAAACTTCCATTCCACAAAATATTACAAGGAGAATCTGACCGGAGACGACTATATCGGTTTCTTCCGCCTTACGCCGAATGGTAAAAGCGGCGCAAACAAAGCTTATCTGAGTATTCCGGCAAATACTGTTATAGACGAAGGAGTAGGAGCGAAGTTCGGGTATATCGACTTTAACGGACAGTTTCTCGGAAATGAGACGGACGACGACCCGAAGAATCCGTCGCTTGCCAAGATGGCTATTGTCTTCGACGATGAAGATGATGGCGGAAGCACTACTACTGTAACAGAAGTCAAGCCGAATAGTACAGACGGCGACGCATCGTTCTATACCCTTCAAGGAGTAAAGGTGTCACGTCCTGTCAAAGGAGTGTATATTCATAATGGAAAGAAATTTATCAAATAAAGAACCAAGGAAATATGAAAAGTTATATTAAACCGGAAGTCAAGGTGTATAAAGTTAGAATCGAGCCTCTTCTTAGTGGAAGCGTTGAAGGTGGACAGATAGAAGCTTCGTTTGTCAAAAAATATGACCATTCTCTCTTTGATGAGGAAAATGATGACGGAGATACTGGTCGCATCTGCTGTCTTTGGGATGACGAAGACTTTGAAGATTGAATGAAATATTCTGAATAAATGTAGTTTTAGTTGCGTTAAGCAATCCGGTTAGTAGTGAGACAATCTGTAAGTAGCTTTAGTGGATATTATCCCTAAAAGCTCTTGCAGATTGCCTCTTTTTCGTCAGAAAAAAGTTTGTAGTACACAGCGGCGCAAATGAGAATCGTAAAACGTTGGATAGCAAGAAAAAACTTTAGTGAGGGATCAAACTTGGGTTAAAGCAGAAAGTTGTCACCTCCCAATCTCATTATCATTTTATGATAATCACTTTATGATAATCCAAACAAAAGTCGTATCTTTGCATCCGTATTGCGACATGAGGCCGTACAAGTAATTGTTCTTTGAGACTAATGAACCTCTTATTCCGTGAAGGTTAGTCATGTTGCTGTAAGGATTACACGGACGTTGGTCCACTGGTGGATAGATGGGGTCTAAGTCGGTCGAAGTTATTTGTACAGAACACGGTAAGCCAAAAAGTATCTTAGGATAAATCGTCAACTATCTGAAGACGTGAATTCAACAAGCAAGTGCAGATTTACGCAAGAAGTGATCCAGCCAAAACTGTTAAATGGCCATAAACTTACTTTTGGAAAGCCGCTGATTTTCAATATTACTAACGCGTGCGTAAGTGACTTACGCAGCGGTGCGTTCTTGGAGGAATGGAGATTTCTGCCTAATTTTGCAACCACAAACAAAAAGAAAGTAACTCACATTTAAACAACAGAAAAGATGAAAGAGATGAAGAAGATTGCAGAAGGCAAGAATTTCACTGCCTGTGATTTCGGCAAGTTGAATGATCTGGGAGGGTACGTGCTCCAGTTGGGCGACATCAAGATTCCCGGCAAGGTCTTTGGCGGCCAGGCCGTGGGAGCCACAGGTGGAGATTTCTCTTTCCAGATCTATCAGCCTGGACAAGAGGGAGGCTTCTACCACACCCACAAGAACCACGAGGAGCTCTACTTCGTGCTCAGCGGCAAAGGAGAATACCAGGTTGACGGCGTCAACATCCCCCTCCAGGAGGGAAGCGTCGTGCGTGTAGCTCCTGCCGGCAAGCGCACCATCCACAACAATGGCAGCGAACCGCTGGTTGTGCTCTGCGTGCAGTATCGTGGCGCCACCTTCTCTGCCGAGGACGCCACAGACGGCGTGATCCTGCAGGACCAGGTGGAGTGGTAATCGGATCGTGTCGTCCATACGCTCCACGACACGGATTTTATCCATCAGCCATCCTCTTGACAATAAGAGGATGGCATTTGCGTTATTATCATATATGATCAAAAAACAAGTTACCGACCCCGTCTTTCCGCAGTGTCCCATCCGCAATGTGCTCGCGCGCATCGGCGACCGCTGGTCACTGCTCATCCTGCTTGCGCTGCAAGACAGCCATAGGCAGATGCGATTCAAAGATCTGTGCCAAGCCATCCCTGACGTGTCGCAGAAGATGCTGGCCTCAACCCTCAAGGAGCTGGAGGCTGATGGCTTGGTGAGCCGCACGGCTTACTCAGAGATACCGCCCCGCGTGGAATACGCCCTCACAGAGCGTGGAGAATCCCTCATGCCGCTGCTCAACCAGCTGGTGAACTGGTCGGTGGAAAACATGAGTGGGATCATGACGAGCCGCAAGAGGTATGCGGACAACAACAACGCCAAGTGATTTTCACGGATAAAGGGACGAGAGGATGGCGAACTTGACGCAAACGTGGTTGTTGCATTTTTTGCAACAACCACTAAACATGGTGCTATTGAAGGAAAAACACAGGTGCACCAAGTGGCTTTCTACAACCCTCGACATGATCATCAGCGAACGAAGAGTTGACATTTTCACTCTGGGTAGTCTAAGAAGCCGACGTGCGACTCCGTGAGAAACCACAGGCCGTCGAAGCGCACGAAGCCCAGTATGGCTATCATGTATCGGTCGTCGAACGAGACGACGGTCTTGTAGCCCACGCGATTCTTGCCCACGGCAAAGAATGTGGCGTAGTTTTTCACGTCCTTCACCACGGTCTCTTCCCGCGGCTCAAGGGGCACGATGTGGTTTTTCTGGAAATAGGGAATGGTCATGCGAAAGCGTCGCTCCATGTTTCCCTCGTCGTCGGCACCCGAATAGTTGCTGAAAAGGTAGCTGGTGCGCTTGACCGGCACCAGGTTGTACAGTTCGAGGAAGCCCTTGAAGTGATGGTCGCCCATATCCTTGTTGCAGGGCGAGTTGGGATCATACACCTTGTCGCACTCCTCCCGCAACAGTCCGTCAGGGGCATGCTCGGCGAAGAACCCCTGCGCCTCCGCCCCCTCCTCGACGGGCACCATGGCCCTGCCGTCCGAGTAGTAACAACTATCTACAGCCTGTCCCCATGAGGCCACAGAGATACACAGCGCGACCAAACCGGCCCATAGTCTTTTCCTTATCATAGCGTCATCACATATAATGTGATACAAAGATAGCCATTAAAAATAAAGTTTCCAAAAGAGCAGGGGGAAAAATATCAATATCCGCGCTTCATAGAGCGTCATGTCAGGGAAAAAACGTATATTTGCATTCTAATCCTCCTCCCAATTTTATTATCATTTTACGATAATCACTTTGTGATAATCCAAACAAAAGTCGTATCTTTGCATCCGTATTGCGACGTGAGATCGTACAAGTAATTGTTCTTTGAGACTAATGGACCCCTTATTCCGTCATGGTTGGTCATGTTGCTGTAATGATTACACGGACGTTGGTCCACCTGTAAATAGATGGGGGCTAAGTCGGTCGAAGCTATTTGTACGGAACTCGGTAAACCCAAAAGTATTCTCTCTCAGCAATGAACGAGGCAAGGCTATCGCAAGAGTGACCGAAGGGCTTGTGGGTAAACGGCAATGGAGGAAGCGAACGCCCCTCTATAATGGAGGGGATAGACTTGGAGAATATATAATAAAGGTATAGATACGGCAATGAAGAATCCTTTTGTCACAAACGGTTACGCCGGTCCGGAATACTTCTGCGACCGTGTGGAAGAAACCCAGCACATCACAGAGATGCTGACCAATGAGAATAACATGGCGCTGATTTCCCCTCGACGTATCGGAAAGACGGAGCTGATTCGCCATTGCTTTGCCCAGCCAGCCATCCAAAAAGATTATTATACTTTTATCATAGACATCTATTCTACCAATTCCGTTAGCGATCTGGTCAATATGTTCGGCAAAGCCATCATTGACACACTTCGTCCTATAGGCAGAAGTGCTTGGGAGAAATTTCTGATGGCCCTCTCTTCCCTACGTTCAGAAATCTCATTCGATATCAACGGAGCTCCAGTTTGGGGGATAGGCATCGGCAACATGGTAAATCCCGAAATTACGCTTGATGAGATATTCGCTTATCTCAACCAAGCCGACAAGCCATGTCTTGTTGCCATCGACGAGTTTCAGCAAATCACCAACTATGCCGACAATCGCATTGAGGCTTTGCTCCGCACCTATATCCAGCGATGCACCAATGCTCACTTCATCTTCTCGGGTTCTCACTGCCATCTGATGGCAGAGATGTTCACATCCCCAGCCCGCCCTTTCTATCAGAGCGTGACACTGATGAACCTGAAGCCACTGGATATAGAGAAATACAAAAAGTTTGCCACAGCCAAGTTTGAGGAGCGCAACAAGCATCTCGACACAGCCATCATCGGAGAACTCTTCACCCGTTTCGGTGGTGTCACCTCGTACATCCAGCGAGTGATGAACGTCCTCTTCCTCAAGACTCCCGAGCAAGGCACCTGCACGCTGGACATGGTAGATGACGCCATCAACTACAACCTCAATATGGCTTCAGACACCTATGAGACCCTTCTGCGCCAGATGCCGGAAAAGCAGCGCAACGTCTTCATCGCCATCTCTGCAGAGGGCGAAGCAAGAAGCGTAAGGAGCGGAGCCTTCGCCAAAAAATATCATCTCCCGTCGCCAAACTCAGTGAATTCTGCCCTAAAGGGATTGCTGGAGAAAGATTTTATCACCCAGCAGGATGATGCCTATGTGGTATATGACAAGTTCTTCGACTTATGGCTGAAAAAATACATAAAGTAAGGTCAAAAAGTATATTTGCATTCTAATTGCGATTGATAAAGAAAGAGCAGACACTTAACAAGATAAAAGGAGAGGAGAAAGCATGGAGGACAGAGAACGATTGCTAAAAGGTTGCCCAGAGTTCGACCGCCTTGCCTTTACTGTGCTGGCCATCGAAGCCTCGGCACAGAAAATGGGCATATCGCCATCTGAAATGAGAAGGCGACTGGACAAAGTGGGACTTATCAAAAATCTCATTCAGGACTGCTATGAGACATTGCATACCGAAAGCCGCGAAACCGTAGCAAACGACGTGGTCGAGGCTCTTAAAAATTGGGAGAAAGAAGAATAATGGAAAAGCATACATTATACGAAAGGATATAATTATGTTAGACTTTTTATTGTGGAACAAAATAGCACGTATCATTGCACAACTGGCAGACACGCTGCATATATCAACAGACCGGGCGCTGCAAATCTTCTACGACTCGGAAGTCTGCCAAATGCTTCACGACAAAGAACTTGGGCTGCATCTGATGAGCGACACCTATATTGTCAACGACTTGATAGAGGAGCTACGGAGAAAGCAATAGGCTGGATCGCCCTGGCGATAGAAAAAGGTACAAAGTCATGCAGGAAATGGGAGATGACGCCTCCCCTACTCTTCCTCTATATTGCCCCCGACCTTATCGTGGCGACAAGTGCTTATTTTCACCCCTTTTTATGAAGTTAACTTCGTAGGCCGATGAAGTTAACTTCGCAGGCCTACGAAGTCAATATACTTTTTCGAGCCATTTTAGTGGGTCAGCCGAGAGGGCTGGGATATCCTCCGTTTTCAGTATATAGGGTAGCACTTAACATCAAGTCCATACTTTTTACAGAACTGTTCCATCTTATCCCAATCGACGCCATTCTTCTTGACGAACCGAATGAAGTCTTCGGGATCGTATTTTCTGTGATGGGAGAAACTAATGAGGAAATACTGTTTTTTAAGCAACTCTTTCAATGCTTGAAGACTAGCTCCTTGATTTACTTTTTCTATATCAGTTTTGGGCACTACACCCATTTCTTTCTTGTATTCTTCAACATAGAATTTTCTATCAGAGAGGACTTCAGCCGTCTTATGAGAAATTGCGGAGGAGTCGCTTAAATACTTTGGAAGCTTTTTGAACTTTACTTGTGGTTGAGAATACTCCACGTTACCAAAGAGAGACACTCCTCTTTCCACGGGTGGAGTATATTCTATTCCGTAGTAGTCCGTCACTACATCTTGATAATAATAGGTATAATACTTGTATCCGCAGAAAGCAAGTGCCAATATAAGCACTACCGCCAGCAAGATCACATACTGTTTCTTTTTCATTCTTGATCGATTATATGGTCCTTATGACTTTATACTTAATGCTCCCACTTGAGAGGATGGTCAGCATGGAAGCTAAATTGTTGTATTCCAGCAGAGAACAGCGTTGCTTCTATGCGAATAGACTTCGCCTTCTTCAATGCTTTTAAAAAAGCAGACTTCTTTCGAATAAATGCGAAATCAGTACCGCTGTTGGCACCTTCATCAAAGTAAAACTTCATTAGGGAATTATTGTCGAACTTTACCGTCACATAGTTATTCCCATAATATTCATTGCCGCCAAACTGATCACTGGACAATCTCAAATACACATCAAGTCCGCCAAACTTTTTGGCTTTACGGACAACAATACACATGTCACCACCGGAAAAGGCCCCTCCATTCTCATTATAGTCACTGCAGAGAATTGCAACATAATCAGTAGAACCTCTCATCTTATCCTTGCTAGTATCGTATTGCCATTCTGATTTCACGCCTTCAGTAGGGACACTTGTCGAGTCAACATAAACTGAATCTAAAGCTACATAACCTGAGTCCACAACTGCTGCATTATCGGTAGAAGAAGTCGGACTGGTAATTGTCAAAAGTGCAGAAATAAAGAATGCAGAAAGTACGCCTATAAACAGCACTATGTATAAGAAAACAGAATGGGAAGAATAAGTACTCTTCTCCTCTACAGACTTATCAGAATGGGCATTATTCTCCTCTGCCTTACTATCTTTGTCCTTGATTTGTAAGCCATCATCAGAGGGAGTTATCGCTTCCCCATGTTTAAGAGATTCTTCCTTTTTCTTCTCATCTTTCCATTTCTGGAACTCTTCGAATTCTTTTCTTTCTTCGTCAGTCATAGTCGAAAATATACTAAAGTTTCAGCATCACCCCCAAATAATGGGATAAAAACAACAGTTTCGCTATAACAAGTTGTATCCTTGCAGTCGCTAAAACGCGATGAAACAACGATTTAAAGAGCAACTGTCATAGATGCAAAATTACGCATTTTTTCGGAGGAGACCAACACCTTTAGTGTTAAAAGTTCATTGCGGACCAATTTGATGGCACTTTTCACCCGATCATGGGCTTGGTCATTTGTTTCGCAGGATATCATTGGAGAAGCAGGCGGGCGTTTCAGCCGTCCAGCTCATATTTTGTCTCTCTGCCTATTCCCTACAACAGGTGAAAAGCCTTCCGTGAGGCCTCCTCGACAAGGCCACCCAATATCGAAAACGTTAAACGTTAAAACGTTAGTAGGGCGGGCTCGACAAGCGCACCCACCCTACCACTATATATATAATCCCAATTACTCTTCAAACTCTACCAGCGCCTGGCGGAAAACGGAGCGTACCCGGCCCAGTATCACCAACGAATGCTCCAGTTGCAGACGCAGGGAAGCCTCATCGCTGTAGAAGAACTCGCAACTGGCCGTGACCTCCGTGAGGTTGGTATCTATGTAGATCTTTGCCAGCCTCACCTCTCGCGTGAGTTTGTTGCAGAGAGTGAGGACCTTGATCTCCTCGCCTTCGCTCATCTCGTAAAACTGCAGCAGCATGACCACGAGGAAGGACGTTTCCTCCTGCTGGGTGGCAAGCACATAGAGGTGCTTCATCTGAAAGCGAAACAACACGTCGCCGTCGCTATCCACCCGCGGCTGGTAGCCCATGTCTTCCAGCACGCTGATGACCATTGATCTTTTGTCCATAAGAATGTCCTCCAGTTATGATTCGTTGTCGTCCGTCAGTTCCTCGCAGCCCTCGCTCGTATCGTCGCTATCGGCGAACTGCTCCTCGATGGCCTTCACCGCCTTGCTGGCGAAGACCACGCCGGCCTCCAGATGGGCAATCATCCGAGAGATCAAGGCCTCCAGTTCCTCGCCGCCGAAGAGCTCGCGCTCGTAGCAGAGCCACATGCTATGGCCCGGGGTGAACGCCTTGACATATTTCAGCGAGGCGTTGATCTTCTCCGAGAGCGCACAATATGTGGCGACATTCTCCTCGTCGTATTCATAGAAGCCTGGGAGCGCAATGGTCAGGAAGTCTTCGTCGTCCTCGTTGCACAGATAGAGAAGCGTCATGCCTTCATACTCAAACTCATAGCCGACGTCGTCGCTCTTCTCCAAGCAGAAACCAAGACGGGCAAAAGCCTCTAAGATTTTTTCTTTCATAATCGTTTACATTGATGGGTTATACGTTGTTGTTATCGAAATCCGATGCTGGCCGGCTGACCGCCCTTGTCCTTGGGCGAAAACTCCCTGTGGACGCGCTGGTATTCGCGCAGGTCGCAACTGCTGACCGAGGGGCTGCGCCCGGAGATGATCTCTTCGAGCTGCTTCTGGGTGATATTCTGCAGCGTATGCTCTCCGCAGCCTATCGCCTCGTTGAACTTCTTGCGCGCTGCCGACTTCACGATATAGTTGATGTCGCTGCAGTTGAAGCCTTGCGTCAGGTGGGCAAGCCGGTCCATGTCTATGTCCTCTTCCCTTGGCAACTTGGCCAGTTCCAGGGCAAACAGACTCTTGCGGGCCTCGTGGTCGGGCATGTCCACATAGACCAGTTCGTCGATGCGTCCCGTCCTCAGCACGGCCTTGTCGATGCGCTCGGGATGGTTGGTGGCGGCAAGGACATAGACCCCTTTGTCGGAAGCATGGTTGAGCATACAGAGAAACTCGTTCACCTCGCTGTCGTAGTGCTGGTTGTTTTCGTTTCCTGTGCGACGCGGCACCATGGCGTCAAACTCGTCAAAGAAGAGCAATGCCGGCGCGTGTCTCTCCGCATTCTTGAAGACCTCGCCGATCTTCTCCTGCGTGCCGTGCACCATGGTGCTGGCCAAATCGTCCGGGACGACCTTGATAAAGTGGATGCCGACCTCCTCAGCCATTTTCTCGGCAAAGAACGTCTTGCCACATCCCGCAGGCCCATAGAAGAGAATGGAGGGAGGACGGATGCCGTAGGCGTCGGCCAGATCACGATGTTGGAGCACATTGATGAAGCCCTCCTTGACCCGCTGCTTCAGGTCCTCCATGCCGGCAATGTCGCCAAAACCATTGCCATGCTTCTTGGCCGTCGGCTGAGGCTTGGGCCTGGGCTTGCTGCTTGACTGATCGCTCGTCTGGTCGCTCGTCGGCTTCCTCTGGGGAACCGCTGACTTTCCGCCACTGATGCGGCGGAGCCATTCCTTTTCGGCTGTTGTTCTATCCATCTTTGCGTCCTCCGTTTTTCGTTTTCGTTGTACGATGTTTATGTCCGTAGTCGTTGCACGACGTTTATATTCGTTTTCGTTGACGATCTTTATATTCGTAGTCGCTGCTCGACGTCTATGCATATAGAGGGCGAAAAGCATGGAGATTCTATCAGCGCAAGTGTGTCCTACCAGTTTTCTATCCTGAAGCTCTGCTGGTTTTGACGCTAAGAAGACAACCTTCCCGATGGTAACTTAAGACCGACTTCGATGATAACTTATGAGTGGCACGGAGGGTAACTAAAGGCTGCAACCAGGTCGATTGTGTCGCTTTGATTTTTGCGCTTCCATTTTTTATTCTTACTTTTGCAGACATCATTCAGGCCCACCGGGTGAACCATCCACAAAGATTTACGAAGGTGGTAACCACGGCAATCACCGGGTGATGAAGAAATGGATGAAGAAAAGAAAGATTTAAAAATGACAAAAGGATCACTTATACTTCTATCGTCAGTCATGATACTCGTGTCAACTCTCACCTGTCGGGCTACTTGTCCCGACTCGATCCGCCAGCAAAAGATGTTGGAGGAGGAGCAAGCCTTCTTGGCCAATATGAAGCCAGGACTGCAGCATATACAGATGATGGCCGTAAGGAAAGCAATGGAAGGCAATGACACCGAACTACAGCAGATAAGGCAGAGCCGAAACCAGCCGCCTACTTTGCCGGAAGGCGTCAAGACTTTCTATCCGAGAGAGAACATCTGTCTCTTCTCTCCCAAGCATAAGACTGACCACAAACGCCCCATCCTGCTCTATCTCCATGGCGGTGGATGGTGCTTTGGCAGCATCAACAGTTGCGCGCGGTTCTGTGCCGCTGTAGCCCTGGAGGCCGACTGTCTGGTGGCAGCATTAGACTATCGTCTGGCACCTGCCCACCCCTACCCTGTCGCACTCGAAGATTGTCAAAGGGCAGTACGTTACCTGCAAGAACACGCGGCCGACTGGGGAGGCGACACCACGCTGATAGCCGTAGGAGGAGACAGTGCTGGGGGCAACCTGGCATTGGCAACCGCCATGTCAGCATCGGGCATTCGCAAAGTGATACCGATTTATCCCGTGACCAAACTCTTCACCGAAAGGACTCCTTCTTGGGAAAAGTATGCCAAGGGGTATGGCAACGATGCTGAGCTCCTCGAAGCGTTCAACGAAGCCTATGCCAATCGTCAGGAGCGCAAGCCGCTCGTGTCGGTAGGCCTGTGTGATGACGACGCATTGAAAACGTTGCCGCCCGCGCTATTCATATCGGCAGGCCACGACATTCTCCTGGACCAAACTTCAGAACTTGTCCAGCGCCTCCACAACCTTGGCAGACCCGTCATCTACCGCGTCTATCCCACCGCCACCCATCTATTCATAACAGTCCCAGGACAGCCCACAGCCTTTGAAGAAGCCGTCAAGGACGTGAGCAGGTTTCTGAACGACCATCATGCGGCCAAGTGACTTCCACATGAGATTCATAATGGCATGAGGAGTAATTGGGTTTAGCAGAAAGTTGGCAAAATATTTGGCAATATGGAAATATAGCCATTTCACCAAAAATCTACAGGGATGATGTTTTTTTCTGAGAATCTTCATCCATGCCAAAAGTTTTACTTACTTTTGCAAGCCATAGCGGATGATGCCGCTCTATAGACAAAAAAATTTGTTATCAAAACGAGAAGTATGAAAAAGAATTGGATGATTTGGGGACTCGCCGCCATGGCGCTGATGTCCTCCTGTACAGACCAGAAGACCGCACCAACCGCGGACAACGACACCACCAGCGTGGCCCAAGACACGGCCTCTATCGACAGCATGGACCTGACCTCCATCGCCGGCACCTATGAGGGCACCCTCCCTGCCGCCGACTGCCCGGGCATCAAGACCGTGCTCACCATCCATGCCGACAGCACCTACCAGCTGACGCAGGACTACCTGGAGCGCAAGGATGGCCACGACGAGGCCAGCGGCGTGCTGCGCGTGCTCGACGGCAAGGTACTGGTGCTCGAACGCCCGTCGAGTGGCGAGCAGACCTACTACAAGGTGAAGGACGACCAGCACGTCGTCATGACCGACTCGCTGGGCAACGAGCCCGAGGGCGAGACGGCCAAACTGTATGTGCTCACCAAGACGAAGTAGGACGCTGAGGCGTCTTTCTTCACGCCACGCAACGACCTGACGACTTTATCTTTTGGGGGCTGTGTCAAACCATTGGTTTTGGCACAGCCCCCAAAGCATATACCGACAAGGCAAACGCCCCGCACGCCCCACCTATTCCCCCTCGGGCAAGGCTGGGACAATGCGACGGACGTGGCCTTCCCTGCGAGAGAGAATCAGGGGCACGCGCTCCACCACCACGACCGAGGTGTCGAGACCGAGCGCCTTGGGCTCGTCGATGCTGATCTTGCCTATGAGCGCATAAAGACTCATCAAGAGGTTGTGGCGACGGTCGAACGAGTCTTCGGGATAATAGACGCGATGGATGATGATGAAGCGGAAGTCGCCCGCCACACCATAGCGCCGCAAGGAGGGGTAGCAACTGGTCAGATCCACCCTGCCCTCTGCCACCAAGTCCTCGACGACCTGGCGCAGATAGAGACTCACACGAGGCTCTATGCGGAAACCGATACGCATCGTCACGCTATAGAGCGTGTCCTCCACCAGCGTGCTGCAACTATACTCCAGCGTATCGGGCGCATCCACATACTCCAGGTTGATGAGCCAATAGTGGTCGGCACGCTTCGGCTGCTTGTTGATGATGGAATAGATCAGTTTGTCGTCCACGGTACTCTCCTTTCCCGTATGATTGACATAGACCAGGTTGGAGGCATACTTGGGTATGCGATCGTCGGCCTTGATATCGGAGATGATCTGATAGTAGTCACTCAGCGGCTTGCTGGAGATATGCTGACGGCGAATACGTTTGGCACGCACCCACACCAGCATCATGCAGAAAAGAACGCCCGCGATGAGCAACGTACACCATCCTCCGGCAAGAAACTTGGAGAGGTTGGCGGCCAGGAAGATGCCCTCTATGACACAGTAGCTGCCGACAAAGACCATGCAGAGGATGCGCGACACGCCCCTTTGGCGCAGGTAGAAGCCCAGGAGCAAGGTGGTCATCAGCATCGTGATGGTGATGGCAAGTCCGTAGGCGGCCTCCATGTGGGAGGAGTCGCGAAAGAGGAGGAGGATCAGCACCACACCGATATACATGGCCATATTGACCGCAGGGATAAACAGCTGGCCCTTGACATGAGTGGGATGCTTGATGCGCATCCGAGGCCAGAAGTCGAGGTTCATCGCCTCGCTCAAGATGGAGAACGTGCCACTGATGAGGGCCTGGCTTGCCACGATGGCTGCCCCTGTAGCCATCACGATGGAAAAGATCAGCAAGCCTTGAGGCATGATGGCATAGAACGGATTGACCGAAGCCGCCACGTCGGCATGGCAGAGGATCCACGCTCCCTGCCCGAGATAGTTGAGGATGAGCATCGTCTTGACAAAGGCCCAACTCACGGTGATGTTTCGCCTACCACAATGTCCCAAGTCGGAATAGAGCGCCTCCGCACCCGTAGTACAGAGAAACACCGCGCCCAAGACGAGAAACCACTCGGGCGACGTCGCCAGCAGCCGCAGAGCATAATAGGGATTGAGCGCCCGGATCACCTGCGGATAGGAGACGAGGCTGATCGTGCCGACCACACCCAGCAGGAGAAACCACAGCAGCATGAAGCCACCAAACGACTTGCCGATGCTCTCCGTGCCGAAGCGCTGTACGAAGAAGACGACGGTGATGATGGCCAGGGTGATGGGGAGGACGGGCAGATGCGGACTGACGCTCTCCAAACCCTCGATGGCCGTGGTCACGGTGATGGCAGGCGTGATGATGCCGTCGGCCAGCAAGGTACCTGCTCCCATAAGGGCCAGCAGATAGATCCACTTTCTCTTGTGGCGACGCAGCAGGGCGTAGAGCGCCAGAATGCCTCCCTCGCCATGGTTGTCCGCCCGCAGGGCCACGAGGACATACTTGACGGTAGTCTGCAGGGTAAGCGTCCAGATGATGCAAGACAGCGCACCCAAGATCATCGGTTCGTCCACCCTTTGGCCCACATGGAGGATGGCCTTCATCACATAGAGAGGCGACGTGCCAATGTCGCCAAAGACAATGCCCAGCGTGACGAGCATTCCAATCCACCCCATACGGTTGCAGCGCTTCTCGGCAGCGCTTCCATTTTTCAAGTTCCTCATACCATGAATACAATCAATTCGTTATACCTATTCGGAAAGAAGCCGCAAAGTTATGGCTTAAACCACAGAGCCTAGAATAATTTAACATCACTTAGCGAGTTTAACGGTCGTTACACAAGCACCACCCTCGCCACTCCTCCACAAAGAAAATCGGCCATTGGAAACGACTTCTTCCGTTTCCAATGGCCGACCTGCCACTACCGCGATCCCGCGTCAATACACCTTCACCTCGTCCGTGAAGACCCACTCGCCAGGATTGTCCTCCTTGGCGGAGATACGGACGAAACGCGCCTTCTGCTTCTTGCCCTGATACGTCACCGTACGCGTACCGACCACATTGAGTCGCTCGCGGGTGTACGCCTGGTCATAGACAGGCACGAAATGGTCGCCGTCGCTAGAGATACTAATCGTGACGCGGCTGGGATAGAACACCCATGCGCCGTCGCTCTGCATGAAGTCGAGGCTGACGGTACTAAACCGCTTCTCCTCGCCCAGGTCGATGGTGATGTCGAAGGGAGCCACCGTCGTGTCGCGACGCTGCATGAATCCCTGCCAACGGCCGTCGCCATAGGACCATCCGCCACACATGCCGTCGGTCAGCGTGCCGTCGCCCTGTCCCACATACGACCGCGAGTAGGGCTGGTGATAGGTCACTCCTGCCCCGACAGCCAGATGGCGCACGGGCTTCTGCTTCTCCTTGCGGTCTCCCTTCTCCCGTCTGAGGTCGAAAGCCTGGACATACTGCGCAGCCAGCCACGGATATTGCGCCACGACGGCAGCACTCAGCTCCTCGTAGGATCGGCTACGTCCGCTCCATCCCACTTCGGCGATGGCCAGTTCGCGGGGATAGAGCATATACTCCGCATAGTCCTCCGTCTTGATATACTCCGTCCAAAGATTGCCCTGCACACCCAGCACACGACCCGTAAAGCCATCGCCACTATAGGGCGCGGGGTCAAAGTTCCAGAGATTGCGCAGCGGCTGATAACTTCCTCCGGCAAAGGGCTCGGTGGGCGGAGCGTCCTGATAGCGGTCCAGGTAGTAGTCGCCAGGCGAGAGGATCACGTTGTGACCCCTTCGCATGGCCCGCTGAGCCGCCTTGATGTCGCGCCATACCATCACGTTGACGTTCTCGCCGAGCGAAGGCGCGTGGGCAGCCAGACTATCGTCGAGCACCTCGTCCCATCCGATGGCCTCCCTGCCCTCCAGCCGGAGATAGGCGGCGATGCGCTGGATGAGATACCCCTGCAGGTCCGCCGTGCTACGGAGTCCCAGCAGCCGAGCCTTGCGCTGACAGTTGGGACACGATCCCCAGCTACCCTTGCCTGCCTCGTCGCCACCGATATGGATCCACTTCGACGGAAACACCTCCATCACCTCGTCGAGGATATTGTGGAGCACGGCATAGGTCGTCTCGCTCGACGGACAGACGTCGCCCTGCGCCTCCTGGTTGCCCTCACACTTCAGTTGGGGACAAGCCGCGGTCAACTCCTCGCTATGTCCCGGCATTTCGATCTCGGGCACGACCGTGATGCCCTTCTTGGCAGCATAGGCCACCAGTTCGCGCATCTCGTCCTTCGTATAGTAGCCTCCATAGGCCCCGGGATCGCCCTCCCTCATATAGCGGCGGTCGTTGTCGATCCACCATTTCGTCCAGTCGCTCTCCGTGCGCCATGCCGCCTTCTTCGTCAGTTCGGGATAGCGGTCTATCTGCATGCGCCATCCTCCCGCGTCGGTGAGGTGGAGGTGAAGGCGATTGACCTTGTAATGGGCGAGGACATCCACCTGCTTCTTCAGAAAACTCAGCGGGAAAAAATGGCGGGAGATGTCGATCATGCAGCCACGCCACTCATAGCTCGGCCAGTCCTCGATATCACAGACGGGCAGCAGGTCTCCCTTGCGGAGCTGGCTGATGGTCTGTGTGGCATAGAAGAGGCCCGTGGAGTCGGCATAGGCCACCCGCATCGTGTCGGGCGTGATATGAAGTCGGTAGTACTCCTTGCCGTGGCCCGCCCCAGAAGTCTCCTCCATCAGGACGACACCCTTTTGCGGATTGAAAGTGCCCTTGCCAAAGACGGCCTGCTTCGGCTGCGGCAACAGTTGCTGTGCGCCGACGGGAGTGACGGCAACAGAGAGCGATACGGCGGTCAGTGCCGCCAGGATAGTATTTCTTTTCATAACCTTAGCAATGGTCAAGTGATGGTAAAGAAGTATTGCACGCGTCAGTCGATGAAGCGGCGGGTGATTTTTTCATAGGCGTCGATGCGGCGGTCGCGCAGGAAGGGCCACCAGCGGCGCACATTCTCGCTATGCTTGAGGTCGATGTCGAACAGGCGCAATGCCTCCTCGCTGTCCGACCCCTGCCAGAGGAGTTCGCCCTGAGGCCCAGCCACAAAACTGGACCCCCAAAACTGGATGCCACCCGAGCAGGCCTGTCCCTCCGTCTTGCCTACGGGCGAAGGCTCGAAGCCCACCCTGTTGACAGCGACGACAGGAAGTCCGTTGGCCACAGCATGGCCGCGCATCACGGTGGTCCACGCCGTGCGCTGGCGCTGCTGTTCCTCCTCCACGTCGGAGGGTTCATAGCCGATGGCCGTCGGGTAGATCAGAATCTCTGCCCCCTGCAAGGCCATCAGGCGCGCTGCCTCAGGATACCACTGGTCCCAGCAGACCAACACGCCCAAGCGGCCCACACTCGTGTCGATGGGGCGGAAACCGAGGTCGCCAGGAGTAAAGTAAAACTTCTCATAGTAGGCTGGATCGTCGGGGATGTGCATCTTGCGATACTTGCCTGCGATGGTTCCGTCGCGCTCTATCACCACGGCCGTGTTGTGATAGAGACCTGCCGAGCGGCGCTCAAAGAGCGACGTGACGATGACGACGCCCAGACGTTTCGCCAGTTCACCATAAAACTGAGTCGATGGACCGGGGATAGGCTCCGCCAAGTCGAAGTTGGCTACGTCCTCCGTTTGGCAGAAGTAGAGCGAGTTGTGCAACTCCTGTAGTACGACGAGCTGTGCCCCCTCCTGGGCCAGTTGCTCCACGGAGGCAGCCAGGCGGCGCATGTTGTCCGCCACGTCGGCGGTATTGTGTTGTTGTACGATTCCTATTTTCATTGTGAGTCTTGTGATATATTCTATGATATGAGGGTTGACGGGGCTTTCCCTCCGCCCCAGCCCCTTCGGTTTATTCGCCTCCTTGGGCCACGCCTACGGGGATCTGCATGGTCAGGCAGTGGAGCGATCCGTGCTGCTGGATGACGGCCCGCGCGTCCACTCCCACCACCTCATGGTCGGGGAAGGCTTCGCCGACCACCTGCAGCGCCTCGGCGTCGTGGTGTGGCTGATCGTAGGTAGGCACGATGACTGCCCCGTTGACGATCAGGAAATTGGCATAAGTGGCTGGCAAGCGATTCCCCTCCTCGTCGAGGATGGCATCGGGCATCGGCAAGCGCAGCAGTCGGTAGGCCACTTCGGCCTCGCGATTGATGGCCTGCAGGTCGGCCTCCATGGCCTTCAGGTCGGCATACTGCGGATCGGCCTCATCGTCGCAACCCACATAGAGCAGCGTATGGCCCGGCGCACAACGCACCAGGGTGTCGATATGGCCGTCGGTATCGTCGCCCTCCAAAGATCCATGACCGATCCAATAGACCCGGCCCACGCCGAAAGCCTGTCGAAGCCGTTCGTCCAGGTCGCCCTGCGTGAGGGGCTGGTTGCGATGAGGAGCCAACAGACAGACCGAGGTCGTGAAGAGATGGCCCTCGCCATCAGCCTCAACCGATCCTCCCTCCAACACGAAGTCGTCCCAATGGTCCATCGGACAGCGGAAGACTCCCTTTCCCTGGAGCACGCGCCCCAGCTGGTTGTCCTGGTCGCTGGCAAACTTCTCGCCCCAGCCATTGAAGCGGAAGTCCATCATCCGCAGCCGTCCCCTGCCATCGGTGAGCGTCAGCGGCATCGTGTCGCGCGCCCATGTGTCGTTGTATTCGGCCTCTATCCAGCGTATCGCCTCCAGCGCACGATCGCTCAACCGACCTGCCATCCACGCGCGTGCCGCCGCCGTATCGCGCGCGACGAGCCACACGGCCTCACACCAGGCAATGGCCTCAATAAACTCGACATAGGTCTGGCGTATCTCGTCGAGGATATAGGCCCAGTCGGTCTGCTCGTCGGGCCACACCAGCACGACGGCCTCCTGCTCTGCCCACTCGGGCAGCAACTGGAAAGCCACATCGGGAGTCTTCTCTCTTATCATGATCTGCTTGTTCCTTATTTCTATTGGTGATTGTGTAGGTGCAAATTTAGCAATAAAAGCCGACACGACCAAAGAAAAGGAGGGTTCACGCTGCAAATGCGCAGCTTTTTGCCTAGATGCCTATCCGCAAACCTCAGTAAATGGAGAAAAGCCACGGGGGAAGTATGATTTTTTTGCCGTCTGATGATGGGTATCTCAGAAATTTTGTGTAAGTTTGTGGCCGAAATATTTACTCATCTTAAACAACCGATTTATGATCAATCGCTTATTGAAATTTCTGGATGCGTCGCCCGTCAATTTCCTCGCCGCGCGCAACATAGCCTGTGAACTCGAGCAGAACGGCTACCGCCGCCTTGATCCTCAGCAGCCCCTCGGCGAACTGAAGGCTGGCGACAAGGTCTATGTGACGAAGAACGACTCTTCGGTCTATGCCTTCCGCCTGGGTCGCAAACCGCTGGCCGAGACGGGATTCCACATGATTTGCGCCCATAGCGACTCCCCCACATTCCGCGTGAAGCCCCATGCCGAGATGACGGGTGAGGGCGGACTGGTGCGTCTGAACACCGAGGTCTATGGTGGCCCGATCCTCTCCACGTGGTTCGACCGTCCGCTGACGCTCGCTGGCCGCGTCATCGTGCGCGGCAAGGATGCCATGTCGCCTGAGACGATGCTGATGCACGTCCGTCGTCCGCTGCTCCAGATCAGCAACCTCGCCATCCACTTCAACCGCCAGGTCAACGACGGCGTGAAACTGAGCAAGCAGAAGGATATGCTTCCCCTCCTGGGACTGATCAACGACGAACTTGAGCAGGGCAACCTGCTGATGAATGTCATTGTAGAGGAACTCAGCAAGCAGCGCCCCGTCAGCCACGAGGACATCCTCGACTTCGACCTCTACCTCGCCGATACGCAGCCCGCCTGCACCTTCGGCGTCCACGACGAGTTTATCTCCTCGGGCCGCCTCGACGACCTGTCGATGTGCTTTGCCGGACTCGAGGCCCTGATTGCAGCTCCCGAGAGCGACACCACCCAGGTGCTCGCCATCTTCGACAACGAGGAGACGGGATCGCAGACCAAGCAGGGTGCTGGCAGCCCCTTCCTGGCTTCGATGCTGATGCGTATTGCCCGTCAGCAGAGTGGCACGGAGGAAGCCTACTGGCAGGCTGTGGAGCGCGCCTTCATGATCTCTGCCGACAATGCCCACGCTTTCCATCCCAACTACGCCGAGAAGTACGATCCGACCAACCACCCCATGCTCGGTGGAGGTCCCGCCATCAAGTTCAACGCTTCCCAGAAGTATGCCAGCGACGCCGTCTCTGCCGCTATCTTCGCCGAGATCTGCCGCAAGGCGGGTGTGCCCTGCCAGCGCTTCGTCAACCATAGCGATGTGGCGGGCGGTAGCACCCTGGGCAACATCCTGGCCTCCACGGTCCCCCTGCGTGGTGTCGATATGGGCAATGCCATCCTCGGCATGCACAGTTGCCGCGAGACAGGCAGCGTAGCCGACCATGAGTACTGCGTCCGCGCCTTCACGGAGTTCTATTCCCTGTAGCCTCCTGCCACCCTCAACACCCGCCCCCGTCGGACGGCTGAGGGTCCAGATAAAAAACGATCGGCCATTGGAAATCATTTCTCATTTCCAATGGCCGATGATTATTTCAAGGGCAATATCCCAAAATCATTCTGACATCATCCCGAAGACTTCCCGAAAGCATCCCGAAGAAACAGCCTATGCGGAGCGTCCCGATTTCGTTACATCGCAATCGCTACTTGTTCATCAGCTTGCCAAACAGCGTGAGCATCTGCATGACGGTGTCCTTGCTACCGACGGGTATCTTCAGGTGGGCCTCACCCGTCTCCTTGTCAGTCTCCACGATGCTATCGACCAACTGCTGAGTAGCCTCAGCCGACTTGAGTGTTTCGGCCAGTCCACTAAAGAAGGAAACACCCTGACTGACTAATTGCTGGGGATGGGGCGAAGCATGGTGGCTGGAAGGCCGCTCCTGCGCGCCGTCCTGTGCCTTCGTTGGCGTCTGTCCTTGAGAAGGATCGTGATTCGCAGGAGGCTCCTGGTCTGCAATAGCCCCATGGTCTGCTGAAGGAAGCTGCCCCTCGGAAGACTGGTGGGTTGCTAAAGATTCATAATCTGCTGAAGACTCATACTCTGCTGAAGACCCATAGTCCACAGACGATTCCTGATCTACAGAAGACTCATCGTCTGCCTCCGATGCGTCAGCGAGCGCTTCGTCCAAAGAGGCCTCCACAGACGTCTTCCCCTTCTGCTCTTGCTCCACCTCTTCGTCCACATACTCCACCTCGGGAGCGTCTGGCGTTGCCTCCATGACAACTGCGAGGTCGTCCATGAGTTTCTTAAACTTGCTCTCATCGACAAATACGGTGTCTGCACCGCCGTCCAAGACTCCCTCAAACATCGACTTCTTAAATCGCAGTTTGTTGATCATACCCTCCTCGATAGAACCTTTCGAGACAAGGTTGATGATCTGCACGGGCTTCTCCTGTCCGAGACGGAAGATACGGGCAATGCGCTGTTCAAGGACAGCAGGATTCCATGGCAAATCCATGTTGATGAGTGTGCTCGCCACCTGGAGGTTGAGACCCGTAGATCCAGCATCAGTGGAAAGAAACACCCGACTCTCGGGAAGTGTTGTGAAATCATCTACCAGTTCCCCGCGCCTTTTTGACGGCACTCGCCCATTGAGATACTCATAGCGTATGCCCCGCTTGTCCAGTTCCATCGCCACCAGACGGGTCATGCGCTCCCATTCGCTGAAGACGACCACCTTCTCGTCCCCACTCTCCAAGACATTGTCCAGCAGGTTCATCACCTCCGCTATCTTGACATCACTACGCGTCGTGAGATTTTGTTCCAAGATAAAGGTGCTGTCGGCCACCATCCGCATCTGACTCAGCAACTTGAGCACGCGCAGCCTGTCCTGCTCCGTCATGTAGTGGTATTTGCGATACTTGTTCAGGATCACCAACAAGTCCCACTTAAACTCCGAGTGGAGATCGTCCTGGCGTTGAGTCATCGGGACCAGCACAAACTGGTCGCTCCGCTTGGGCAACTGCAGGCGCACGCCTTTCTTCGTCCTTCGCAACAGTCGGTTGCTGACGGCCTCGCCAATGGCGTTGAGGCCCTTATAGCCCATGATACCGCCCGTCTCGGGATGGAGCAGGATGTGCTGGTCGCGAAACTGGTAGTAAGGCCCGAGACAAAACTGGTCCACCAGTTCCATGTTGGCATAGAGCTCCTCCAGCTTATTCTCCATCGGCGTGCCAGACAGCAAGACCGCATAGCGCGACGCTATCTTGCGGGCGGCACGGGAGATCAGCGTGTCCCAATTCTTCAGCCGCTGTATCTCGTCCATGATCAACACGTCGGTATCCAACTTGCCCAGGTGTCTGACGTCGTTGCTCATCGTGTGGTAAGAGACAATCTTGTAGGGTGCGGACGCCTTATACAGTTTGTCGCGCTTAGCAGGAGTGCCCTCTACGACCACCACCTTCGGAATGGTCAAGCCGTCCTCCACGCCTTTTCCACTACTCTCTACCCTGTCACCGCCCGTGAATCGTTCTATCTCCCGCTTCCACTGGTATTTCAGCGACGTGGGACAGACCACCAGCACCTGCTCAGCCATGCCCTCACGCAGATAGACCTCTGCCGAGGCGATGGCCTGCAACGTCTTGCCCAGTCCCATCTCGTCGGCAATGATGGCCTTGCCGGCACGCACGGCGAAGCGCGTCCCCTCCTTTTGGTAGGGATAGAGCGGCACGGTGAGCATTTGGTCAAGATATTCGTCCGTGTATTTTTCCTCCAACAACCGGCAACGCTTGATTCGGTCACGCCGCTCCAGGACATAATCGAGGGCGTCGTCATAGCAGCGAAAGTCGGGAGCAATGGCTTTGGCAGCCTGAACGAACACGTCAAAGCGGGCATAGGCATCCTCGCGAAGCACACCCAACTCGTCAAAATAGTCTTTCGCCAATCGCTCCAGCATTTCCCGACCATGGTCGCCGATGCGTATCTTCACCCTGCGCGGCCCTTTGTAGTCGATATAGACCGAACTATAGTCGGGCTCTGCCACCTGCACCTTCTTGCGCTTCTTTCTCACCCAGAGTTTCACGGCCTCCATGTGCTTACAAGTGCCGAGCTGCGAAGTCTTGAAGTCATAGCAGGAGCAGTAGTTCCACAGGCTGTCCTTCCCCCGATATACCACCTTGTATTCGTTTCTCGTAGCCGCATTGACCACCCGAAACTCTCCCGGAGCATACTGTTCGTCCACCATTCGTATGGCAAAGGTCTCCTTCTCGGCCTGCAGCTTTCGCAACGCGATCTGCCACTCCTCGAGCTTCATGCCCGCAGGCTTCTGCATATTGTTTATTTTCGGCATCACCACCTTGGCTCGCTTGCGCCGGCCCTTCGTCTTCTTGGCGCCTTGGGCTGTCACCTTCCCTCGCCTTTTGCCCCCGCCCTTTTCAGGGCTTGAGGCTCCCATTGGAGATTGTTCTTCTTTCTTCTCTATAGGTACCTTTTTCATGGTGCTCATGATGTTCTAACAGTATTAATGTGACTATTCGCTGACTTTATTTCCATGCGCTGCCTACGCTTCCTTCCAGTTGTCAATCGTTCCCGTCCGCGACGAGAAACTGACGCCCACGCGATGGACGGGACGGGAGTCGGCCTCATAGGGGCGCGCATACCCCTTTTCCTCTATTTGGCACAAGGCGTCGTCCGCCGTGCCGTCGAGCTTAAACTCAAAGATATACACCCCCTTGGGCGTCTCGACGATGCAGTCGGCCCGCCCCTCGCTCTGCTGCTTCTCCGTAAGCACGAGGTAGGTGCTGAGGATGCGGAAGATAAGGTAGAAAGTATAGTGGAAATAGCGTTCCTTCTCCGTCTCCATGTCCTTCCGACGCATCGAGTAAGGAATGCTGGCGAAGAAGGCCGTCAGGCTCTTGCGCCATGTGTCGAGGTCATCGCGCAGGAGAGCACGCGTCAGTTGTATCGCCAAGGTGTTCGCCGACTCCTTCGTGCCGAGATAGTTGGAGGCAATCAGCGTAAGGAAACCCTTTTTCACCTCGTTGTTGGGCAGGTCGAGCAGGTAGGAATTGGAGAAGCGGTCGTAGTCCTTGATGGTCAGATAACCGCTTTGATAGATCATTGGCAACGGGCGCTCCACGTCCGCTCTGTAGTCGATAAAGTCCGACGTGTCGTAATACTTCCCCGTCAGTTCGTTGAGATTCTCATCCGTATGATGGAGCAGGCGGACCAGGTAACTGGGCGTACCCGTGCGAAACCAATAATCCTGGATATCCCTAACGCTAAGCGCATTGAGCAGACTAAAAGGATTGAATATGTCCGTCTTCCGCTTACTGAAATGATAACCGTCATAATGCCGCTTCAGCATCAAGCGCACCTCCTCGGGGCTCACCCCCATCTCGTCCGCCATAGCGTCCATCTCGTCATGAAACGTCCCCTCCAGTTCCGCCTCCGTGATACCGCAGACCGCCTCATAGGCCGCACTCATACTGATATCCTCCGGCTGGTTGAAACCGCTGAACACACTCACCTGCGAAAACTTCGTCACGCCCGTGAGCAGCACGAAGCGCAAGTCTTGGTCAGCAGCCTTGAAGGCAGAGTAGAAACCCTTGAGCGTCTCGCGGTTGATGTCTTCTACCAGCACCTCCCTGCCATTGCCTACTACTTCCGTCCTTCCCGAGTCGAGCACATCGAGCAGCGGCTTGTCATACTCATCAATAAGCACCACACACTGCTTGCCCGTCACCCTGTGCACATGGGCGAGCAGATCGACAAAGCGCTTGCCATCATCGAAGTTGGGATTTCCCTCGTAGCCATACAGCTTCTCCCATTCCTCTATGATACCCCGAATCAGTTTGGGCAGCGTGTCCCCACCCTTCGTATAGTTCGTACTGTTGAAGTCGATATGAAAAACAGGATATTGCTCCCACTCCTGCTCCAAGTCCTCGATAGCCAGGCCTCGAAACAACTCCCGCTCCCCACCGAAATAATACTTCAGCGTAGAGACGAGCAAGCTCTTGCCAAACCGACGAGGACGGCTCAGAAAGTAAATCTTACCCTCCGTCACCATCTTGTGCAGCAAGGCCGTCTTGTCCACATAGACAAAACCGCCGTCAACAATACTCTTAAAATCCTGTATGCCGATGGGATACTTCATTCGCAAACCCTTTTTGTTTGCAAAGATAGTGCAAATCGAAGACAATACAAAAAGAATGTGATTCTTTTTTATTGTTGAGATGCAGCCTATCTTATATAAAGATAGTGCAAATCGAAGACAATACAAAAAGAATGTGATTCTTTTTTATTGTTGAGACGCAGCCTATCTTATCCAAAGATAGTGCAAATCGAAGACAATACAAAAAGAATGTGATTCTTTTTTATTGCCCCAAAACCTTGCAAATCCGGATAAAAACTAATAACTTTGCACCGTGTAAACACTAATAACACCGCACTGGGTATTTACTAATAACCCTGCACTAGGTATTTACTAATAGACACCCATCATGTACATACTAATGGGCAGATTAAAGTTGAAAGAATGGCAAGTATTCAAGAAAAGTTAGCAGATTCACTGAGCGTACTCAAGAAATATCAGGACGAGAACAACAGTGACATCATTCAGGGCATGAAGACCTTGGGCGAGACACATACAAAGCGTCTTATAGATAATGGTTACTTAGAACAAGTAATCAAAGGATGGTATATGCCTACCATGCCAGGGATGGAAGGAGACACAACCGTGTGGTATGCTTCCTATTGGAAATTCATAGTAGCATATTCCAACAACCGTTTCGGAGACAACTGGTGTCTTACTCCAGAAGAATCACTTGATTTCTATGCCGGAGAGACAGTAGCCCCTACTCAATTGATAATCCGTTCATCAAAGGCAAGCAACAATATTGTAAGTTTGAAGCATGGTGACTCGATGCTGGACATCACAGCAACAATGCCAGCACATATTGTAGTTGAGCAAAGATATGGATTAAGGCTCTACCCTTTGGCAGAAGCTTTGGTTTTCTGTACACCAACATATTTCAGCAGAAACTCAGTCAATGCCCGGACCTGTTTGTCTCTGGTTGGCGGAGCTGATGAAATCCTCAAAGTGGTGGCCGACGAAGGAAACTCTTCCAGAGCCTCAAGACTTGTTGGTGCTTTCAGAAACATCGGGCGAACTGACGTTGCAGAAACTATTCTACAATTCATGACGAGACTTGGCCACGAGTTACGCCCAGAGGATCCATTTGAAGACACGACGCCCAGCCTATCAGGAACAAGTAGGAACACTTCACCCCATGCCATCAGGATCAGGCTGATGTGGCAGAAGATGAGAAAGCAAATACTCGACCTTCCACTCATTGCCCCCACACAAAGCCAAACCACAGAGGCAATACTAAGCAACATGGAGGACAACTATATACGCGACAGTTACCATTCGTTATCCATTGAAGGCTATCGGGTTACAGAAGGACTTATCGAACGCGTTCGCTCTGGCGAGTGGAATCCGGAAGACGACAAGATTGATGCAGATCGCAAGAACGCTTTAGCAGCACGAGGCTATTACCAGGCATTCCAACAGGTCAAAGAGAGTGTCAAGGCAATCCTTCAAGGAGCCAATGCCGGCAATATCGTCAGCAGAGACTTTGACAAATGGCACTTTGAAATGTTCCAGCCTTGCATTACTGCCGGCATTATCAAACCCTCAGACCTTGTAGGCTATCGATCCCATCAAGTGTATATTCGAGGTTCCAAGCACACGCCTCTTCCACCAGAAGCCCTCAGAGACGCCATGTCTGCGCTCGCCGAACTCATGGAATCAGAGGAAGACGCGATCGTCAGAGCCGTATTAGGCCATTTTTTCTTCGTGTATATCCATCCTTACTTGGACGGAAACGGTCGCACAGCCAGATTTATCATGAACGCGATGCTCGTCACAAGTGGTCACCCGTGGAGGATTATCACAGTTGAAGAAAGACAGTCATACATGGCAGCACTTGAAAAAGCAAGCATTCATGGCGATATCACCGACTTTGCACAAATCATCTGCTCATAGCAAACGCTATCATTCCAGCCGCCAGATTTTGGTGTCAGACCGTATTTTGCCACCAAAGATTTTGGTATTAGGCAGTATTTGGACGAAATAAATTTTGGTATCAGGCAGTATTTGGACGAAATAAATTTTGGTATCAGGGATTTTCCATGTGCCTCAGATAGGTTTCAACTCGATTATGTGTTACTATCGAGGCGACATTTTCATACTACATTCTCCGCAAATTGAAAATCTTGGGAATTTTGGATTGAAAATCTTGGGAATTTTGCACCTTAATATACAATCCACAGTTTCGCAAGTTCCAATGGATTTTATTCTGTTTATCGCCGTATCTGTTTTCCGAGTGGCACATCGTGCCACAGCTTTGCATTCAGATAAAGCAGTCGAGAACTCGTTCTCATAAGGCTTTGTATGGATGAAAAGCAAGTCGAAGACTCGGAAAACAGATACGGGGTTTATCTCGATTTTGTCTAAATTCCACCCAGCATCAGGTTTTTGTCTAAGACCACCCAATAGCAGGTTTTTGTCAACCAACACCCACAGCCCACTAAAAGGGCAAAGTCCCTCTCGGCACTCCATAATCCGTACAACACTCCGTTTCCTCTATCTCCTTCCACGCCTCATGGATATACCGATTCACCTCTTCCGGCAACCGTCCCTCCTTCGCCAGTTTCTCAAACGTCTCTACTAAGTCCTCGATGGCATACTCCGGACTATACATGTCGTCAAAATACTCCCAGTGCCTATCCATCACAAAGTGTCTGCACATGGATTTCGTCAGTTGCAGGAACATCAATGCTGCCGTCTGGTATTCTCCAACGGCAAGCAACGTCTCAATATTCTTGTTCTCTTCCAACATCAGCTGCCAGATGCTATAGCAATCCCAATCCACATTTCTTTTGTTGAAGATACGCTGTTCATAGTCCTTGTTCAGTGGTATCAGTGACTTGGCCTCTTTCTCTGCCTCCAGCATCTGTCGCTCTTTCTCCCGTCGTCTCCGTTCAGCTTCTCTTGCAGCGCGTTCTTCATCGTCATTCATCTCTCGCTCGATCTTCAATGGCTCTCCCGTGAATTTCTTGCTTGGTGCCAACATCTGTATATTGTTCTGCACTCGTTTGAAGCCATCAAATCGTGACAGATGCGTAAAGATATATGTGAAGACCTCTTCTCGCTTCTCTTCGTTGTTCCATGCTGCCACACTATCTACCAATGCAGCAAAGCTCGCATAGATCAGTTTGCCGATACGTAGCTTGTAATCATTCAGATAGTCTCTAATGTCCTCCCTATATATCAGCAATGGCAGATGTTCGCACAGCCCCATCGCTATGGCATACGCAGCGTCAGGCCTTCCTTTCGCCAACACAGCCGGTATCGACTTCTTCTCCCAACGCTCCAGCAGCCGCAGCATATACAAGAAATCCTCCTTGTTCTCAGGCCGAAACTCCACCTCCTGCTTGAAGTACCCGGCGTACGTCTCCTCCAAATCCACCGTCAACCCCTTCGGGATATAATCGATCTTCGGACGCGCCATGCAGCTTCTACGTCTGCGCACCTCGGCAGCTTCATCCAGTCTTTTCTGATGGGCAATACGTTCTTCTTTGTCTCTACGAACCTCCTCCAGCTCTTCTTGAAACTCTGCCGTCTGCATGGTCTCCGCACATAGCAACTTGTCTATCTGCTTTGACAGGTATCTGCTCCATGCCTGATAATTACTTTCATCCACGCAATCAGGGCAGGGAATACCACTCATGCTCCATGTATTTTCAGACAGGTAGAAAACTATGCTATATCTTTTCTTTTTGCTCATATTCTAAATACTTCTCCACCAAACAGTCGTACCCAAGCACAAACGTGTCTCTCTTTGCATCCCCATACAGAAAATCCTCGAAACTGGTAAATGAAGACTGAAACATCTGCCCATACAGCATATCGTAAAAAATAAAAAAAATAGAGATCCCCACCGCAGTATCGCTCTGCGCTAATGCCGCCACTCGGATGGGGATAAAAGTTTATTTACTATTACTTATTCTGAAAGAATAATCATGACTTATTCTATAATAGTCAAAGCCAAACTGTTCTATTTGTGGACAACTTATCTGTGCTCCATTTTCGCCAGCCTCCTCCGCTTCCATCAGACGATTTCTATTGAAAGCATTAACAGCATTGTCCTCTGTTCGTTTTATGAGGTATGACATTAAACACACCTTTCTTTTCTTGTTGTTTATATACGACGATATTGATGGCACCTCAGTTAAGATTTCCAAGCTCTGATAGAGTTGAAGTTCAACCTTTTGATATTTTCCTTTTGGAAAAACAACAGTTCTTGTTCCATCTTTTTGGGTCTTTTCAATAGGACGAGATAGATTTTCTATTCCGCCTATAGAGCTTGTCACCTCGCACAATAGAATAATATTATAAGTGTCAGTATCTGTCAAGATAAAGTCACACCTGCGCTTACCATCAGAGATTTTGGTACCTGTATATCTGCCAATATATGTATCATAATTGACCACACTCAAGTTAAATGGATTCCCACAAAAAGACGCGTAACCCTCTTTGTAACCAACAACAAATTGTGTATTGTCCTCTGTAAGGTCAAATTCGCTCAAATTTGTTGTGTTTTCATCACATATACATCTTCTTCCTACGCCATAAAACGCAGGAAGGTCATTTTCCAAGAGACTCTTCATTTTGCAACTGCTTTAATTCTTGGTATTTATCATATATGTTATTGATATCCTCTGAGAGTCTATCCGTGTTGACGTAGTGAATGTTTTTAACTTTCAAGTCAGCTACTCCTCCCGACAGAATCTGGTATACCGAAAGGTCATCATAGCCTACATGTGCACCGTCAATATCCGTCTTGCAGTCGTGAGCCTTCATCAACAGATTCAGAGAATTAATTATATATGGACTATGTGTAGCAAGTACCAATCCTATTTCACGGCTGTCGACCTTTGAATAAAACACCAATCGTATTATTTCGTTCAACATCTGAATCTGAGATGTTGGGTCAAGACTCAATTCCGGTTCCTCTATATGTATGTGTACATATTTTGGCATATCTGTAAGTTCCATTTCTGGGCGATACTGAGTGGTAAGGTTCTTTTCAAACAACAAGTCAATGATACTACGTTTTTGAGCCAACTTAAAGTCAAAAGCCTGGGCATAATAGTTCATCATGGCTATTAAAGGCGCAGTTGTCTGTATACCTGAAGACGCATGGCGAAGTTCAAACGAAGAGTAATTGCTACCCTTAGGCTTAAGTATAAACTTCTTTTGGTTGTTGCCTCCGCGTTCAACATTCATATCCAAACCGATATAGTTAAGATCAAAATGCTTTATTGCGTCAGTTGCATTGTCAAATTCGGTAAATGTTTCATTAAAGAAGAATCCCAAATAAGCGTTTTTAGCCAATGTGCCTTGACTTGATAGTGGAGCAATTGCACTTCTTGATTCTGCTACCCACACCTCTTTGAAGAAGCATAAGTCCTCGTTGGGTATTATAGCATTGTAAGACAGCTTGCCACCAGAATAACTTACAGAATACGAATTCCCGTTTATAGTAACAACATAATGAATGTATGTATCTGCAGTAACCAGTACACTCATATTATCACGCAGCAAATCCCTGAATCTAAAGTTTATAACATTCTCTTCTATATGCGAGTTATGGAAATAAGATCTGATAGAAAGGCGTTTGAATATGTAGCGCATTAATACAAGAGCCTTCATAAGTGTACTCTTGCCACTTGCTGAATTTCCGACAAACACCGTTAGCGGTTTTATATCGATAACGCCAGTATCTTCAAGAGGCCCTAAGTTCTTTATATGTATTGTTTCGCGAATCATAACCTTAATTATTTAGCAGATAAACTTTAAAATACAAAGATAAACTTATTTCTTGAACTATGCAAGAATGCAACCTCAAAAAAGCTGTGATGATAGTAATAATATGGAGAAATAGAGTAAGCCGGTCCAATCCTTCAGGTTGTCCATAATGTCGGCCTTGCCACGCCCACACTTGTTGTGGGTGTTGACGAGGAAGACGGGGATTCCTGTTGTCACCGAGCGATACAGAATCAGATAATGTCCCACCACACAAGGGTTCTATCATTCCACAGGCAGCCTGGTGCCTGTCAGCCATCGTGGCCGCAGCCATCGGAAAGCCACCCTGCGCCATCTTCTTTATCTGACGGTTGAACGGCTGATGGAGAACGTACTTCGCGTTTTCCATCTTGGCAACCAGCCCTGCCGTGGCATGGCTCTTCCAAAAGAGGCCCTCATAACAGTCTGCTTGTACTGTCGGTCCACTCGGATCATCCGTCAGCTGACAAACTGCTGAAAACGGAGGATATCCACCCACCCAAAACGGGGATATCCGTTCACTTTTCTGGCTCTTTAGTCTAATGGCATTGCAAAATTAGTCATTTCTGTGGGTTTCTGTACTTTTTATGTTGCTTTTTTGGCGCATGGAGGCTCCTTTCAACTCAAAGCGCACGCTTGTGTGCACCAACCGGTCGAGGATGGCGTCTGCCGCGGTGGTGTTTCCCTTCATCACGTCATACCAGTTCGCCACGGGCAACTGCGAGACTATGATGGTGGCCTTCTGCCCGTGCCTGTCCTCTATGATCTCCATGAAGTCAAGCAGCTGCTGCCCATCGAGCACCTTCATGCCAAAGTCATCCAGTATGAGCAGGTCCGTCTGTGCCAGCTTGGCAAAGAAGCGGTGCAGCGTGCTTGAGATGCGTGCAAGGGCTATTTCTTCGAAGAGGCGATAGAGATTGTAGTATGCCACCTTGTGGCCGTTCATGCAGGCCTGATGGCCGAGGGCCGTCCCAAGCCAGCTCTTGCCTGTTCCGGCAGCTCCGGTTATGAGCACGGACACTCCCTTGCGCACATAGTCGCATGTGGCCAGGTTCAGCACCTTCTGTTTGTCCACTCCGCGCTTGCCGTCGTAAATGACCTCGCTGATGGAGGCCTGGTAGCGGAAGCGGGCTTTCTTCACGAGACGTGAGTTGCGGCTTGTCGTCCGACTGTCCTGCTCGGCCTGTATGAGCAGCTGCAAGCCGTCCTTGAGGGAGAGCGAGTCATGCTGTCGCGTCTCCTGCATGGTAGTCCAGTAATGGGCCATTCCTGGCATTTTCAGACTTCTTAGGGCGTTTGATATTTCATCCATTTGTTTGTTGTTTTGGGTGGGTTGATGTATGTGTTGTTTAACTCTATTACCTAAACTGCTCGCGCTCAATTCAATCACTGACAACTGCCTATATAGGCAATCTTATGTACTTATAGAAAGGCGTATTTGTTCAAAGAAGAGTTCATATTATATTCCAGCATTATCAACCAAAGTTTTCAGGGTATCATAAAACCCCTGATATTGATCCTTTCTCAATTGAGTTTGGACATGAGCTGCACCAACATGGCTACCCACAGAAGAAAGCTTTTGGTAAATTGTATGGACAGCTTGAACATCTGCGCTATTCTGACCGACCATTTCTTCCAACTTTGTCCATTTGATATTATCAAACCGTCCTCTAAATCTATTCGGAATTAGATTTCTGAAGAAAACTTCATCCACAATCCATTCTGTTGCCATACGCAAGTTATCTGCAAGTTGCTTTTGATAGGGACGCGTTAAAGGCCTGGAATAGTTATCCAAAATATCCTTAGCTTTTGCTAAGTAGAACTTGCATTTGCATTCATGATAATTTATAATATAGCCAACCTCCTCTGGACAGTTTCTTAACACTTCATAGATTAGTATTCCTCTTTTCCCAGCAACTCTTCTATATGGATAATCTTTATATACGACTACATTCTCCGCATACTTTATTTCTGCCAACAACTGAGTATTGTGTGTAAACAGTACTATTGGAGATGACATTTGTACAATTCGATTAGCAAACATTCCGATAACACATGCATCAAGGCTATTGACAGGATCATCAAAGATTACAGGCTGCTTTACGTCCAGCAATTCACACTCTGCAATGAAAAGAGCCAAGGCGCAACACTTTTGTTCCGCTTCACTTAGAACTACATCAAGCTCATGGTTGTTCTTAATAGTTAATTTAATCTTAGATAAAGGATTTGTTATGTCTGAAAGCTGTAACGATACGTTTAGGTAATCCATCTCAAATCCTTTTAACTCCTCTTTAAATTGAATTTCAAGTGCACGTACTAGCTTATCACTATAGTTTGCTGTACACAAATTATTGATATCTGCCTCATCGGACGATACATCATAGTCGAGTTCTTTCAGCCTATGGACACCGTCTGCAATGCCTCGATAGATGTTCAGGCCCATACTATCAAACAGGTATATGTTAGAATCATGTTCATTGGTTAGACCTTTGGCATAGTTCGTATCAAACACACTAATATGTCCGAGAGATGGTGATAGAGGAGAGATTAAATCCCATGCATCAGTATGATCAGTACCATTCTCCGCATAAGTCACTTCTATAGACATAGGTTGTGGATTCTCATTAAAGATATCCTGCATGACAGAGTAATTAATACTGCCACTTGCCAATTTGTTAAGAATACGAAAATAGTCACTCTTGCCAGAACCATTGGCTCCAAATAACACTGTTATGCCATCATGACAGAAATGTATTGTCTGATTAGGAACAAGTCTGTTTACATTGGCTACATGCTTTAACGCCTTTAGCTCTATACGAGGTATAGCATTTCCAATATCACTAGGTAGGACAATAGATGGAGAAGTAACTCCGTTTTCAATGTCTTCACAAATAAGCAAAAGTTGATTGTCGGTGAGATTTCCATTGTTTGTAACAGCTGCAGCAACCAAATCCTTTGCCCATACGCTGCGACCCGGCCCATGTATGAAGTTCTGTATTGTATTTCTATAGTCTAATATTACTGGCATTGTTATAAAGTCTTTAAAATTCTTGAAGCTGTTTCTGATTGGTTCTTAACCATATAATCTAATACGGCACAATATTGGTCATATAAGTTCTTGTCACATATAATGTCTGACCTATGATTGATATTGAGACTATCCACATACATATCCATGTAGCTTATAATTACTCTTTTATTTCTATTCCACGAGGTCAATTCTCTTCGAGTCAACCTATAGACCAAAGGAATAGCTTTAATTTGGTATTTCTCTGCTATTGTATCAAACACCTTTAGTACACAGAATAACACATCGTCATCATAGTCAACTTGATTTATGACTCTCTCGAAGAACTCTACATTCTCTTCCTCGAAATGGAACCAATCATTACTTGACTCTCGCAGGAATGATGGACAGAGCAAATAGTCCATCTTTGTACTAGAATCAAGCAGTATCGCATTTTTTACTAAGGATGGGAAAAAAGCATACCAAATTCTCCAGAACTGCTCATATCTCTTAGTATAGATGCAGTCTATCAAGATTGAAGACAAAATAGATTCGTGACTTTGTTTCTTTGCCATACAGTCACCAAACACAGAGGCCAGTTGTTGTATTTCATTTTCAGGTGTATTCATAAGATAGGCCGCTACCAAATCCGAATCATACATCTGGTTGTCATAGTCCATATAATCTAAACCAGTATTCTTCCAATGATCGGAAAGCCTTATTAAGCATTTATTAGCAATCTCCCTATCTTTTGGACTCTCTGTCAGCAAACTCAGCATTGTCTCTGCATCATTTAGAGTAATCTCTTCAATACGAGACAAATTCAAGCCACCGTAAAAACGCATCTGGACATATTGCATAAAATCAGCTTGTCTGTCCCAAAGATTATGCTTGACAATGAGCTGTCGAATCCTATCACAAGAACGAAAGTTACCAATTTCTTTTCTACGCTTTGCATATGTAAGGATAATGTCAGCAATGGTATCTTGTTCGTTTGGATATAGCTCTATCAATATTGGTATTACCTCTAATATAGTATCAAAACCTGTCATCATTCCCGATAGTAAGAAGTCGGGATTCTGCAATGCATCTATCACTCTTTGTGAGCATAGTTCAATTTCCTCCTGCGACATCTTCTCACGATAGTAAATCAACAATGCCGCACTACCAATGTACGGCACATACTCTCTGCCCATTGACAAGCCCATAATAGTTTGATTCTTTTTAAGAGACTCCTCTATGTCAGCAATAACTTTAAGTATCTCCTTAGGCTTATCATGGAACTGATACATCCTTGCGCTATCAATATCATCTCGAAGCATTTTGTCTGCCCATACGGCTATGTTAAGACCAAACATAGCCTCATCAGAAGCTTTCTGTATCAAATCTCTGTCCTTAACAAGATGTTCTGGGAAAACAGGCTCATACTGAATAGCTTCAATACCATTATCCATGATAACTGTGGATTTCGTCCATTTACGAACATTAATACGCTCTATGATGTATGGTTCGTCTGACGTTGCATCGTTCTTCGTGGATTTGTAATTATTCAACAATTTATCTACACATGAATACAGTTGATTTAGCCGCTTCTTATCTTCATCTTTCGTGCTATTATCGTAAGTAATCTGCAAATAAGTAAGCAAGTTTTCAAGATGGAGTTTCCTGTGTTTCATATCAGCAGATTTCTTACGCTCTGTTGCATAATCTTTGTGCCTCATATACACGAAAGACATCGATGCAATATGATACTCACTAATCTGTCTATGCAAATCCAGTTGCAAGAACCTAATATCCTGTATAAGGAACAAGAACAAATCAAACATATCATTATAATGTGCCAGCACAATGCTAGTTACTATGGCATACAAAGAAGCACTATGACTATTCTTTAAAATACGCCATAGGATCATTCTAACCCTCTCTATATTTTTTTTCTTTTCTTCTCCTTCTAACTGATCCAACAGGTATTTTTCTATAGCCATGTGGATTGACTCTAACAGATTTGGCACTGATATTCCAGATGATCCTCTATACATATTCCATAGCATAGAAGAGCACAATACCTTGTGCTGTGAACCATCATCAAAGGAAACTGTAACTTCATCCAACTTCTGTAACTGCTTGCCTCTTTTGTCAAAACAAAATACGCATGCGTCAACGAACTCTATGACAAAGTCAAGAGTTGCATTATCTTCAAGTGAAGCAAGGCTTTCTGTATTAAGAAGTCCCAAGATAGGCGTTTGGTATGGGCTCGGTGGAAAATAGTTCATACCCGAACCCTCTGGATTCAAACCAAAATATAGCTCTGTACCAATATTACTATAATATCTGTCATTATCTTTAGACTCTGACCAGAAGAGTTTAAGTATTGCAAGAAGTTGCTCTCTGCATACAAAATAGGCATTGATGTCCACCAATGCATCTTGAGGAGTTATAAGATATTCTACAATATCATGATATGGGCTATTATGATGAATCCATGAATTCTTGACAACTTTTGCAAGTACGCTTTTAATTTCATCTTGAATATAGATAGCATATCTACAAACTAAGGCAGCCCAATCTTTCATGTTGATCTGCCAAAAATAGAGGTTCCCATTTTTTTTATTAGCCTGAATATCAAATATTCTAAGAGCTAAAAGACCAGCTATCTTGACAATCTCTTCATTTTTCTTTCGTTTATTTGAATATCCATTAAGGATATTATAAACTACAGAAAGATTGTTTATATAATAATCCTCTTTATTGTTGTTGATGAAAGATATAACAGCCTCCCAACCAGAACCAATAGAATTACTTATTGGAATCCTAATGCCATTCTTATATGGCAGATACTGTGTTACTATATGGCATGAAACACTAACTGTATTCGCAAATGTATTAAACCAATAGTAATCATCTTCAGTTAATCTTGTTTTGTACTTATTAATAAAAATTGGAGCATAAACATCTGATGAACCAACAACCTCCAAAATTGTATTTACCCAACGGTCATCAATGCCTTTCTCAAACATCACTCCTATGATGGTATCAACAACGGCCTCTTTACTGCTCACCTTATCTGTAAACCATCTACGAAAAGCATTGGCATAACTAATAGTCGGTTTTGAAACAAGTTTACATTCTACTGATTTTTTATCTGTCAGTTCAGAAAGAAGCATATAATCTAACGCCCAATCGGTATACAAATCGTGTTTTACGAACACACCACGATGTTCAATCTCGCCGATTATATCTTCCTTGATCAAGCTATCAACACAATCAACATCAAGGCCGTCTGTTGGAATAACAAACAAACCTGTAGTCTGCTTCCTTCTTATAATCTCAAATAGACATGCCTCTATTTTTCTTCCAGATGATGACATTCCTCTGACTTTCTGCTTCCATACTCTTTCACGGAATGCCTTTTCATTGCTATCAGTTCCTCCTACCTCGCAGTATCTTGCCAGATAAAAGGGTATTGAAAATTGATGACGGAGTTTGTCATCCAATGGTAGCCTAATACCAGTTTCTTTCTCAAAATTATTAAGTTCATAATCCTGCAAAGCGTCAACTGACTGAAGTATGAAATCCAATTGAAAATCTTCTTTCAACATCGCAATTAAATCCTCTTGTGAGTTTTTCTTGCAAGTGACAATAAAATTCCAACCTTCTCGTTTCAGTTTGTCAACTAGCATCAATGCTACTCGTCTATTATTCAAATCAAGAAGTTGCTCAGCAGAATCCAATACTAGAATTTTGTTTTTAACCTCAGCAAAATAGCTATAAAATTCTGCAAAGGTATAATTGTGATGAAGATGGAATAAAGTGTTTAGATCCACCTCATTTAATTGACCAGTATTTATTATAAAGAACACATAGTCTCTATTATCCTTATATTGCTCGTAATAATCTTTCAATACAGCCGATTTTCCAGACCCACTTTCGCCAGCCAGCATGACATTGTTATTGCCAGGAATCAACGCCATTAACCTATTCGTTGCAACACTTCTATCAAACTTATAAGCTTTGCCTTCGATGTTTATTTGGTTTTTTATATAGTCTAACTGAGAATTATTATAAGCAGACAAATCCTCTCTAATATGTTGTAGATTGCTTTCTGAATTGAAGAATACATCATAAGCAAGCTCATTTTTCAAAACTGCATCAAGAATATTATCGCCATACATCCATTCCAATTGAATATTGCAGCTTTTTGCAACCTGTTCAATATTCCTCTGTTTTTCAGTTTTTGTTTCACCCTTTTTCCGAGGATTACCAAACTCAAGATTTGTATAGACGATCATCTTGGATTGGTTTGGATGCTTGTTGTGTGCAATGTTAATAGAGTTTTCAATCAATGCTGCATTGATTTCATTATCGAAATACTTTGCCTGAAATCCAATTTTCTCACCGTCAACAACAATTGTTCCTGTTTCATTACCTGCATGGTTTTTGAAATAGGGCAAAGAATCCCCCAACTTGTACCTGCATCTAAACAACATACGAGCTAATGCCTCAAAGGCTATTTCCTGATAGTCAGGATATTTAGATTCAAAACCTTTCCAACTTGGGTATTTCATTTTTATCCTTTGTTTTTAATATTCCTTAATCCGCAACACTATTGTAAATTAAACTTTTTAACTACCTGAGCAACAAAAAGTTGCCCAGGGTTTTGCCTTGTCGAAGAATTCACTTATCTTAGTATTGCAAAAATAAACAAGAGAATCCAACGATAGACATGGCAAAGATACAAATTAAATCTGAGATACTCACTCCTTTGGGAGGATTTTTTTCAATCATGGAGCAATTTGACTCCACATTATCTTCTGTAATCGACTCAACGTAAGTATTCGGTGAACACCGTATTGCATGATTTTAAATAAAGCAGTAACGTAAGCGTCCAAAAATGTCAAAACGCCTTTATTTGCGGGCCTTTTGCAAAGCCCG